>OCVV012847784.1_pt1 | contig 21748 bp, 10 predicted proteins | sample 1539721 | NCBI WGS metagenome assembly OCVV01 (sample SAMN02144230, study PRJEB22623) | gut metagenome | biome: sheep rumen | host: Ovis aries | place: New Zealand
AGGCTGTTGCCATCATTCCGATGGCAAACAGCGCTAATAGTTTAGATATATATTTCATAATACAATTCATTTTATACATTATTCAAATACGAGATAACTGCTATCTACCGTGAAGCGGAAGTAGAGATTATCCGGATCAATTGTATTGATGCCGATATAATCCTGCGTATAATCGTTTCCGTCAGTACCATGCATGACAGCCTTGACATCAGCTGTTCCATCACCATTATTGACAATCTGTACAGTCACTTTAGCACCATTCATCGCCGTACGCCATGCAGCCCATGCAGCGTCGTCAGTGCCAAAGCCACCAGTAGCCGTACATGCAGCATAACCATCACCCCAACCAAAGTTGTCTGCGCGAACTACAGCATACTCCGCCAAATCAGCTTTGTTCAACACAACTACAAAGTTATTCCAATTGTTAACACCTGAAGTGTAGTTGGTGAAATTGATGGTACATACGGTATGAGAAGGAACCTGTACGTTGGTAGTATGTGCGCTCCACCATCCTGCCGTGCAATCAGAAGTACCTAATGAGTTATCATATACCATGTGGCAACCATCCACGGTGAAGCGGAAGTACATGTCATCAGGATCAATTGTATTGATACCCTTGTATTCCTGAACATAATCCTTATCGTCAGTACCATGCATGACAGCCTTGACATCAGCTGTTCCATCGCCATTATTAGTAATATAGGCAGTTACTTTAGCACCATTCATAGCAACGCGCCAGGCAGCCCATGCAGCGTCGTCAGTGCCAAAGCCACCAGTAGCCGTACATGCAGCATAACCATCACCCCAACCAAAGTTGTCGGAACGAACTACAGCATACTCAGCAAGATTAGCCTTGTTCAGCACAATTACAAAGTTATTCCAGTTATTAACACCAGAAGTGTAATTGGTGAAGTTGACAACCTTTGTTTCCTTCGGTTCAACCTTTATATTATCAGTATGCGCAGACCACCAAGCTGACGAATTGTCCTCAGCACCCAGAACGAGAGGAGTAGGAACAACCACAGTCTGCGTGAATGCAGAGAGTTCTTTCACTACGCTGAAGGTCTTGCTAGCCATGATGGGTTTGTCGGCATTAGCACCCTTGAAAGTCTTATTGTAAAGCACAACAAGTGTCTTCTGTCCTAAGTCTGTCATATTAGGAATAGCCTCGAACTGGAGGTTCTCTGCAGTAACAGTTGCAGTAACTCCTTCCTCAAATGTTACAGTTGCAGTCACATTTGCCATTGCCTCTTCAAGGGTCTGACCAACCAGAACTTCACTTGGCACACCAGTCAACTCCATAGAAAGAGGCTGTTTATCGTTAGCAGAAGTACGTCCACCAATCGGATCAATATTAGTAGAAATGAAACTAACCAATGAACCTTCAATACCAATACGACAGGCGATAGGCACATCAGCACCTGTTGATGGGAATGGAGTGGTTTGTGTATAGGTCTTGGTCAACGTACCATTGGTCATCTTGATAAAGAGACCACCATCCGTACGATCAACAGTCAGCGTGATCTTACCATTCATTTTCTGCACCGAAGCGTCAGTTTCATCGTCACCAGAGGAGTTACTGAAATTACCACTGACAAGACTGCGGTCAATCTCCGTTCCTACAGTGTTCCACTCAGAGTTCTTGGATGGGTCATTGTCATAACGAATCACACCAAACTCATCACCAAGTTCTCCTGTCGTTGCATCCTTGCAGGCATTAAGAACAATATAGAAATTCTTATAATATTTATTGTCAGGATTAACAGTCAGATTAAACTGGGCCTGCCACTTTGCACCAGCTGGTACGACATAAGTCTTACCTAATGTCCAGAAACCAGAGGACAAATCTTCCTTTCCGATGTTATACACATCTTCCATCTGACCCACAAGTTCTTCCTCTGGCTCAGGTTCGTCCTCTTCACCTCCCATTTCTGAAAGCCAGTCAGGAGCATTCACTTTGAAAAGGTCGCTGCCTTCACAACTCGTCAGCGTCATCACGCCAAGGGCGGCAATGAAGAAGACGGATGCTAATTTATTGAGATATTTCATAATCTTTATCTTTTAAAGTTTTTGTTATTTGCTCAAATCTACAACGGGACGTACCGTCCAACCATTCTTGGTAAAATAAGCAGAGTTGTCAGTATTGGTATTAGCAGAATTGCCAACCAAATTGACGTTGGTATTCAGGTCGTTCTGATAAATGGGGAAATACTCATGCCCCTTCTCATATTTGTCAAAAGTACTCTCGACACCAGCATCACCATATTTGATAACATCCTTAATGCCAGCTGCAAGCTTGTACACACCATGTTCCTTCAACTGCTGAAGGCGACCCGCATTATAGAAGAATCCCCAGCGGATAAGGTCATAGCAACGACCTGCCTCACAACCAAACTCCTTCGGACGCTCTACATTGGCAATCTGCTCAAAGAGTTTATCGGCATTCCCTGCATAATCAGCCAGCTGCAGGTCATTCAGATTAGCACGACGACGTACCTCATTAATCCAGTCAATAGCCTGTTGTGTAGGACCATTCACCTCGTTCTCACACTCTGCGGCACGGAGCAGAACGTCAGAGTAGCGCATGATGCGGATGTTAATACCGCAATGGAGGTTCTGGTCGACATGGTCATACAGACCTGTGCGGAAATTAGTGAACTTAGCTACTGGCAGACCACCGTTTACGGTATTGGTAACAACAGGAGCATCTTCTGTCATCTTCTGTGTATAACACATATTTCCCAGACCGTCTGAATAAGTCTCCCAATCAGTCTCATAGGTACCGATTGTCCAGTAAAGGCGTGGATCGAGCTTTCCGTCTTTGGTCTTGTCTCCATCCTTGAAAAGGAAATACAGCCAAGGTGCTGCGGACAAGTCTTGCCAGCTACCAGCACTTGCAGGACCGAAGTTTGCCTCTAAAGCATGACCCTGAGAAGCAGCCTCATAGGACACATTCACTGGAGTCCACTCGTCGTTGGTACCCTGTGAGCCGTAGTCCAGGAACTGAATCTCAAAGAGACTCTCTGCGTTGTTCTCATAAGCTGGACCCTCACGGAAGTTATCACCATAGTTAGCCATCAACTCATAATGACCATAAGTTCCCTTGATAATTTCCTTCAATACGGTGAGTGCCTCACTGAACTTATGACGCTGCATCAGTGCACGGGCATAATAGCCGGCGGCAGCACCGCAGGTAGCACGTCCTTTTGCCCACTCACCACCTTCGTCACGAGATGGAAGTAAGGTCATTGCCTCTGTAAAGTCTTTCTCTACCTGATCAAGTACCCTGTCATACTGTGCGAAAGCATTTTCGTCTCCCTCCTCGTGATTAGAAGCATAAAGACCGTCAAGAGTAGAGTACTTATTGTAATCCAGGATAATCGGAGGATTCTGATAGAAGTTAGACAGGTTATAGTAGGCAAGACCACGAGTAAAGAGAGCCTGTCCCTTGATACGCTTCATTTTCTCAGAAAGAGCACTGTCATCCTCACCGCACTTGGTGATAACGAAATTGCTAATGTTAATCACATAGAACCAGTCACGCCAGATCCACGCTACTTCACCGTTATTTGTCGGAACATTCAGGTTGTCGGCAACAATATGGTTCCATGACTGAGCAACGTTCCAAACCTCATCACCACGACAAGTCTCAAGTGTATATCCCACACGAGCGTATGTTCCCTCCATACGGCAATGGTGATAACAAGCAATCACAGCATCCTCCAAATCATCTACGGTATTACCGAAGGTACTGGTAGTCGGCTCATTGGGGTTGGTCAACTCCAACTTCTCGCTGCACGATGTCAGTGCGCCGATGCCCAACAACAGGGCAAATGAATATTTATATAGTTTCATAACTAAACTTCAATTTTTTAGTTTTTAAATCTTTCAATTCTTTAGAATGAGAAGAGAACACCAGCCATGAAGCTACGTGCACTTGGGTAAGAACACCAGTTGAAACCCGGGGTGAACGTGCCACCAGCATAGTCCACATTGTATCCCTTATACTTTGTAAAGGTATGGAGGTTCTGGGCAGAGATATAAACACGAGCACCAGAGACAACACCCTTGAACCACTTGTCAGGGAAGTTATAGCCCAACTCGATGTTGGCAATCTTCCAATAAGCGGCATTCTGTATCTGACGATCACTGAAATAGTCATTCCATCCCTCACCGTTAGCAGTTACATAGGTACGTGGCACATTAGAGATATAGGTCAGACCGTCAGCTGAGTAACGGTTGGCATCCAGCATGCGAACATCTTTGTTAGCCCAGCCATAGCAAGAGTTCAAACTATTATAGATACCATCAGTTACATGATAGTTCAAGGCACCGAATGTAGAAATGCTCAAATCGAAGTTCTTGTACTCCAGATGGGCACTGATACCGAAGTTGACCTTTGGCAGACCACTGCCGAGAACAACACGGTCATCTGCCGTAATCTGTCCGTCGTTGTTGACATCTTTGTAAAGGCAATCACCAATCTGGGCACCAGTCTGGGTGACATGGTTGCCGAGAGCGTTGGTATTGTCATCCAAATCTGCCTGTGTACGGGCGATTCCCTGATATACATAGCCATAGAACTGACCAACTTCCTGACCTACGAAGGTTGCATAGTCACCAGTGATATAAGACTCATTACCAAAGCCCAGCTTCTTGACCTTATTCTTCAATGTGCTCAAGTTGGCACTTACCTGCCACTTCAGTGGGTGGTCGTTGTTGCGATAAGTAGCGGAGAACTCGAAACCGCTGTTCTCCATCTCTGCGGCATTCATGGTTACTTCCGTATTCTGCACACCGGCATTTGTCGGAACGGGCACACCATACAGAAGGTCTGTTGACTTATTCATATACCACTCAGCCGTGAATTCCAAACGGTTATTGAACATAGCAAGGTCAATACCGACATTGGTGGTCTTCTTCTTCTCCCATGCGAGATTACCATTAACGAAAGTCTCAATGGCAGAACCATTCACCACTGTATTACCAAAACTGTAGGACATCACACCTGGACGATAAACAGACTGATAGGCATATTCACCAATGTTCTCATTACCCAGCTCACCATAACTTGCACGAATCTTGAACATGTTGACAATATCGCGATTGATGGGGAAGAACTTCTCCTTATCGAAACGCCAACCTACAGAGATTGAGGGGAACGTACCCCAACGGATATCCTTGGTCAGACGGGAGCTACCATCACGACGGAGGATGAATGAGAGCAGATACTTACCATCATAGTCATAGTTCAAACGACCGATGAAAGAAGTCAGGGCATGCTTATACTCAAAAGACTCTGACTCACTGCTTTCCGCTTTCTGCGGGTGCAGATAATAAGGCTCTGTCAGATTAATACCCCAGGCGTTCAAAAGATGGGTATTCTCTTCCTCGTAAGTGATACCACCCAAGAGGTTAATATGGTGCAAACCGAAATTACCATCCCATGTCAGCGTATTCTCCACCAAGAAATCGGAATAAGTACGCTTGTTCTCGGTCAGACGCTCATTACCCTTCGACAGGTACACGCGGTTACTCTGAATCCATGAGCCGATAAAGGTCTTGTCTTGTGCATGGGTCTTACTATAAGAAAGGTTGAGTTTGTAATTCAACTTGTGCTCTTTAAGCTCCTTGCCAATCATCTTGAGGAGGTCTACGTCTGCAGAACCTGTAGCTACTATACGGTCAACAATGGTGTTACGGGTAAACTTGTTGTTAACCAACAGAGGGTTAGAGGCAGAGATATCACCATGTATCTCATTATAATACACACCATAGCCATATGCGTCATAATTATAATTCTTGGCTGCAGGAACCACCTCATCCAGATACCATGTAGACTCATCGTATGCCTTGATAGTTGGCTGCATCAGCAGTGTACCACGCAGCACGTTGGTCACATCACCATACAGCCCCTGCACATACTCGTTGGCATTGGAAAGACCCATACCGTCCTGATTGGAGTGAGAATAAACAAGACTGGTACGGAATTGGATAAACTTGGTCTCCATCATATTGTTCACACGAGCGGTGAAACGCTGATAGTTAGGACCTGCACCCTCTAAGGTACCCTTCTGCTGGAAATAGTCAAGACCCACATTATAAGTATTATGTGCGCCACCACCACTCAAGTTGATATTATGGTTCTGACGGACACCAGTCTTAAACACCTCTTTGAACCAGTCAGTATTGGTATTGTCCATGAACTGATATTTTCCTGTCTCTGCATTCAAACTATAGCCACTGGGTAATGGTGTATTGGAGTTGGCAGCAGCCTGACCCAGATAGTTACTATACTGGTCAGCGTTCATCACATCGTAGGTGCTGCTTGGAATCCAGTCAACACCGAAATAGCCCTTATAGTCTACCTTCAGAGGCTGGTCTTTCTTACCACTCTTGGTCGTGATGATAACCACACCATTGGCGGCACGTGATCCATAGATGGCACCTGCCGATGCGTCCTTCAACACCTGAATGGTCTCAATGTCGTTAGGTGAGAAGTCACGGATAGTAGTACCCATGGGCACACCGTCAATCACATACAGAGGTGCAGTGCTTCCGAAAGTACCCAAACCACGGATACGTACGGCAGGGTCTGCACCAGGCTGACCGTCAGAGGTAATCTGCACACCAGCGACCTTACCTTCCAGCATCGTGGAGATGTTGGAGTTAGATACACGCTTCAACTCCTCCGCATTCACGATAGACACGGCACCGGTCAGGTCTGCTTTCTTCTGTGTACCATAACCCACGACTACCACCTGATCCAACACATGTGAATCGGCTTCCATCTGGATAGACTCGATGACGGCACGTCCACGGACGGCAACCTCACGGTCCTTGTAGCCAACATAACTGATTAACAGAGTGGCATTCGATGCTGCGTCAATGACAAAGTTACCGTCAATGTCGGTAACACTACCCGTCGTAGCACCTTTCACCCTAACTGTTGCACCAATGAGGGGTTCCCCATCCTGGTCGACAACCTGACCCTTGACCTTGATGGTCTGCTGAGTCACTGCCGCCTTTACGGACACAGGACAGACAGTAAGTCCACCTGCCAAACCGAAAGTCAGCATCAAAGAGAATAATACTTCTTTTCTCATTTGTTCATTGTTTTTAGGTTAGAATATAATTATTAATCGAAAAATTTGCCACAAAAGTAGCAAAACCGCCCCTTGGGGAGGTGGACAAATTAATAATAAAGGTGGACAAAACGGTTTGTTGGTGTAAAATAAACCTTTTTAGCGATTTTCATCCATTCCATCAACTGTTTTTCTCATCATCGCCCATATAAGTACTGGGGCTTGCTCCATAATGACGAGTAAAGCAGCGAGTGAAATATTTAGGGTCGTTATACCCCACTTTAAAGGCAATCTCTGCAATGTTACGTTCACCGGTATTCTCCAACAGGAGATTCTTGGCGATGGTCAGACGATAATTACGGATGAACTGCCCGACACTCACTCCCGCCTCAGCACTCATCCGTTTGCTGACAAGACTCTTGCTCATACCGATGGCATCTGCGAACTCAGTGATGCCAAACTCGCTCTTCATATAGTTTGCCTCCATAATCTCCATGGCACGATCCATGAAGGGTTTGTTGGTTCGCTTCAGCTCATCCTTATCAGCTGCCACACTCTTCTGATAACTGACCTTCAGCTTTTGGTGGTTATCGAGAATATTCTTAATACGGGATTGTAATTGCCTGGGCTCCTCTGACTCCTGCAACACCTTACGGAGGGGGGTCAACAACTTCTCTGCCTCTTGCCGCTTCCACTCTCTCTCCTTATAGCGGTAGAACCAAACAGCAAAGGCAATTAGAATTAAGAAGAGCAACAAGGTGAACCACCAACTCTTCCAGAAATAGGGGGCGACATGGACCTGCACGGAAATGGTATGCTCCTCCGCACTCTCCAGGTCTGAAATATATTTCACCTCAAAGGTATAATCACCGGGCTTCAGACTGGTATAGCGAACAGAATGCTCTCCGGGTTTAAGACTAATCCAGTCATCCTCAAAGCCTTTCAGGCGATAACTATAATGACCGGATGCCTCTCCTGCATAAGTCAATGCCGAAAAGTCAATACCGAACGACTTATTGGACTCGTGAAGATGGATGACCTTGACTTGTGAGATATCTTCCTCGATAAATTCACTGTTTTCCGGTGTCGCCACTTGGTTATCGACCATCAGACGAGTGAAAGTGAGGTGGACAGGATAAACGGCATCCCTGTTTTCGTCCACCACCTCAATTAGTCCCTTCATACTCCCCAGGTAGATGGAGCCGGTAGGACTTTTGACAACAGAATTCCAATAGAACTGCTGACAGAGAAGTCCATCTTTCTCATTATAATTAATAAAGGTACGCGCGTGAGGGTCATAGATAGAGAGACCGTTGATGGTCGTTATCCATAACCTGCCCTGTGCATCCTCTACCATGCTGCGCACGCTATTGTTCGCCAATCCGTCATCAGTAGTCAGCGCCTCAAAGGTCTCTTTACCTGTTTTCTTATCCACAACACGCCGATAAACACCATAACCGTTAGAGCCAAGCCACAGCGTACCATCCTTGGTTTCACAGAAACAACAGATTTTATCAATGATCCGGGACTTTGGATGATCGAGCTTGGGAATAAGACTGCGGTACTTGAAGTCACCTTTTCCATACTTGCCGGAACGTAGGTCTATGTCACGCAAACCAGTAATACAGCCCATCCACAGATGCGCATTCTTATCAACATAACCACCAATACATCCTCGCACGTTACGGTTCCCCTCAAACGGGTCACTGATGACACCTGTCTTCAGGTCATAATAAAAGATGCCATCGTTGGAACCTATCCATAGGGCTTCATTGTACTTGTCATAGACCAGCGCCCCGATATAGTTGGTCACTGCCGTCATCTCCGCAGGAAAGTCAATATGCCGTAACTCCTTGTCATTGAAGGATATCACGTTAAGACCGCCTCCCCATGTACCTATCCACAACTGCCCGTGTCCGTCTGCCTCAAGGATAGAGACTGAATTGTGGGACAGTGATGAGTTCTGCATCGTCCAGTGCTCAAAGTCATCACTACCGACAGCCTTCCTGTTAAGTCCGCCTTCCACCGTACCGACCCATAACGTACCGTTGGGCTCCACATACAGGGAATTGACAGGACGTGGCGACAGACTGCCGGCACGGTCCGCCTCATGAACATATTCTCGTAATAGCAGCGGACGGGGAGAGAGCTTAATGACACCTGCCGTCTCGGTGCCTATCCATATCTGCCCGTCACGCACCATAATACTATGCACGAAATCACTGGGCAACGGATAACTGGGACTGCTATTGTCCCAATGCTCAAAAGTATTTTGCTGCTCGGAAAGGATGTTAATACCACGCAAGGTACCTACCCAAAGCCGTCCGTCAGGTGCCTCTGCCAAGGAGGTGACGAAGTCATGGGACAACGAGCTCTCCTCACTGGTATGATGGAAAACCTGCAACGACTGGGTATGAGGCTCATAAGCGAAGAGTCCCTGGTTGGTGGATATCCATACTTTGCTGCCACGCTTCAGCAAATCTGTCACATAGAGCCCCTTCACCTGACTCATCGCAGCAGAAATGTCCTCACGAACCAGTTTGCCTTTACGCTCTACCAAACGATAAAGTCCACCGTCAACAGAAGCCCATACTGTTCCGTTTTGGTCAATATCCCTGACACAAATGTCTGGCGTGTTGCCGACATAACGGCAACTTGCCACATGTCTGACATTTCCCTTCTCATCAAAAGTATAGCGGAAAATAGTATCACCAGCAACCTGCCAGATAGCTCCTTTCGCATCACAATACACATTCACGGACAAACGGTCGAGCAGCTTACTGATATCTCCCTCTCTCGTCTTGGGAACCGTCTGCCCCATCGTCCGAATGTCAATGACATCCGTCCGCTCATCATAGGCTATCCACAGACGACGGAACGGATCCTCTGTGATACGCTTACAGAAATTGCTGCTCAGCCGTTGGGGAGCGGCAAGACCGGTCGGCATAAAGGAGAAGCCGTCGTAGCGCACAGCACCACCGCCATAAGTGGATATCCACACGAAGCCGCGGCTGTCGACAAAAAACTGATTGACATTGTTATGGGGTAGCCCTGCTGCCAAGTCGAGCATGGTTACTTGATAATAGTCCGTCAACACCTCACGTGCCAACGAAGGACTTGCCAGAAAGACAAGCAACAGACAGACTAACCGCACCATTTGTCGCATTACGAAAGCAAAGGTACAAAAAAATCAAGAGAAGAACAAAATTATACGGGAGTTTTCACATTATTTACCCCTACCTTCCCGCTTCGAAGGCAGGCAGTTCCCCAAAGTTACCCACGGAGGAACTCATAGTTTCCATGGGGGGAACTGACAGTTTCCTCCGTGGGAACTACGACGAAACCCGTACCTCCGTAAACGAAAGATGCGCCCCGATGAGGGCGCATCCTAATTCTTTATTGATTAACTGTTAACTCCTAAGATTAGAGAGCGAACTTGTAACCCAGAGTAATCTGGAAAACGCTGTTCTTAGTCTTCTCACTAGCATCCTTTATAGTCTTTGTCAGACCGATGTTATAACGAGCATCCAGAACGAAGTTCTGATACTCATAAGACAGACCTACAGGAATAGAGAAGTCAACCTTCTTGCATGCATCTGAGAAGCTGTTACCATCATAGGAAGCACGTACCAAGAAACCTGGCTGTACACCTGCTTTAATCGCAAGTCCCTTAACAACATAGTACTGAGCCAAGATGGGGATGTTGATGTAGTCCATGGCACTTTTCTTATCTGCACCTTCAGCCTTGTAGCCCTGCATTGAATAGAGCACACCTGCAGTAATACCGAAGTTCTCTGCTACACCATACTCAGCCTCAACACCAGCGGCAAGACCTACGGTCGTCTTGGCACCATCACCAGTAATCTTAGAGATATTGATACCAACCTTTGGCTGCAGAGTAATCTGACCAACCTCATTCTGTGCGTTTGCACTAACTGCTGCAATCATCATAGCAGCGATCATCATTAATTTTTTCATAATCGTTTTCTTTTTAGTGAATAATGTTTATTAACTCTGACGCAAAGATAATACAAATTTTTAAAATGGCAATAAAATTTAGTTAAATTTTTCAAGAAAAGTTCATTTTCTCTTATTATTCACCACTTTTTGCCTGAATTTTAACTAATAATCACCTAATGCCTTGATACTTCTCGGCATCCAGACCTCCATCAGTCCAGGACCGCGGTGGTTCCATGCATAGTAGGGAATCATGGTGAGTGTAGCATCCTTGACAGTGGGATTACCCTGCACATCCTGCTCCACGGCTTTTCCCTTTACCGAGATAGCCTTCACGGAGAAGTTCACATCACGCTTGCCGTTAATCTGCTGGTCGGAAACAGCAAACTGGGGCTGCTGGGGCATCAGGAAGTTGAAAATGCTGAACCCTTGATTATCGGCACCCTCCGCACAATAGACCAGCGGACCACGCTCCACGGCAACCCTGCCCTCGTCAGCCTTCACCTTCTCATGAGCGGTAATGGTGCGGACGGGCATATCGAAATGGACGCTTACCACATCACCTTTCTTCCATGGGCGGCTGATGACGAGGTAGCCTTTCTCTAAATTTCCACTGACTGGCTGACCATTGACCTTCACACTATAACTTCCCTTCACGCCATCACTGAACTGGTACAGGTCACTGGGTACTGGTGTGCCATTCACCCATTCGGGGATGCGTACCAGCATATCGAATGCCTTCGCCTGGTTTTTCTTAACGGTGATGGTGATGTCACCATCCCATGGATAACTGGTCTGCTGCTCCAGCACCACGTCCTTACCTCCCACCTGCATGGTGGCGGTATTACCTGCAAACAGGTTGATGTATAGCTGACGGTCCTTCACGGCATACATATAACCAGGGAAAGAAGGGATGAAACGGCAGAGGTTAGAGGGACAGCAGGCACAGCCGAACCAAGGCTGACGCTCTACGGTGTTATCGGCATTGAAGGCATACTTGCCGTCACTCGACAAGGGATTAGGATAGAAGAAACGTCCACCGTCCACCGACATACCGCTGATCACACCATTATATAAGGTACGCTCCAAGCAGTCGATATACTTTGCATCGCCATGCAACAGGAACATACGGTGGAACAGATACACCATCGAGATGGCGGCACACGTCTCGTTATACGATGTCAGGTTGGGCAACTCATAGTCAGCACCGAAAGCCTCTCCCTCATGGCGGGCTCCCACTCCACCGGTGATATAGTATTTCTTCGATACGATATTGTTATAGATGGCATCGATGGCTTTCAGGTAATCCTTGTCACCCGTCAGTGCAGCGACATCAGCCATACCGGCATACATATAGCCGGCACGCACTGCATGTCCCCATGCCTCCGTCTGCTCAACGACGGGTTTGTCACTCTGAGAGTAGAGGTCACGACGACCAGTCTTGCCGCGGTAGTCCAACAGGAACTTCGCCTCGTCGAGATATTTCTGCTCTCCTGTCAGCACATACAGGCGAGCCAGCGCCATCTCCGCTATCTGATGACCAGGTACCACACAAGCCTGTCCCTCTTTAGCGCCCACCTCACGGATGACACAGTCAGCATAACGCTTGGCGATATTCAGGAATTTTTCGCTCCCTGTCGCCTGATAGTGGGCACAGGCGGCATCCACCATATGACCGAGGTTATACAGCTCATGACTCAGGAAGTCCTCCACTTCCCAGCGTTTCTTTCCTGCCCAATGATGTGGATGCGCCGGGTTGATGGTACGGGCGGTATACAGGTAGCCGTCAGGTTCCTGGGCAGCACCCACCACGTCCAGCACCGAGTCGATATAAGCCTTCAGTTTCTCGTCAGGATAGGTCTGCAGCACATAGCTCGCCCCCTCGATGGTCTTGTAGACATCCGTATCGTCGAAGGAGAACCCCATGAACTTCGACACATCCCACTCCTTGGTCTGTAAGCCCGGATGGTTAGGATGCTGCAACGTATAGGCAGCCATCTCAAAGTTCTTATAACGGTGCTCACTCTCACATTTGGAGAAAGCGAGCGGTATCGTCACCTCACGAGCCGCCTTAATACGGTCGCCCCAGAAAGTATTAGGGGTTACTTTTACTGCTGTAAACGGTACCTGTGTGATAGGATAGCCGTTACTACGTGTCTCTGTCTTGGTTTTTGCCATACAGCTCCCCGCCACCATGACGGAAAGCATTGTTAAGGTAAGTAGCTTTTTCATGATTAAGTGTTATTTTTACGTTTATGGGGCAAAGTTAAGCATTTATTTCTTAACCACAAACAAATCGGGCAGGAATTTGAGTTCCTGCCCGATTATTGTATATACAAGTGATGATTATTTCTTCAAGAATTTATTCCTTACTTTCAGTGGAGCACTCCTACGAGATGCTGCAGCATCGGCAGGAACTTTCTCAAACTGGGGATAATACATAGTAAGCAGGGGACCAAGAAAATTTTCTTGGGTATACTCTTGCGCACCCATCGCTAAAAGATACCATGTATCGATATCTCCTTCGTCAAGGGCTTCACCACCAAGTTCCATCATACCTTCGACAGCACCTCCAAATATTACAGTTCCATCGTCGTATGTTTCTTCCGCTAAAGTGATAGAACTGGTAGATGTACCACAATAACTAAAGAAATACTGAGGATAGCGGGTTAATAATTTATAACCATAGCTATCAAAAGCGAGATAACAATAATATGGATCATACAAACCAACATACTGCTCATCCGCAATGGTCACCTCGTATGGAGGATTCGTTCCGTTCGTAAATTTCACAGGAATGGAGAAATCTACTCCGCCGATGGTAAAATCGATGCTATTGTATTTGAAAGTTACAGGGATATAAGCCCATTGTGCAGATGTAGCAGACTTTGAATACCATAATTCATAATCTCCAAGAATGTCTACACTGAAGTCAATCTGCGTGATTTGAATTTCTCCTGAAGCAGCACCATAACTATAACTGACAGTTCCTGTACGCTTAGCACCCGTCGTGTTTTCGCTAAGTGTGATAACTAAATTATCACCAACAATCTCTGCCTTTATCCAATCATCACTGGTTGTCAAATCCACTGTCATGTTTGTCTTCACTTCATACTCGAGTTTCTGAGCAGAATAATCAGTAGAAATAACTGATGGCGCCTTAGTAGCGAAAAGCGCACCATTCTGATGAACAGGGACATCAACCGTCCTAGTACCACTTGTAATGGTAACCAGTGCGTTTCTTGAGGCAATCTCGTCATAATCTGCCACACTGACATTGACGATATTTCCCTGCACGCTAACTGTACACCAGTCCTCACTGGAGAAAGCAACAACAGACTGATCGCTATTGACTACAATCTGACCTGTAGATGCCTCAGGACCGAAAGTGGTTTCCGCTTGTACAACCTCAAGAATATAATTGTCTGAGGTGGTATAATTATTGTCACTGCTGCACGCCGTAAAAACGATTACGGCGGCAAGCAGAGATATTAAACTAAATATTTTCTTCATAATATCCTAATCTGTTATTGTTTAACTATTCGAGTCAGGTATCTCATCTGGTTAGAGTTAACACCGTTAAATCTCCAAGTCGTAAACTGTCCTGCACTAGCACCTGCAGCCGTTGTCGACCAGAGGATGAATGAGTCGGTGTTAAAGTCAGCATCATAGGCGTTGTTCGGCTTGAAATTGAATGTCAGGGTGTCTTCATTCACGTCTCTTACCAAGTTGACAGCAGCTGTCTCTGACCACGTCAGGTTACCACCACCAGCAAGGTCCCAACAACACAACCATACATTATTTCCATTATACTCACCAACTTTCTGAGAGTGGATCTCCAGATATCCTGTTGCAGCATTGAACTTCGCCTTGACTGTCGGGAAGTTATTACTCATACCGGTAATCGTATAATTGGATCCATCACCGTCAGGTGTAAGCGTAATGGGGAATGAGACAGCGCCATTACGTACATACATCGTATATTCACCAGCGAAGTCGGCATATTCTGTATAATCCTCTGGTAAGATAACCGGCAGGACTACATTAGCTCCCACAGCAGTCAGACTACGGTCTTCGTCATTATACACACACTCCTGGAAGGTCTGCCCGTTAATGGTAATAGGCTCTTGCAATTTCATACCTTCCACTGTAGTGATGAATGGAACATTGTGCTCTACGAATTCTTTGTTCTCAGCATCCCATTCAACAGGAGCATCAACGTACTCAGAGAAATAGAAGACACCACCAGAAAGGTCTACAGCAACCTCGTCTGTGCCATTAACGATGGCAATAGGATGTGGAAGCATGGCTATTTTCTCATACATAGTGGCAATCTTGCTGATATAGTCAGCAGGCTCTTCCTTCAGACGGATAAGCTCCAAAGGCTGACCGTAGCGTTTTCCTTTCAGCATGATGGTGTCCTGGTTCTCACTGACACTCTTGAAAGTAAACTCATAGTCGCTCTCATAACCTGTCGGATAGCTGGATCCTAAAGGCTCTGAGTACTGATGGAAAATCTCGGTATAGGTGTCAAAGGAAAGCAGGATCTCCGTCTCACCCTTCACCTGATACAACGATTTAGCCGCATCGGCATCAGGATACTCCTGACTAAGCATAGAAACGACACCATCCTGGAACTGGACAGTATAAACGATTCCACCCATATCACCATCATGTGAAGGATAGAAATTCATCACCCATCCACTCTCACTACTCTCCAGAAGTTCTGAGTAGTTCTCAACAGCAGTGTTAACTCGCTGTGCTGCCGACTCGTTGAAAAGGTCTTCCTCCTCATGCACACAAGAGACAACAGGGAGTGTCAATGCTGCCATTAAAATATATTTGAATATCTTCATTGTTTTACTCTATTTGTGGTTAAACTAATCATTAAAGTTCAGCAATGGGAGTAAGGTCGAGTCTTCCGCTGACAACATCGTCCATACGACGGTTAACAGCATCACGAAGATCGTCCAGGTCGATGTTCCATGCAGATTCCATGTAGTCTCTGATCATCTCCAGCTTCTGACTGATGATAGGAGCACCTACAGCACCTGCCTCAGTGAGGAATCCCTGCCACTCTGCAGGAGTATGGCAGACATACATAGACAACATATCAGCGTAGTCCTCACGGGGTTCATTCATAGAGTAGTTACGGATAAAGCCTTTCTGACGAGCTTCCGTGTCAGAATACAGATACCAGTCACCGGCAACATACTGTCCCTGGCTAATCCGCTCATAGTCCGTATCATAGTTCTTCGTCTGATTGAGAATATGAGTAAACTCATGGTGCATCGTGCGGAAATAATACGTATTGAGGAAATCACGATTAATCTGCAGACTGTTCACCAGGTTCAGAGTCACCTTCAAACCACCTTCTGCCGTACCGAGGATCATGGTACCATTATCCTCATACAGGGCAGAACCGATAAAATGCAATATTTTAGGTACATAAGTACGTGTGAATTCGATACCAGCCACCTCGTCATAAGCCTCCAGCCAAGCGTATTTCACAATCATGGCAAGTTTCTGGGAGTTGACGAAATCTGCCGGTGCGGCAGTATGCTCCAAGTCTGTCTCCATATCCTCCAGACGATACATCAGTCTGATGTTATATGGATCCGTAAGATTGGTCTTTATCCATTTATCAAATTCATTCTGCCGGGCTTCAACGTCAGAGACATCGAAAATGCTTTCATCGCTAAGTTTATCTTCCGAGCAAGACGAAAGTGTAAACAGCATGGTGGCAAACCCTAATGCAAATATATACTTTTTCATCATTTTCAAATTTTAGATTTCAATCTGTTATCTTGGATTCTTCTCTATGCCAGCGTTGATAACCTGCTGCGGCAATTGGATGGCAAGGCGAGGATCACGCACGTCCATGCTGTCAATCTTCTCAATAATCTGAGAACCATTCACACAAACACGGTGCATTTTTAAACCAAAGCGTTTCACATCAAACAAACGGTTACCCTCATGCAGCGACAAGATACGGTGTGCTGCAATGGTTGCTTGAAGCATACTCTCCTGATCACCGTCTGAAATGGCGTAGTCAACTTGAATCTTCTTCTTAGGTGTCGGAGCATCTACAGTATAGTAATTGATGTTCTTATAGAAATCAACAATCTCGCTGACAGACTTCTCTGTACCTGCGCTATAGAAACGGGTTCCCCACAGGTTCAGGTCTGCGGCGGCTTTCTCCAGGTCGTTCTTCATCACATATGCCTCAGCACGATTGATCAAGACCTCATCAGAAGTGAGTGCTGGGTACATGATATGGGGGTTACCAATACCATTGACAGCGTCAGTATACTCGAAGTACTCTGCCATCTTAGCCATAATGATCTTAGGCATACCCGTATAACGAGGGATATTAAAGTAGAAATCACCTCTTGCACCCCATGGTGTCTCTGCACAACTCTGGTTGGCAGCGATATAAGTATCATGACAATACTTATAGGCTATGCCATAAGGACCATAGCAGCGTGCCCAGATAGAATAGGTGGTGTAGATGAGCAGGTTGGCAGGATCGTCCGCACTGGTATATGCCATTGCACGTACCTGTCCGTTAATAGCTTTTGTACCCACGGTCGCCCAGTCACGCAAGATAGCCTCAGGACTAGAGGTAAGCACCTGGTTTGCATATCTGATAACCTTGTCGTAGTTGCTCAGGTCGGGCTGAACATAATAGAGGTAGAAACGAGTGGCAAAAGCCAATGCGGCTTTCTTCGTGAAATGATACTTTGGCACGGTGATGTGCTCGTCGTTCATGATAGGCAGTGCCTCCTGGATATCCTTGTCGATAGCCGCATAGGTCTCAGCAAGCGTACCACGAGTATAGGTATCCTTATAGGACTCCTGTGTTTTTGTGACATAAGGAATACCTAAGTCAGTGTTGGCATGCGTCTGCGTATAAGCCTGACAGAAGACACTGGCAAGTACCCAATGTGCATAGGCACGGCACATCAGGGCCTCACCTTTCTGTCCCATCAGCTGCTCTTTATTCTCAGCTTTCTCTATGCTCTCCAATGCGAGATTGGCAGCAGCAATAGCTGCGTAGCATTTCTCCCATAAGGCATAGGGACTGTCACCATCAGGATCAAAGTAAGTAATATCACGCCAAAGTGCAGCCTCATCCTCTATCTTATTATAGGTTGTATAGGTGGGGTTTGCTTCCTTTGCAATATTGTCGGAGTACATCTCAGTAATATAAGCATAGTGTGCCGTAGGATATGCAGATATAAGAATAGAGCTGATGTCCGAAGTCGTGGTAATCGTAGCACGGTTGTCTGGCATTTTGTCCAAATAGTCACCACAGGAGGTAAGACCCAGACTGAGTGCGACGATACATAATCCGAAATATTTCTTCATATTTGTATTCAATTCTTTAATTATAAAATTTCATTTCTTCTTAGATACCCACTTTCAAGGTCAGTGTGAACTGCTTAGGCATAGGAGCGGCAACACCACCGGAACGGAAGAACTCAGGATCCTGACCGTTCAGTTTCTTGTCAGCATAAATCAGGAAGAGGTTCGTAGCCTGCAACTTCAAGGAGAGGTCGGTCAAATGCAGAGGAGCAATCCACTTCTTGGGGAAGTCATAGCTCAGTGAGATCTCCTTCATGCGGATGAAGTCACCCTTGGCAACACGTGCTGAAGAGTAGTTGTAAGCATTGTAGAGAGTCTTCATATAACGGTCATTGTTTGACTGACGCGCTGTGATGAGGACAGGGATATTCGTCACATTCTCGTCACCTGCAGAGATCCATCTGTTCTTGAACTCTTTGGGAAGAGCGTCAAGGTCACTGTATGAATTAGAGAAGACAGGGTCAAGGCGTAACACGTTACCATAGCTGTAGGTGATAAATACATTCAGCTTGAAGCCTTTGTAAGAGAACACGTTACCGAAAGATCCCGTATATACAGGGTCTGTAGGACCTTCATATACCAGATTGTCAAGATTCTGACTCTGGAAGTCAATGTTCTCACCACTGGAGGTAATATTACCATCCTGGTCGGTGATGACAGGAAGACCGTCAGCGTTCAGACCATTGAACTTATAAGAGAAGAGGCCACGTACAGGATATCCCTCACGGGCAAATCCCACACCTGCTACCAGGTCAATAACAGAGCTGGTGGCATCAAGGTCGGTTACCTCATTCTTCGCCTTAGAATAAATGAAGTTGGTAGTCCAACTGAAATCCTTCGTCTGGATATTCTTGGTGGTCAGCGTCAACTCAAGACCGTGTGACTTCATGGTTGCGACATTCGCCATCTGAATAATCTGACCGCCACCACCAGGTGTCTGAGTCGGACCAATCAGGTCGTAGTTGTTACGCTTATACCAGTCAATAGCCAAATTGATGCGGTTATTAAGGAAACCGAAGTCTGCACCGAGGTTGAACTCGTGTTTCTTCTCATAGGTCAGATCAGAGTTGGCAGGGTTCAGTATTCTCAGTCCAGTCTCCTGAATAGTGGCTGTAGGACGATACGTGTTGAACGACATGATCTGTACCATGGCATTACTTACAGTTGAAGGACCTGGGTCACCAGTCAGTGAATAAGTAGCCTTCAAGGTTGCGTGGGTCAGCACGTTCTTGAAAGTATTCTTAAACCAAGGCTCCTCATGGGCGTTCCATGCACCGGAGATGTTCCATGTAGGCAACCAGCGGGCACTGGAGGACTTACCCAGACGGTTAGAGCCATCATAACGGAAAGTTCCGTTAATGGTATAGCGTCCCTTATAAGAATAGGTGGCGTTAGCGAAGAATGCAGCGGTACGAGAGTACGTATTGACTAGGGTGTAATAATCTGTACCACCCTCCTGCATCTTCTTGAAGTACATATAGTAGAAAGAAGGAATCTCTCCCATATTGTACTGCATGCCGACACCGTCAGAAGAAGTGCTGCGGCGGTCGATACCATTGGCTTCCACACCACCGAACAGGTTCAGGATGTGTGTGTCGTTGAACGACGTAGAATAGTTGGCGGTTGCACGGAAGTCATAGGTAAGCATTTCGCTGTTACGCTTCAGAAAGAAACCACCACGTGGCAGAATTGACTGTGGTAAGTCATACTCATCATCAGGATTGTCATAAAGGAACGGGTTACGGTCACGGATGGTGGCATCACCCATTGCACGATATGCCTCTGCCTGGTTGGATGACTCTGTTACAGTATGCTCTATGCTGTTGTGAGAATACTTGACAGCACCCAGCAAAGAGAGCTCAAGACCCTTAACCGGCTTGTATTTCAACTCACCCTGGAACTTCAGGTCTGTCACATCCAGATCCATATAGTTGTTACTCAACTCATGCAGGATGTTGAAAGGAGCATAGTTACGGGTATAGAAGGTATTGGCATCCAACGTACGTGATGTATTCATAGAGTATGAATACGGGTTGATATCGAAGTCACGCTTTACCTCACCGAATACAGGGTCAACACTCTGGCTCAAGGTACCGGGAGCCTTCTGCTTACGATATGATCCCATCGTCACCACACTCAGTGAGACCTTTGGTGAGATGTTGTAAGTCATGTTCATGTTCGCCGTGTAACGGTTCACCTTTGACTGCTTGTACCATCCTGGGTCAACCATGGCGGAAACAGATCCATAGAACTGTACCTTATCCGTACCTGCTGATACACTTACGGAGTGGTTGTGCGAGATAGCGGTAGAGAACAACTGGTCGAACCAGTCGGTATTACGATACTCAGCGTCCTTAAGATAAGCACTCTGTGCTTCCTTGGTATTGGCAAGGAGGAAGGTGCCTGTCTCGGGGTTGTAAGTGTTCATCAGCTGATACATCTTACCATATACACCACTGTTAGAGGCACGGTAGGTATCAGAGAAGTTCAGCCAACCTTTCTGCTGCATCTCCTTATAAACACCCATCTGCTCCTGAGAGTTCATGATGTTAAACTCTCTGTAAGAGGGAATGAGACGCATAGAATATTCACCAGTATAACTGATCTTGCTATGACCAGCACGTCCCTTCTTGGTGGTAACGACAATCACACCAGCCATGGCACGGGCACCATAGATAGAGGTAGCACTACCGTCCTTCAGGATCTGGAATGACTCGATATCGTCGGAGTTCAAACCAGAGATCGCACTGGAGATCAAGGTCTCGGCATCACCAGAAGACAGATCGTCGGCACTGACATCGGTCACATCCTCCATACGGACTCCATCAACCACCCAAAGGGGCTTGGAGTTACCATAGATAGACGTGGCACCACGCACACGGATCTTTGGAGCTGTACCGAAGGTACCACTGACGTTCTGCACGCTGACACCGGCAGAACGACCTTCCAGTGAGCGGGAGATATCAGCCACACCATTGATGATAGCATCAGATGCACTCACTTTGTCTGATGCACCAGTAAACAGTCGCTTGTCCACTTTCTGCATACCTGTGACAACCACTTCCTCAAGGGCTGCACTGGGCTGCAGCGTGATGGTCATACCGTTCTTAGGAGTCACTGTCTGAGACTCCAGACCAATATAACTCACTACAATCTTCTTACCCGAGGGCACGTTGATCGTGAAGTGACCATCGGCATCCGTTACCGTACCTGCCTTCTGTCCCTGCACCAGGACGGTAGCACCGATGATGGGCTGGTTGTCCTCGCCAGAGATAACGGTACCAGTAACTTTTGTCTGGGCAAATGCCATTCCTAAACTGAGGAACAGACATGCCATA
>OCVV011293537.1_pt1 | contig 21736 bp, 10 predicted proteins | sample 1539721 | NCBI WGS metagenome assembly OCVV01 (sample SAMN02144230, study PRJEB22623) | gut metagenome | biome: sheep rumen | host: Ovis aries | place: New Zealand
AAATTCTACATAATCGCGTTTAATAAAACGAATAGATTTTAAATAATCTAGTTCTTCATTCTTAAAACGTAGAGAACAAAGATGGTCAATTTGCTGATTAATTTCATTAACCATTTCGCGAGTAAATTTAACATTTTGAGTTCTATTCTTAAAATAATATTTACCACATGCTGCTGTATATCTATGGAAAATAACTTGATTCATATTAAATTTATATAAATCTGTATCTAGCAATGATTCAATAATTGGTTTTAATTTCATATAAAAAACCTTCTTTCGGTACATGTATTATATCTTAAATTGCTAATTTTAACAAATATAAATGAGTCTTAATTATTTATAATAGTAAAAAAAAACTCCTTTGCTATAACGGTATAGTTAAATTCAAAATAGAAAGGAGTTTTAAGTATTATAAATTTAATTCATTTTCTTTTTTTATTACATTAAAATCTTGTTCAATATTATTATCAATAAAATTATCTTCAACAACATCTTTATCCAATAATGGTTTTTTCTCAATCTCACTAGGTTCTAAATTACCAAAAATCTCAGCATCTATTTTTTCTTTTTCTTTATCCATCTCAGTAATAGTTCTCACTACTGCCGCTGCTAATGCTAATCTATTTCTTTCTGTTTCATTTAATTTTGAAAATGAAACACCATCACTCGTCTTATAATCGAAATATGCTGAAGCTTTATCTTTTAAATCATCCTTATTTAAGAAATTCTTTGATTTAGGATCATTATAATCCTCTAAAGCTTTTATAAATCTCTTATATTCAGGTGAAGTAGTATTAAACATCCTTTCAAAAAAACCACCTTTATTAGCATTTTTAATTCTTTCAAAATCAAATGGTTCTTTATTGTAATTTGCTGATAAATGCTTTTGCCATACACGGGAATATTCTTTTTCATAGGCATCATTTATTAGCAAAATATTTTTAACTTCTTCAGGTTGTCTTTCTCTTACACATAAATCTGGATTATTTTTTAATTTATTAATTCCATCATCAAGTGAAATTTCTGTATCTTTATTTGTTTTTTCATCATGAGATAATGCTTGGTATCTAACATAAAATCCTTTACCAAGCTTATAACCATGCTTCTTTACTGTATCGTATGATTCTTTAATCTTGTCTTTTGCAGAAGAATCAAGTTTCTGATTGAACGCACCTCTAAATGGGCTTTCCTCTTTCATAAAATTAGGATTTGCACCAATTAATAAAGCAATTTGATCAACAGACAAATCAGGCATTGCGATATAATCAGATTGAATATTAGCTTTTGTATAGCCAGCAGGATAAGATAAAGTCTCAACCATTTTAACCATTCCACTATATGCAGATTTTAATTCAGGGTTCAACTTATTTTCAGGAGCACCCATAGATGCAGCAAATACGAATGCATCTTCAATTATAGCTTGATTTTCTAAATAAAAATCTGCTAATTTTTGTTTATCATCTAAACAATCTAGTAATTTTTGGGGATCAAATTCCAAAACTTTCTTATATCTTTGATAAAATACTTTTTCAGGCTTTTCTAAATATTCATTATATAACTTCCTGTTATATTCTTTTGCCTCAGGTGTATTTTCAGTTTTGAACCCATACCAAATAGATCGTGGTAGCACATTTTTATCAGGATCAATAGGCTTTTTTGCTTTTAATTCATCAAAAATTTCTCTTTGCCTTGTTAAATGAGCTTTGATTTTTTCTAAAGTCTTATAATATTTAACTTCTTTTTCATCATTTAGCTTATCAGCAAGATTAGTGTCATATTTGATTTTTAATTCATCTGGTAAATAATTATTAAATTGATCAACTAAAGCCTTATGCTTTTCTATAATTTGTTTCTTTTCCTCTTCTTTTAATACAATTTTTTCATTTGGCATAATATAGCCTCCAAAATATATTTAACTAAACCAAGGTTAAATTAAAATTTATTCTACATTTGCAAATCATTATTAACCTTAATTTCATTATTATTTTCTTCAAGTTCATCCTTGTCATACAAAGACTCATCTAGATCTTTATCTAAATCAATAATATGATGTTTAACAACAGTCTTAGTTTCAAATACTGAACTAGGATCAATCACAGAATTAATGTTTGTAGCATCATCGTATATTTCTTCTATTTGTTTTTCTTTTCTAATAGATTCTAATATACCATTACAAAGAAGTACTCTATCTTTTTGAGTTCCACTTAAGGAATTGATTCTACTATTATCAGGAAGTGGATAACCAGGTTCCCACTTTGGAAAAATATGTTTTAAATAACTATTTGCTGCCTCTTCTAAATTTTCTTTGTTACCATATAACTTACCATTAGGGTTATTAAATTCTTTATATGAATTCAACAAATTTTCACCTTCTGGTGAAATACTTTTAAATATCTTTTGGAAGAATGTCATTTTAGTTTTATTGACAGCTTTATTTAATTGTTTTAAACCACCGAATTTTTCTTTTAGTCTTGCATTAATATGTAAATGATTTAATTCTTTTTTATCAACATTAACATTTAGTTTGCCGAATCGTTTATTTAATGCTTTATAATTTTCTAGATTATTTACATCTTTTTGAAATAATAAATCTTCATTTTCCATTTTTTCTATTTTTTTTGAAGAGACAATCCTCAAATATGAGCATGGGTCTGATAAAAAATAATCTAATTTAGGATTATCTTTAATTTGACCATATTCTTTCAAATCAATCTCTTTCAAATCATCATCAGGAAAAGCATTAATAGCTTTTTTTATTTGCTCAGACTTTTTTTCTAATACTTTATATTGTTCAATAGCATCTAAAACTTTCATTCTCGCGATATTAATTGCCTCAGCTAAAGTTGCATCTTCACTATCTTTAAATGATAATAAATAATTTGTAGCGTAATCAATTTTATCATTAATATTTTTATAATTGTCAATATTATGTGAAAAATTAGCAATTGAGCAAAATACAGTACTTTCAGTTGTTTTGTTTGGCATATAATATTCCACCTTTCTTTATTAAAATGAAAATCATTTTTAAGAATTATTCATTTTACAAAATTATAATAACATAGTAGATGCCACAAACCTGCAACAGATAAGGCTAAGAAAAAAAATAAGTGAAAATTTTTTGTAATTCTCACTTATTTAAAATTTATACAAAATTATTTGATAATTTATTTTTCTTCATTATTCAATTCGTTTTCTTTAGCGAATTGGTCTTCAATATTTTCAATATCATTATCGATAAAATCGTCATCTACATCTTTTTTTAGTTTGGCTTCAAATGTATTAGCAAATACAGGTGAATTAGGATCTACAGCTGCAAAATCACTTATTGCGGTTTCACTAAAGATATTATTATCTAACAAATTCATTCTAAAATCATAATATTCTTTTGGAATTCTACCATAATTATATTCAACAGTAAGTTGAGATTTTAGGTTGTTAACTGTTTCTGTTCTATAAGTTTTTAGATTATCATATTCTGTTTGCTTAGCTTCCCTGATTTGAATATCATTACTAGTATCTGCTAAATTACTAGCTTTTAACATTTTTTCGGTTAATAAAACCATATCTCTATTAACAGTCTCGTCACGATTAAGAATTTCTCTATCAACTAAAATCTTACCCTCATCATCTCTGTAACATTTAGCATAATTTTTATATTTACCAAGACGATATGTAGCATTAATCTCGTCAACCTTTTTAATATCATTTTGATAATTTGCTACAGCTTCATCTCTTTCTTTTTTCATAATTTTTATAGTTTTAACAAAGTTATCAACTCTATCAACTAAATTTACCCTTGCTAAATCTTTACCACTCAAATTAGTTAAAAGATTGCCATGTTCATCAAGCACACCATCACGTCTTTTTTCGGCTTTGTAAATGTCAACATATTTTTCCATTTCATCAAGAGCTTGCATTTTAGCTTCTTCATCTTTGGCTTCTTGATATTCAAATAATGAATGTAATACATTTTGATATCTTGTTGATGTACCAAACAAAGGTTTAGCTGCTCTAGCTTCCTGATAAAAAGAATCACCTTGTTTTAGCTTAGAGTTAAATGCCGCTACTTTTTCATTCTTTAGAGGTTCTAATTTAGGATTAACCAAAGCTTCTCTCTTTACAATATTAAAAACTGAAGTAACTAAATTGAAAACATTATTTACATCTTTTCCTAATTCATTTAAAGAAACCTTCTCCCAATCATTTTTAGCCATAATTGTTATATAAGGCTCTTTTTCATTAATCGATTGATTAATTTTCTTTTCGCTTTCAAATCTAATTCCACGTTTAATAGCTTCTTGTAATTTGTTAGTTCTATTCCAAGCAGAATCAATTTCTTCTTTACTCAATCCATATCCAAGTAGCGTAGCTTTTAATACATCTTTATCAAGTGCTAGAACTTGTAAAGCCATTTCTTCATCAATAACTTTCATAAAATTAAGGGCGGTTAAATTATTAATATTTTCTCTAATATTATCATCACCTCTTAAAAATGATGAATCATTATCAATACCTTGTATACCAACAAGTTTATTAGTTACAGGATCAAATTGATAGAACATATTAGCAGCATGTCTATCAATATTACCACAAATATAGTCTATTACTTGAAGGTTTGCTAAAGATTTTTTAGCCTCTACAGTATCTAAATCTTCTGGTTTTGTTTCTCTAAGTTTATCTACTGCTTCTAGATTGCCAACATCTTTTCCTTTAGCCATTTCCATAAATGTACCTTCTAAGAATTGTCTATGGCCGTCCTTAGTTGTTTCAATAATAACAGATCTTGATTTAGCTAATAAATCATCTTTATTAAGGATATGCGCAACTCCACTCATTGCACTATTTCGTCTGTCAATGTTATCACCTTTTTTAAGACCTAAATTAGTGACATTAATAACATAATTAGTTGTATAACTATCAACTCTTCTAGCCAATTCAGCGTTAGCATAAACAAATTCTTCATCATCTAAAAATTGTTGATATTTATCTTCAGGAATTTCGCTGTCAACAAATAAGTCATTTAAATATGTAAAATTAACTCTCCCATTAGTTACAGCATCACTTCCCTTAAGTAATGTAAACATAGATAAATCATCATGCTTTCTTAGTTCATCAAAATATACTTTAAACTTAGGATATCTGAATGTTAAATCATCAAATATCTTACTACGTTCTTTATCAATGTCAAAATTCTTTGTTTGAGTAAATACACCTTCAACATTTTGATTATCAATTTCAATTGTTAGATTGGTTCTTGTACTTAAAGCGCCAGAAAGTTCATTAAATTTTTCTCCAGTCACAGGAACAATTATATTTCTAAAATTGTCCATCATGTACTTTAAGCTCTTATCACTATTTACTTCAGCATTTTGAAATTCAACTAATGCTTCAGATAAGAATTCTTTATTAATATTTTGAATTAAACCTTTTCTGACTTTATCATTTACCATATCATCTAAATCAAATGGTTTATCTAAAAATTCATTTCCAGATTTGATTGCATCTTTAAATAATTCCTCAATTCTTTCTTTACCACCATCATCTAGATTTTTATAGTTATTATTTTCATCAGGAGTATAATACTCTTCAAAAGCATCTATTAATCGACCTAGTTTTTCAAGATAATCATTCCATTCAGGACTATTTTCATTTTGTTTAAGACCTGCATCTTCTTGAATAAATTTCATGACATTTTTAATGTAATCAAATTGCATAAGAAACCTCCAGATTATTATGGTTCTATTTCTTTATCAATAATATTGTTCTTATTTGATGTATCAATGACATTTTCATTAACATTAGATTTGTTCAAATAATTAACATCTTTTTCTAATTTGTCTTTAAAATCTTTATCATCAATAATATTGTTATCTTTAACAATATCCTTGTTAGCTTCTAATTCTTCTCTATCCATAGCCTTGCATGTTTCAATTATAGAAAGGCAGAATTCAACACGCTTTTTTTCAATAGGCTTAAGATCTTCAAACTTTGCGCCTAATGGTAATTTGTGATCAACATATTTTTCAGCAAAATATCTTAAATTACCACGATCTCCAAATGTTCTAGATTGCGGATTATTAAATGCTTCTACACTACTTACTAAAGCTTTATATTCCTTAGATGTAGTTCTACCTAGCCATTCACCCCATCCACCTTTATTATCACCAATTATTCTTGAGATATTCTTTCCAACATTATATCCGTTTTCTTTCCTATTATTTTGGGCAAATAATTGATTAAATTTTTCAAATTTAGGGGCATTAATTCTATCATTTTCTTCTTTATAAGTATCTTTTAATTCTCTTATCTCTTGCTTAGTTAAATGAAGTGTATTTTTATATTTTGATACGAACGCCTTAACAGGATCTTTCATAAATGATAAGACATTCTTTCTAGCTTTATCATCTAAACTAAAGATATCTTTTTTATTTAAACTAATAAAATCATCATAATATTTCTTAGAACCAATAATCATAGCACAAGGAAGTAATTTTTCAGTTAATGCAGTATCACAAAATTGTGATGGATGGTCAAACATAAACTCCCGTTCAGCATAATAATCCTTTAATGTCTCCATCATTCTATTTGCTTCATTATTAGGATTAAAGTTTTTATTTTCAACAGTGACAACATTCTTGTAATCTATTTTTGCACCGATGTTAATATCCTTATCACAATAATTTTCACTTAATTCATAAAGTTTATCAACCTTATCACCATATGCAAACATATTTTTAATTGAATTATATGAAGGCTCTCCATTTGTGATAAGCATTTTTTCTGTTGAACGATTAAATAATTTATAATATTGGATTCCCGCATTAGTTCCGATTGTTTTTGCTAACGTATCTTTATTCATTGGTTCAAGATTAGTTAAGAATTCTATTGATCTATTATCATATTCTAATATTCCCATTTCCCTATATGGATCTTCGTCCATAACAACAGTATGGGCAATTCTTTTACCTAATGAATTATTTTCTCCTCTATCTAAATATATTTTATTAGATATTTCATCAGCCTTTTTATTTGCATCCTTTAAGAAAATCTTAACAGGATTATCAATATATTCTTCAAGACTAACACCAGCTTTTAATGCTGCTCCTTTTAATTGGCAGAATCCACTTAATACTACAGGTTCTGCACTATTTGCACCATCCCACTTAGGTGGAAGATCTGGTAAAAATGTACCAATATCATTTGGGTTATATGAATGAAGTCTACCTGTATAAAGATTACCATTTATACTTGTCTTATCAAGATCAAACGTATTTCTTATTTTATCAAATACTTGTTCATATTTTTCTTCAACTACAGCAAGTTCTTTTTGCTTAGCAACTAGCTTTGTAATTAATTCTTTCTTTTCTTCATTAGAAATATTTTCTTTATTATAGTCTCCAATTAAAGTAGTTATTTCTCCACTTACTTTATTGTAGTCATATAAACTATAATGCTTTGTTTTCTCTTCTCCAGAATTAAAGTGACTAGGAATACCAATTTCTGTTACAAATTTGTCTAACTCTAAAATTTGTTTTTTAAACTCAGGCGTAATTTTCATAGTATCACTAAAAGCAAATTGTTTAGTATATTCAACTGTTTCCTTGTCAATTGGTAATATTTCTATTGACTTATAACCATTATCAACGGCTTTGTTAATTTTTTCAAAATCATAGCCGTATTCTGTTGCAAAATCTTTTAATCCTTGCTTAGCGGCGTAAGTACGTCCTACACTTACATCTTCAATTAAATCATTCCATGGGCCTTCTGACTTTTTTGCAATTAAATCCTCTCCAATATAATCTAATGATTCCTTTATACCTTTAATAAATTCTGCGTTTTCTTCTTGAAATAAAGTATCTGCATCCTTTTTAATGTTTTCAATGTATGGCTTTAGTACATAATCAGCATTTGTACCAGGATTTAATAATTTTTCTTGTGTAGCCTCTAATATTTTATTAGTATTTTCTTCTCCAACTGCGTTTTCTACAGCATTTAATATTTTTTCATAGTCCTCTAAATTACGTGTTACATGATCAAATTTAGAAATATAAGTAAGTCTTAAAGGAGTGTCTAAAAATAAATTTCTATTATCCTTTAGGAATTTATCAAAATTTTCACGTGAACCAAAATATGTTTCGCAATTACCATTAATTTCTCCAAGCAAAACATTTATTCTTTTAGCATTTTCAAAATCTTTATAAGCTCTAGGGAATGTTTTTGCAGCCATAAAATTCCCTTGTTCATATAAACTATAAGTTTTTACTTCTTCATATTCTTTTTTTATTGAATTAAATAATTTTCCCATATAAAAAAACCTCCAATTCTTTTAATTATGCCATTATAATATCATACTAGGCGCAACAAACCTGCAACAAAAAAGGAATAGCGGAAGCTATTCCTAAATTTATTGTGCTACAACATTTTCTTTTTCAATAATATTTTCATCTATTATGATGTTATTATTATTTTCAAGGCCTAAATCAACATCATTTTGTAATTTCTTTTGAAATTCAACATTATCAGGAGCGTAAATGATTTTATTTTCTTCAGTCTTGTCATCAAGTTGCATTTTCAAATCTGCACCAATTATTGTTTGACAAAACTCAATTCTTCTCTTTTCATTTTCACTCAATTTTTCAAAATCAACACCTTGAGGTAGTTTATGGTCAAGATATTTTTGTGCATACACCTTAGAAGCACTTAAATCACCATATGTTTGGCTTTCTGGATTAAATGCTGCTAATACAGATGATTCTAAAGCTTTATATTCTTTAGAAGTTGTACCTATTCTATTTTCCCAGAATCCACCTTTATTAGTTTGAATAATTTCAAGTATAGATTTATTTGCATTGCGACCATTTGTTTTATTATTTAAATCATTAAATGTTTCAACAAATTTATCACCAATACTCTTATTTATCCTAGCGTATTCTTCCTTAAATTCTTCTCTTAATGTATTATAGTTTTCTTTTAAAGAACCAGTATTACTATCTATTAAAAAGAAATTAGGTTCATCCTTACATTTCTTTTCGAAAGCTTTTAATGGATCTTCTAAGAAATCCATAACTTCTTTTCTATCTTTCTTATTTAGGCTTAACAAATCAATTTTATTTTCAAATATGAAATCATTCATATATTTTTTGGCGCCTACAAATAAATGAGCAGGTGGAATTGTATCAACTAATGGTAATGAATTCTTTTCGTTTTCACGTTCAATATTTAATCTCTTTCTTTCAACCATGAAATCCTTTAAAGTATCCATTACTCTTCTTGTTTGATTTACCACATTTACATTTTTCATTCCTGCAATCTTCTCATCATATTTTTGAGACAATTCTGAATGATTTACATTTTCATCAAAATAAGAAGTTGAAACTTCATATAATCTATCAGTATCATTTCCTAATGCAAACAAATTTTGAATACTTTGATAATCTGTGTTACCATCTTTAACAAATAAATTATCAGGAGTATGCATAAAGACATTAATTAAACTTTTACCTGTAGCTGTTTTAATTATATTCTTATATGAGTTCTCATCAATTTCAGAAGTAGTATTTAAAAATTCTATTCCACGTGAATGAATCACATAATTTGCATAAGTCAATTGATAAGCTTTACCATCCATAATAAGAGCGTTAGCCATTCTTTTACCAAGTGAGTTCTCGGCAGTATTAGGTAAGAAATATTTATCATCTTCTTCCTTAAATATTTCTTTACCACCTTTAAAATATGACTTGATTGGATTTTCTAAGTACTCTTCAATTGATACATTGGCTTCTAATGCAGCACCTTTAAGTTGAGCATAACCGCTAAGTATAACACCGAAGGCTGCATTTTCATTATCCCATCTTTCTGGGAAATTTGGTCTAAAGTTTTTATAATCATTTTCGAAAGAACGTTTTCTTCCTGAATATATATTACCGTTTAAATTAATTTTATCAATGTCAAAGTTTTCCTTTATATAGTCAATAACCTCATTGTATTTATTAGTTACATCTTTTAATTCGTCTGCTTTAGTTTGAATTTCTCTTAGATTATTGATTTTTTCTTCATTTGAAACTAACTTAGTTTGATTTACTAATAAATCTTTAACTTCAAAAAGTTTTTCAAAATAATCAACGAAACCATATTCTTTATAACCAGATTCTCCTACTGCACCATTTTTTAATATTCCTTTTTGAGTAATAAATTCATCAAGTGCAATAATTTTGTTCTTAAATTCTTCAGAATAAACAGGTTCATTATTTAAAAATGGTTTTAAAAGATTTTTATTTTCTTCAGTTTCTGGTAAAAAAGCTAAAGATGATAAATCCTCTTTTAACTCATGCACCTTTTCTGCGTCAGTTCCAACTTCATTAGCTACTTCATTGATATATTTTTTAGATTCATAATCTCTTACGATACTAATTTTATCAATTAATTTATCTATATTGTTCTCACCATGTTTTTCAACAATTTCTGAATTAACATAATTTATAGTTTCAATGATTTTATCACTTTCCTCTTTTGTTAATTCTAAAGAAGATACATCATTAATAATATCAGTTGCAAGAGGTGTTAATGGATTTGTAAATGTTTGGCTAATTGTTGGATTATATTTTTCAAATTTATCTAATAATAAATTTATCTTATCATTAGATAATTTAGCTTCTATTGTGTTCAATATAGTTTCATAATCAACACTTTTAACATCTATCTTACCATTATCTTGAACAACAGCATATGGTAAATCATAATGGTTTTGTGCAAAAACATCTTTATTATTTGCTAAGAATTCTTTGTAATTATCTTTATTACCAAAATACGTATTCTTATTATCATTAATTTCAACTAAGAAACAATTTAAAGAATTTACCTTTTCAGAAATCTTATATAAATTTTTGAAAGTTGTTTCCTTCACATAATCATTTTCTTGCTTATTTTGAAAACTTACAATTTCATCATAATATTTTTTAATTTTTTCATATAATTTTCCCATAAGCTACCTCCTTAAATCTTAATTAAAATGACTTATTAAGATCCTCCACTTTCACTTCATCCATTTCATAATTTTCATCAAATGATTGATTTAACTTATCTTCATTAACATCATCTTTTAAAGCTTCTTGGAAATCTTTAATGATATTAACCTTTTCAAGTTTAATTTCATCTAAATTTGCTATTTTTTCTTCATTTTGAAGTCTTTCGTTTCTCTTTTCAGAACTTTGAAGTTTTCTATTTAATTGCATTTCTTCTCTTTCCCTTATTTTATTTTCTAAAGTTTCTTTTTGTTGTCTTTCATGAATAGCAAAATATTTACCCAAATCTCCACAACTCTTAATAACTGCACGACAGAAATTTATTCTACCACGCTCATTAGCTTTAAGTTGCGCTTCTTCTTTATCGTCTTTAAGTTTATGAGCTACATATCTTTCAGCATAAAATTTAGCCATTTTATATGCACCATAATTTCCACCCTTTGGATTAATCATAGCTTTAACTGCACCAACTAAAGCTTTATATTCTTTAGAAGTTGAATCAAATTTTCTTTCTAAATATCCACCTTTTCTAGCATCTATAATTTCCGAAATTGATTTATTTTCGTTTTCTGTACCTTTAGAATTTTCTTTAATTAATTCTTCAAATTTAGTTTTAACATCTATTCTTCTATCTAAATTGTAAGATGCTACTTTCTTTTCTAGATCTTTAAAAGAAGTAATTCCTCTAGCCACTTCATCCTCTTTTGGTTGATGGAAATATTTCTTTTCATCTTTATATTTATCTTTGAAAGCTTGTACTGGATTATTTAAGAATTTTAATACTTCATCTCTTTCTTTAGTATTTTGGATTTCTAATGGATTAATTCCGTTTTTTAATATGAAATCTTCAAAATATTCTCTTGCGGCAATTAATACATGAGCTTGATCGACATAACAATCATGAGATTTACCTTTAGACTCCATAAGTTCTTTAGTCTCTAATAAATAATCTTTATAAGTTGCTAAAATATTACGGCACTCTGTTACAGGATTTCTATTCCCTAAAGTTTTAATTTGAGCATCATAATTTTTTGCGATAACACCTTTTGTATTTAAATCAAAAGGATAATTATTTGATACAGTATATAAATTATCAATATCTCCACCAAAAGCAAACATATTTCTTATAGATTCATAATTAGGTTGCTCTGCATCACCAAATAAGGTAATTTCATTAACACCAAATCTATTACAATATGTACACGCAATTTGACTTAAAGTAATATTCTCATACGCTTGATCATTTTCTTCACATTGGTTATTTAGGAATTCTATACCACGTGTAAAAATATTAAATGAAGAAGTTAAATTAAATGTTTTTGAATATGGCGCAAGTGTTTTGGCAATTCTTTGTCCAAGACTTGCTTCTCCTATCTTTGGTACAGCTGCATCAGTTATACTATCCAATTTCTTCTTTGCACCTGATATAAAGCTTTCAACAGGATGATCAAACATCTCTTCAAGTGAAACATCACACATTTTTGCCATACTAACAAATTGAACATATCCATTTAAAATTACACCAGGACCAGCATTTTCGTTATCCCATTTTTCAGGAAGAGTAGATCTAAATTTTGATAAATCGCCATTAAAATCTGTTTGTCTACCAGAATAAACATTTCCGCATAAAGCTACATCATTAATATCGAAATTATCACTAATATATTTTAAAATTTCATCATATTCTTTTGTAATGTTTTTAAGCTTATTTACTTCTTCAGATATTTGAGCCAAATTAGCTTTCTTTTCTTCTGGGTCTTGTAATTGAACTTGTTTATCAACTAATCCATTTATTTTATAAGTTTGCAAGAAATATGCAAGGAATCCATATTCCTTACCACCACTTTCACCTGCTTGAATATCTTTTAAAACAGATTTATTCTCAAGGTAATCTCTTAAATCAAAGATTTTTTTCTTAAATTCAGGAGAAAACTTCATTTCCTTATTAAGCGTTGGCTTAAACAATTCGTCTTCAATTTTTGTAGTATTGCTAACAGTCGTAGCATGTGTATGGTTAGAATCGTAAGCTACTACCTTTTTACCATCCATACCATTATCGTTTGCCCACTTTTCAAGGTTTTTTGACGCTACAATGAAACGTTTTTGTGAAACTTTTTCGATGCAACCTTCAACGAAATTGTTATTTTTTTCAACAATTTCATCTTTAATATAATTCAAATCTTCCTTATATTTTTCTTTCTCTTCATTTGTAAGATTTTTCATCTCATCCATGTCAAGAATAATAGCTCTAACATAAGGATCTAAAGGCTTAGAAAGAGGTTTAATTACATCTTTATTATTTTCAAAAGATTTCGTAAGATCTTCAATGTCTTTTTCAGAAAATTTTGTTTCAACCAAATCAAAAATCTTATCATAATCTAAGATAGGTTTTAATTTATAATCATAAGCATACTCTACTTTCTTAAGTCTACCATGACTTAAGATATCTTTATATTGGCTTGAAATAAATTTTGCAAATTCATTATCACCCATTTTATCAACAGCTTTTCTACTGATATCGCCAATAAGATGATTAACCCTTTCGATTAATATATCTTCTTTTAGACTTTGTGGATAAGACTTAGCTTTACTAAAATCTTCTTTTTCTAACTGTCTTATCTTCTTTAATTCCTCGATATCTTTTTTTATTAATTGATATAGTTTGCTCATTAATAAAATCCTCCTTAATACCTTTTCTTTAGACTAAATGATTTTAGCGTATATATAATAACATAATGGTTGCCACAAACCTGCAACAAAAAATAAAAATGATAGGCCATATTATGACCTATCAAATGTATTTAATATTAAAAACTATTTCTTATCACCTTCACCAAATAATTCTCTTGCTGCATTTGATGCAATAATTGAAATATTTGTTCTACTTGTTGGTGAAGTGATGATAAACGCATTACCTCTAGGGTTATTAACAATCTGATCTTGTTCAACTTCATTAATTTGACCAGCTTTATCATACAATGTACATAAATCATCCATGTCATTTGGAGATAAAGAGAAAATAAATGAATATTGACATGCGTTAATTATCGCAGTTGATTTACGAATAATTTCTTCACTACCTACAAAGTCTTTAATATTTTGTGTTATTACAATTTGCATACCATTATATTTACGAATACGCTTTGCTAATTGATACATAAAATCTAGTGCTACTGGATATTTTGGATCAATAAATACATGCGCTTCGTCAATTGCAACAACTATTTTTCTATTTGTATTATGTTTTATGTTGAAATCACGATTTTTAATAATTTCATTATCTAACCACTTAAGCACAAGTAACATTTGTGCATTAGCGATTACACCATTTTTATTGGCTAATAGTGACTGGAAATTAAATACTGTAAAATTCTCTTTTACTGACAATGTAGATTCACCATTCCAAAGATTAGCGTTTCTACCATCTCCAGCAAATTTAGAAACATAATTATGTAATATTCTTAGTTGAGTTACATCATAATCAACTGTTGCTTTATTTAATTTTTCATCAATTAATTCAAACAATTCATCAAATGTTGGATAATCTTTTGGCCCTAACCTAGAAAAATCAGTTTTAGAGTCTATATTTTTTAACTTATACAAATCGACAATTATATTGTTTAAATATTCTAGAGCGTCTGAGGAAATACCATCAAGAGCTACTCTAAAGAATTCTTCTAAGAATTGAAGATGGACTGCAAAATTATTAACTTTCGAATCGCTTCCAAGTTCATCACCTTCAAGTGTCGTAATGACATGGAACGGATTAATTCTACCTTCACTTGCAGTACCTACATCAATTAATCTACCGCCTAAGTTTTGAGCTAGTATTTGATATTCATTTTCTGGGTCAAGAATAAATATCTTACAGTTTTCAGCACATAATTGAGTCAATATTGTCTTTGTCGCATATGATTTACCTGAACCTGATTTACCCATAATTACCATATTAGAGTTTACTCTTTCAAAGTTACGTTTAAAGAAATCAACAACAACAGGGTAAGAATTTTCAGTACCCAAGATACAACCTGTTTCATCCATTACATTTGATAACACAAATGGGAATACTGCTGCTACCGAATTTGAATGAATAGCTCTTTGGAAATCTGTCATCAAATCAAGTCTTGATAAATTAGTAGATATGAATGCTAAATTTTGCCTAAAGTAGTTATCAACAAGTTCAAATCCTTCTTCAGCAAAGACTCTTCTAATTCCTTTCTTAAGATTTCTAATAGAATCTTTTGTGTCAGCACCATTTGGGAAAATAGTAACATGAAGAGTTACCCCATACAATGTTTCATTGTCGTTTTGAAGCATTCTTAATACTTCAATAAGAGTCTCAATATGTGTTTGTTTATCAATTAATGAAGAAGCTTTAAAACTATGTTCAGTTTGTGCTGCAAGTTCTTGAACTGACCTGTCAATCATTTTTACAGCTTTTTGTTTCTCATATGGTGATAAATTCATCACAATTTTAGTGTTAGGAATATTAAATATTTTATATCCCCAAGCATTTAATACACTAATAGGGAAATTCTTAACTGTGAATGTAAAACATTCCTCACCATCAACTAAAGCTGAACGTGGTTTAAATTCCACTGTATGAGGACAAACCCAACTCATTAATTCATTTTCAGATAACATATCAATATCTTTTTCATTAAAATTAGGAACATAATTATATTTTAAAAATAATGCTAATTCCTTTGTATCTAGAATATGAGAAGTCATTCCTATATTTTGGAATGTCATAATTGCATCATTTAATATTTCGCTAATAGTCTTCTTATTTGCGTCATAGACAACTAGATAATAGAAAGGCTTTATAACAGGATTATCATTAGTTAATTCTGAATAAACACGAATTCTATCATCAATGATTGATAATCGTGATTCTAATTCTTCTTCACTTAATTCACCATTATCAAATAAAGCTTGTAGATTTTCTTTTTTCTTTTCTTCATATTTAATATATGATTCAAAGCTTAATTTTCTATCAATTTTTACAATTGAAGCTTTAGTTTTATCAGAAATTTCACGAATAATTCTACCAAAGTTTTCATCAATCATTTGATTTTGTCTAAATTCTGATAACAAACTAAACTCACGAGGATCAATTTGTAAAACTCCAGCAAAATAAGTATTATATTCTATAAAACCATCTCTTATATCCTTAAATGGTAAATAATTGTCAATATTTGTTTGAGCCTTAGTATTATCCTTGCTAAATTTTTTTACACTAAAAATATATTTTACTGCATAAGCTAAGAATACATAGAATCTTTGTCCTTCAAATGGTAAAAATAATCCGACAGCAATAACTAGTAATATTAGCATTAATATAAATCTAATAAAACCAATATTTGTAATTGCAAGTAATACAATTAGTCCTAGAAAGAATAAGCCAATTATAATATCAACTATAGAAATATTTTTAAAGAATTGAATTTTAATTTTCGCTGTTTTTGGAATAATTCGCATAATCCACCTCTACTTATTCTCTTTCTTTTTTGAACCATCTGGATTTAATATACTCATCTCAACCATCTGATTACCGACTTTTTTGTTATTAGCATTACTACCACCTTTTATGGCATTACTAGCTCCAGCGCCAGGACGATTATTTGATTGCTTGTTCGCATTTGACTTATTTTCACCTGTAATAGCATTTTTAACATTATTACCTGAGCCGTCAAATTTACCAGTCTTACGATAATTTTCTCTTTCAATCATTTGGTCACGTTGTTGATTCTTTTGAGTCTTACTCATTTGACCATATGATCTATCAGTGTTAAATCCAATACGTGAACCAACTGAATATCCAAGTCCAAATTGTCTTGTATCTCTGATAAAGTTTGCTGCACTACGCGTAGCAGTAAATGGAGATTTTGCTACACTCCATGCACCAGATAATGCTCGCATTCCAAGTCCTTTTGCTTGTTGAGTTGCAATAGCATTATCTCTAAGTTCATTAGATCCTGCACCTTGAGAAATAAGATTACCAACTAATGCCATTAATCTATTTAAAGATACAGAGCCACCAACAACTATTGCAATTTTCATAATATAATTTAAAGCTGAATTTTCAAAGAAAACCAAATCATTCGATGTAATAGCTGCTATTACTAAAGAAAAGATATTGATACCTATAATGCAGCCATATCCCGTCAAGAATTTAACAATAAATTGATCTCTCCACAACTTAAATCTTTGTCCATCATCTAAAACTGCTGTTGATAAAGATATAGGAGCAAATACAAATAATATAACTATTGAAATTGCACGATCAACAAACATTAATAACATAGATGCAAGACTTAACAAAATAGCAATACCAGCAATCCAGCTAAAGAAGAAATCATAATCTTCTAAGTCTACATATTTTTTCATATTTCCTGTTGATGTATAATCAAAACTTGAACTCATATAGAAGTTCTCAGGCACACCATCGTGGCGAGCATTTTGACCAAATGCACCAGCCAAGAAGCGACCTAAACCATCTGGACTTCCACCAAGAGTTGACTTATACAATGTCTGCATCAAAACATTTGTAAACATTATAAGCACAGACAAAGCTACAGGAATAAAAATAAATGTTAATAATATTTTTCCAACCTTTACATATATTTGCGTAGGACTCATATTTTCTTTTTCTGTGGAAAAAGACCGAATGAGAGATATAACCGCAAATAATACGACAAGTATTACACCTATAATGACCGCGGCAACGAACCCAAAAGATATATTTTTGTTACGCATTAAAAATGTCAGAAAATCCATTTCTGTATTTTGATATCTAATAGGTTCAATTCCACACAACATATTCGCGCATGAAAGTAATCCATCAATTATTTGAAAGATTGATTTAGATATACCATATAGCAGGCTCCAAACCCAATTGAACATATCTTTGGTCCTCCTTAAATAGCTCTAACAAGCAAATTAATAAATTGAATTGATATAGGAGTCATATTTCTATTTAAAGCCGAATTATTTTCAACTCTAACATATAAATAACTATCTTTTTTAGCTAATAAACAATTATTTGTTACATATGACTCGCCATAATCAACTGTTTGACGAAAACCTTTAACTTCAAAGCTATCAAAGCTATCAGTAAGTGGTAATTTTGTAGAACAATTGCGACTCTCCTTTTTAGGATCAGCATAAGTCGCTTCCACTTCAACATCATTACCATTTGAATCTTTTTCAATCTTTGTATCAGGGTCTGACATTTTTTTTAATTCGTCATCTTTGGGGCAACTACTAGAATTAGGATAATAAAAGAAACTCAATTCTAATTCTTGATTAGTTGCTATACTTCCGCTTTCTTTTCTTACAAATAACGCAATACTTTCAATAGTCAATTCGCGCTTAAAAGGAATGACAATATAGACATATTGTCGAAATTCAACCATTTCATTGTCATCCTCCCAAGCTAAATGCTCGATGATATAATCGTTACATAATGACTTTTCTAAATCATATTCATGATTTTGAAATTCATTATTTAATTCATATTTTCCACTAATATCGCCGATGCTATCATAATATTCATCTAATCCGTCTTCTTTATCACCAAATATACCCATATCAGGAGTACAACTTGTTAGCAATGAAATTACGATGATAGAAGGGACAATGAAAAGGCCATATAAAATTCTTTTAAATATCCTTTTCACAATTAATTCCTCAATTAAGCTGGGAATTCGTAATTCTTATACCAGTCAGTGAAAATAGTTACCGCGAATTGAAGAGCGATTAATAGGACGAAAATAAGTACGAAACCAATAATCGCATTTTTTAAGCTATTTCTAGCTTTTTCGTGTTCTTGTGGGTCTTCAGCCTTAGCATATTTAACACCAAGGAAAATTACCCAGATGGCTCCAAGTGAGCCAATAACACCAAGAAGTACAGGTACAACTACACCTAGTACATCTAATAATGGTTTAACAATTTGATTTAAATCCTTTTCAGAAATTTGAGCTATAATATTGAACATAAAACACGTCTCCTTTTATTTTAAATTTTTTATATAATAATATGCCGGATTAAACATATTATCACCGTTATTCAGCATCGTTCTTTAATCTAGTATGATATAAAAGACCGATTGTAATTCCAGCAACTGCAAGTCCACAAGCTACTATAATAAATATACTTGTAGGCGCATTTGCTATTTGTTTTCTAGTGAAGTTATATTCAATTTTTGCACCAGAAACACCTTTAATAATAATTTTGTATGTACCACCAGATTTAATCTCAGGAACATTATTTGTTGTCGCTACATCTGTAACGCTTATAAGTTTACCATCTTTATATACTTCAACAACATCTCCTGTCTTAAGACCTTTTAAGGTAACATTTCTTGCTGTAACACCACCATCTTCTACACCAGATAATGTTGCTTGTGGTGGAGTATCATTAATAGTCACTGAGAAATTATATGTTGAATTTGTACTATTGCTTGATACAACAACTGCATAATCACCATTCTTATTTAATAATACCGGTTCTTTTTCAACATCAATTTGCTCGCGCTTACCTTCTAAATCTGTATAGAATATTTCAGTAATTGAATAATCATATGGAGCACTATATTCAAATGAAATTAGTGGATTATTAATTATATAAAATTCAACATAACTAGTATTACCAACACTATCTTCAATTAATGCTTCCCAATGACCACTTGTTTTAAATGAGTTTGAATTAAAGTCTGCAACCTTTTCGCTATTCTTAAAAACACTAACGATTTTTGAATCATCAGATGCAGTAAATGAAACACTTCCATTATTTATGACACCACCATTTATTACAGGTTGGTTAGTTGAAGTGTTTGTTAATGTAAAGTGGTTAATACTCTTATGATTTATTACATAAACATTTCTATTACCCGCAATATCATCAACATAGAATTCATATTTACCATCTTTATAGAATTTAGTACCTGATTCATAAGGAATTCGATCTTTACCATCTACACTTACGCTACCAATTAATTCATCAGCAAATGTAATTACAATATCATCTTTTGTATAAATCTTATCATTAATATTTATCTCTTCCATTTGAGATTTATCAATTGATACTTCAGCTCGATATAATTCAGCTCTAAACGTTAAATAATTACCATATTCATCTAAATATGAAATTTGATAACCAAATGAACCATTACCACTTGAATTACTAAATTCAATAGTCTTAGGTTCATCAAGTGAAACTTGAGCACCATCAATTTCAAATTGATATCTTAAGCTTGTAGTTTCAAATTTCAAAATATAATTTGAATAGAAATCATCTTTTAAAGCTTTGTCTAAGCTATAAGGTTGGAATGAATTATTTTCAGCAACTGTCTTTCTACTTAATTTTAGACCAGCCACATCACTAAAATGAATCACCTTACTACCAACATCACCATAAATGTTTTTAAAATAAATTACATAATCTCCAATTCCATCTTTTCCAATAGAATTATTAAGTTTAGATTCATCAACTATTTTCGTTTCTGAAATATTATCATATAACACGACTAAGTCATTTGTTAGATACTGATATGCAATAAACTCAACTCCATCTTCTTTTGAAACAATTGGTGTTAACAAATAAGATGTATAACCTTGGTCTTTTAATAAAGCTGATTCATTATAACCTGTAATCCACGTTTCCTTATATACGAATTCAAAATTAGAATTAATTTCAAACTCAAAATCTTCAAATACACCATTTGCGCCAACAACTCTAACTTTATATTCACCTTGCTTATACAACTCAAGAGATGTGACACCTGAATTATATAATCCTTCAAATTCTTCGCCATTTACTACAAATGAAACACTATCACTATAAACATTGATATCGATTATTGAATTTGAATATATTTTATTCTCGTTAGACAAGAATTCTCTTGTTGAACCATCTAAATATTTAGCTTCAACAATCGCTTCAAATGAATCAACTTTTGCAATTGTATATTCTGTTTGATTGTTGAATATATTTATTACAACAATCTTATAGAATCCGTCTTTTTCACCCTTAAATGGAGTAACAAAATTGCCATTTTCATAAATTGTTGTCAAATCACCAAATGTAGTGTTTGCAGAATATGCATACATAATTGTAGTGATTGTAGATTTAATATTTGAATCAATAGTTAAAGAATCTGAAATATACGTAAATTTAGAATCAGATCTGATTACTATTTCATCCTCACCAGTTAATAATTTAATTTCTGGTTTCTCTTTAGAAAGTGTACCTTTATAATAAGATGGCAATGCTGTATTTCCAACACTATAAGACATTTCGTAAGAAATTTCTTTATCTTTAGCCAAAACCTTGTAATACGCTAACTTATCTTTAATCATTACTGAGATTAAATAATAATCATTATCAATTGCGTTATACCAAACATTTTCTCTAAATGACGTTGATGAATTATCAAGGCTGAAATCATTATTTATTTCATATTTTGCACTCTTATATTCAGTAACATTTCCATCATCATCTTGTCTCTTTTCAATACTACATACATATCTACCTAAAATAACGTTTTTACCATCATAATTGAATATATATGTTTTATTGCCATTTTCTGTTTTAAGAAGAATTCTTAATTCTCCATTGTATAAAGCGTTTAATGTTACATTGTCATGGCCAAATTTTTCAACCTCAGGTAAAACTTCCTCATCATCAACGAAACCTTTAGTTAAAGAATT
>OCVV011296238.1_pt1 | contig 21731 bp, 17 predicted proteins | sample 1539721 | NCBI WGS metagenome assembly OCVV01 (sample SAMN02144230, study PRJEB22623) | gut metagenome | biome: sheep rumen | host: Ovis aries | place: New Zealand
ATAGCCTCCGCATTGGATTCATCCCATCCGTATCCGGCGGCTTCGTCCACCTGCCTGTCGTATGCATCTACCCGGTTCGCCGCAGCAGCTGCTCTGGCTCCGGCTCCGCTTGCCGCGCCGCCGATCACAGTGGTCCTTCCTGCAGCAGCCATGCCGGCACCCTCCATGGCCCTTCTTCCGGCCATGCCGGAATCAGTGTATCCTGCGGATGTATCCATATTCATACCTTCGGCCGATCCGGCATTCTCTGCCACATTGGCATTTGCAGCTGCCACTGTGCTCTTTCTGTTTTTCTTAGCTTGTGTCTCTTCCTTCTTTGCCTTGCCGGGGCGTCTTCTACCGCGGCGTTCACCTGCGTTATCAGAACCGTAGCCGTAGCCTCTGTCCTTTCCATAGCCGTATCTTCCGTAGCCGTAGGAACCGTAGCCATAGCCATAACCGTATCCGTAACCATAGCCGGAACGGCCCAGCATACTTCCCATGGCTCCATGCTTGCTGTAGTTCAGGACGCATCCGCAGATCTCGATGCCTGTATCCTCCAGCTCGTTGATTCCTTTCAGGATATATCCGCGGCGGGCGTAATCGCACCGAACCACGTACAGGGCCATCGGAACACTCTTTGCCAGAGTGATGGCGTCCGCCAGCATTGCGGATGGCGGCGTATCCAGGATCAGCACATCGCAGACCTCTTCCAGACGTTTGATCAGCGTGTTCATAACGTCGCTTCCCAGCATGGAAATATTATCAGATCCCTTCTGGGCTCCCATAAGGACATAGAGGTCCAGATTTGCGTCCGGCACATGATACAGGGCGTCGTTCAGGGTGGCCTCACCCGTCAGGACCTTCTCCAGTCCCGGGAAATCTCCCTCTACGCCCATTACCTTCTGTACAGAAGGATGACGCAGATCGCAGTCGATCAGGACTACAGTTCTTCCCTTCTTCGCGAAGGAGAGCGCCAGGTTCGTGGAAACAGTTGATTTACCTTCCGATGAGATGGAACTCGTAACCATGAAAGTCTTCTTATTCTCCTGTTTCATCTTATGTTCGATCCTCGTCCGGACGGAGCGGATCGACTCATGATACTCTGACGGGATCGACTCGTCAGTGATGTTCAGTTCCTTGCTCTTTCCTTTATGCCGTTTCTTCTTCTTAACCTCCGGCAGCACGCCCATGCATTCAGCGTGAAGCATGGAACGGATGTCGTTCGGATAAATAACCTTTCTCTGGATCAGCATGTCGATGACACATATGATCAGGCCCAGAAGGAATCCTGTGAGCGCGCCTTTTTTTACCGACCCACGTACAGCGACAGCTTTTCCTGTGTCTGTCGGTACGCCGCTGTCCATGATCACCTCTGTATAAAGCTGTCCCACGACAGCCTGGGCCACCTCCGGCAGCTGCCTGATGGCGGACTGCAGCACGTCATAGGTCATCTGGGCGTCTCGTCCCGTGACCTTAATGATCAGATAATTCGTATCCTCGATGCCGCTGGTCTCGATCGTCACCGGCAGAGAATTCAGCCCCAGATCCTCCATGATGGCCCTGTTCACCAGTCCATCCGAGATCATCAGCTGAGAAACCTTCGCCAGCTGCGTGGCGGTGGAAATGTTACTATAATTGCTGGAACCCAGCTGCTGTCCCGCGGATGTGGTGGAGACCGTAAGGGTAGCTTCCGCAGTATAATGCGGGGTATAGTTTACCGTTATGTGAAAATACTGATATGCTGTCAGCAGCACTGTCAGCAGGACGACCGCCCACCATCTTCTTCTGAGGGAATGAAGGAAGCGGTCTATATAATCCGTAATATCTATTCTTTGATTTTCAGCGGGATTCTCCGCCGTTCTGTTCTCATTCATGAAATTCTTCCTTTATTGCCTTCTGTTATAATAGTTTGCGTATCCGTAACCATAACCATAGCCATATCCGTAACCGTATCCATAGCCATAACCTCTGCCGATCACGGTTCCTCTGATGGTCCTTACCTGGTTCAGTACACAGCCTGCCAGTTCAGAATGACAGCTGTTCAGCATATCGATGGCATCGTTGATATCCCTTGCCTGCAGCGCATTGTAGCGGACTACCAGCAATGTGGTATCCGCGATATCCGCCATAGCCTCCGCATCGATACCGCCTGAAAGCGGCGGCGTATCCAGAACGATGTAATCAAACTCCTGACGAAGTCTGGTCAGCAGCTCCTCCATCCGCTTTCCGGAGATCAGCTCCGCAGCCTCAGTCCTGTATTTTTTCGTAAAGCAGTAGTAGATACCCGTCTTTTCATCATACTCGATGATATCTTCAAAGGAGCACCCGCCGGTCAGGAAATCTGAAAGACCCCGCCTCACCTCCTGACGGTCAGCGATTACCAGATGCTGGGCCGGACGGCGGAAGTCACAGTCCATGAGCAGCACTTTCTTCTTCGTATTAGCAAAGGAAAGGGCGATATTTGCCGCAACCGTGGATTTTCCCTCATTCTCCAGAACTGATGTGATCATCAGGACCATTCCCCGGCCTTCCTTTTTATAGAAGCTCAGCTTCGCCGCTATCTTTTTATAACTCTCCACGAAGCCGAAGCTCGTAGTCGTATTTGACACCAAAAGAGAAGTCTTCGGACGTTTAATCTTTTGTGCCAAAGTCTTATATTTGCTCTCGTAATACACAACGCCGATAGATTTCGCATCCAGTTTATCGGAAAGATCATCCCCGTCTCGGATCGTATCGTTTGTGATAGAAAGGATACATACGATCAGCAGTGCGATCAGCGCGCCATAGAAGGCAAAACGCTTCGTATAGCTCATCGCATTGACCCGCTCATTGGCTCCCACGGGAACCGACGGTTCCTGGAAGGTCTCCAGAATGACATCGCCGAGCGTTACGTAACTCAGATCACTGTAATTCTCGAGGATACAATTCATAACCTTGAAGGACATCTCCGCTCCGCTGGCGGTGACCGAGATCTGTACCAGGTTCGTATCCTTGATCAGTGTGGCGTCTGTTTCAAAGGTATCGCTTTCGCCAAGCTCCAGCTCCTGCTTGATATAATTGCTCATGACCTGACTCTTGATGATGTTTGCCATGATCGAAGCCGTATTTCCTGCGCTGTTATTATTGCTGTACGCATAGTTGCTGGAACCCTTCTTTGTAACAGCCATGACCGCAGTGGTCGTATATGTATTTCCTCCGGTAGAGAGATATCCCGCATACATATTTCCGAGCATGCCGCACATAAGAGCTGCGAGCACGAATGTCCAGATATTCTTTACGATATCCTTCATCAGGCTGTATGGGTCCACCTTAAACATATTGCCGGATAATAAATCCTGTTCTCTTTCTTCCATAACTTCCCCCGCAGTCTTATTCTTCCACTATTACAAAAACATCTACCGAGCCCTGCGTCATATCTACGCCGAGCTCTTCACCTGTCGCCTCATCGTAAACAGTTGTTTTGTTCATTAATTCTTCTTCATTCAGGCTGGATTTTTTTACGGTCTTATGAAGCGTATATGTCATCCTGTAGACGCCCGGTTTGGAATAATCCACCGTGCTGTCAGAAAGCTGGACCTGTGAAGGCTCATACTGCGTCATATACGAATCATCGAACAGGTACTCCGAGTTTTTCTGCTGTACGCCGATCAGGTTCTCCAGCGGATCCACTTCTTGTCCCACTTTTGTAAAAAGCATATATTCCGAAAACTCCGGGAAAGCCAGTTCGTAATCCTCTTCATCCAGAACCGTGGCGGTCAGCTCCTGCTTCACGGTATCTCCGAAGGAATTGGAAACCTGGACAGCCATTATATACTCTCCGGAAACTCTGGAGTTAAAGTTCTCGGCAAGGGCATACTTGATCTTTCCGCTGATGTCCCCGTCGATCACGTCTGTCGCCGTGAACATCTCCTGCAGCTCCGTATCATGATCACCGTTGGCGAAGCGAAGCGGCTGTTTCAGATGAAGCACCGGCGGCGTGTAGTCCGTGTATTCCACCGTACGGGTGGCCTTCGCCACATTTCCCGTGGTATCAAATGCATCTACCGTGATCTCATATTTCCCGGGTGAAAAAAACTTCGTCTTTGATTCCACCATAAGAGAATTTGATACATCGCCGTCCCGCGCGTCGGCAGCTGTTATTCCCGCAAGGAGATCCTCATTCGTCGCTTCCACGGAAACCTGAATGGTATCAGTATCCATCGTGATCTCCGGCGCGTCATTATCCTTTGTCCTGACTACGTTCAGCTGATAATAAACAAAAACCGCGCATGTGATGATAAAAAGCAGTACTACTATCCTTCTGTAAAGCTTCATTACTAATATTCCTTCGATTCTAATACTTTTTATTATAATTAAGATATTAACCTGTTAATTATATTAAAAAAAATTTATATAAGCAAGACCAACAGCACTTCTTCTTTGTTCCAAAGCACCTTTTATCTCTGTATTTCTCAAATTATTAATCACGGTTTATCCGGGATCCTTTCCATTGAAAGCTATCCTCTTTCCCTTAAGTATCCTGTCAGGGTTTGAAGTCGTAAGCCTCCAGGCTGTATCCTCTCCGAACTGGTCTTCGAGGTAATCCCATATATCTCCCATATATGTATTTCTTTCATATGCACTGTGCGCATCAGTGGCCACACATGTGACAAGGTCATGCTCCAGAAGCTGCACGGCTGTCCGAAGAGCCCCTTTTCCGAACTTTCCGAAGAAACTACCCTTATTCACCTGTGCCAGACATCCCCTGCTGCACCATTTATAGATCAGCGACGGATCCTCCTGCACGCAGTAATATCGCTCCGGGTGGGCGATCACCGGCGTTCCTCCGGCGGTGAAGACCTGACCCAGCTGTTCTGCTATGACGTCAGGACTCTCTCCGAAGGGAAACTCTATCAGATAATATCCGGAGTGATTTATGCTGATCAGCTTTCTGTCCAGGATCATATCCCCCACATCATCATCGGAAAAGATCTCCATTCCCATCAACAACGTAAGAGGGATCCTCTCCTGCCGCACCACATCCCGGAACCGCTGGAATCGCTCCATCAGCTGAGGACTGTAATAGTTCTCAAACCGCCGTTTCTGATGGGCGTGCGGCGTACAGACCAGCACATCCACACCGCTCTCGTAGGCGATCACAGCCATCTCCAGAGATTCTTCAATTCTCTGGGAGCCATCATCCAGGTTTGGAAGAATATGTGTATGTATATCTATCATCAATGGCCTTTCTTGTAATAATAAATATTAACCGATGAGTTCCCCGACATAAAAAGAGCCGCTTCTCAGCGGCCCTGTATATTGCACAAATAATGGAAAAACTTCCGCCTGGTAATATGATGCTTCGTTTTGTCATGCGCATTATGATTTTTAAAGTTTCATAGAAAATGCATAAGGAATCGTGTATTCTTTGCGGTAATACTTTATCATAATATACTGACCGCTATATTTAACCAATTCATACCAAAGCAAAAAACAGCGTACCCTCTGAATATTCCTAACAATTATCTATTTACCACTTTATACTGTTCTAACAATTTTATACGCGCATTGCCAATACTTATACTTCTTGCCGGACTGAGCTTGCTTTTTCGACTATTTTTTAAATAGAGTAAAATCCTTTGTGCCCATGCTATAGGAATCAAAACAGGATTTTCTTTAGCATACTTGAATTTTTGCTGCAAATAACTTTTCCCAGGAAACAGGCTATGCAATAACCCATTTCTGTTTTGTCCCGTTCTTTCAGAAGATACCGCCTCTAAAGTCATATTACCGCTATGTAAGCGATCCATATCAGCTGCACCATAAAGACCTCCAGTCATAATGTCCATCAGTAAAGGTTCTTCATCTATATCTATCTCTGAAAAATACGGTGGTACTGATTTAAGAATCAAATAGTTAAGTCCTATTTTAAAGAGAGCAGCTGTAAATACTTCAATTTGTATTGACTGACATGAGGAGTAGATATAGTTCCAATCTATACACTCTTCAAAGGCATTTACAAAAATGGTAATATCGGCTATTTGACGAATCCCAACCCCACTATGCAGGAAATGCTTAAAAGCATGACAAATCAAATATAACAGATGATCTGTCGGAGAAAGCGTAAAAAACTTTTGTCCGTAAATCATCACACTTACACAGCGATTCCTTACACCATCAAAAAGATAATTCATATTGGCATAAGCCTTTGATTCCGGCGGAAAGAATAATTTGTGCAATTCAATATATAAATGCTTTTCATCATTCTTATAGGCGACCTCATAGGATAGATCAATGTCTTCATCAGGATTTACAAGCGTCAGTCCATAATCCAACATGGCCTGATGATATGATGGTAGTTCATCTGCCGTTATTAATAAATCTTCATCAGCTGAATGGCGTAATTCAGGGTTTGGATAAAGACTTCGCAAAATCATTCCTTTTATTACTATCGGTTTAAGGCCGCGATCAATCAAAAAACTATATAGCAGTTCAAATTCTGCGGTAGCGGCTGCCTGATATATCACACGACACCGAGAATACTCCTTAATATAAGAACGGAATTTTTCTTCCGTGGTCTCAAATACCCTTGATTTGTCGACTGACTCTATCAGCATAGGCAATATATCATGTTTCTGAGCCTCTTTAACTAACTCTGTCCATTCTCTTTGTGTTAAAGAATCCTGCCATTCAACGCAAGTATTTTTCATTCCACACTTTAATGCATCGAGTAAATCATTCGTTATATTTGACATCTTAAAATCCGTCAGAATCCATTCCTTCCGGTAAAATCATTTCCAAATCACCTTGGTCTTCAATAATTGTTACACTCTCTTCTTTTTCTTTTTGTGGTTTTTCTGGTACAGGAGAGCTATCCGGAATATTGTTTGTTGTCTGCTGCTTCTCCTCTTCTACTACTGAATCATCGTTTTCTAAAGGTTGGATTATAACTCCAGAATCATATTTTTGAACTTTTGAATTAGCTTTTTTTACATTCAAAACTATACAAATTACTATAAGAACAACGATTACTAAAACTGCAATAATTGCTGCTTTAAATTTTCTGTTTTTACTCAATATTCTCCCCCCCTGTTTCAAATGATTCTATATAATTCAAATCACGCATCTGCTGAACAAATGACATAATGGCATCTTTCACAGAATCTTTGTTATCAATTTCATATTCTTCAGCAACTTTGGAAAAAAGTGTATCTACATCACATCCGTTTTCCAGACAACGCCAGAGAAAAGCCGATGTTTCATTAATTTGAGTAACATATGGACATTCTTTCAAAAGACTCCTTGCCGCAATAAGCACATACTCTCCGGCTATTTCTGTTAAAACCACTCCGGTTCGTGTTTTAATGATCTCCATGTTCATATCCTGCCCGTTTATTCAACTGGGTCATAAAAATGTTTTTCAACAATTTAGTTGATGCATCATCTCCAGTATTTACCATTTTCCAGACTGGGATGTTACATAACATCTGATCCATTATTCTTGTCAACGCAAAGATTTCTTCCTCTGATTCAGGTCTTACCATAAATTGCGAAAAGAAAGGCATAATTGCTTCCTTCGGGGATATTAAATCAATATCATTATATGTTCCCTGTTTAAGTATGACTATTCCTGCTACAGGAGCTGATATTCTGTTCCCTATATTTTCTTTTCCATTCCACGTCGTCGGATGCGCCCATATTGTACCATCATTTCTTCGTTCTAACACGGGCATATCTCCTGAAATCATGGTTATTTCGTTTGGAAACAATCTCTGCCAGTTTAAATACTGTGTAGTCTTGCCCGTTCCACTAGGAGCCGCTAAAAGCCACGCAAAGCCCCTCCACACAAAAGAAACCGAATGAAAAATGCAGCAATCGTATTTTAGAAGTTCCTTTGCGGTAAGTTCAATCAGACATCGATATTCTATGTATGCGTCTGATGAATCAGCCGGTAACATTGTTCTAGCTAAAGAAATACGATCCGGATCCACATGTATATCCTCTGAAACTCTATCAGTTCGTTGTAACCATGGATGAAACAAAAAACGTGTGCCAGGATATGAAAGTTTATATCGAATCCAATGTCCCGCAAATTTGGTTTGATATATATATCGTTTCATTTTTTATATGTTTTTGAAATGACAGAGAAGCTGCCGCGAAATAAACGGCAGCTTCTCTTATTCAATTATTCATCAAAATAGTCACCCCAAGGTAAATCAGGATTCAATTCCTCCCAATCTGCTTGTGAGAACCCATTACTTTCCCACCATAATGCAAAGTCATCTTCATTGATTCCATCACCTTGAATTATATCTTCTCCAAAATGCTCTAACCAAAAAGAATAACTACATGGACTCACTGGCATTTCATCATCTGGCGTTCCCTGTCCAGTACCGCCTCCGATTACGACATCATTGCCCGGATTTGATGTTGTATTGGTAGCTATAAAGGGTGTTACAAACATTCTTTTAGCCAACTATATTCACCTCTTTTCTTTTCAACACTTCTTTCTTATCCGTTTTCTTTTACACTAATTGTGGAGGTGACAGAGGCATCAGTCCTTTGTATAGTACTCTGCTTTTCTACTCCTGTCAGTGTCCTCTGAACAGTTCCGGTAACCATCAAATTATCAGGTGTAACCCAATATTGTACTATCGTTACCCCATTTTCATTTGAACCCAACTCTTTGGGTTTGGTTCCAAAATATGTCAGGTAATCATCATTTGAAGCACCTTTGGATCTAAACACTCTTTTAGGAGTTAATTTAATGGATGCCCCACCAACTGCATTTTTCACCGTAAGTGATTTGCAAATTTGTGCCGGTTTATTATTAGTAGTAATTACAAAACCAGTTTCTTTGTACTTAAGATCATCAATATCCGAAATCATAAACAAATCTTGAATAGACAGATCGTTTTTACCCGTCTTATACGTATAATGTGTATACGGCTGCAGAAATCTGTTTGCTGGGACTTCCTTTATATAATATGTTTCTCCACAAACAGGTGTGATGCTCTTTCCACTTGTAGTCTGAGGTGTTGTCCAAGTCCAATTATCACCATCATATGCAGGAATATTTTCATTTTCTCCTGCTGCGGGAGCTGTAAATCCACCTTCCAGATAGTAGCCACCATACAATGTGTCTGGTGTTAATCCCTTGGGCGTAGCAGTCAGATCATAAGTATTTTCTGTGATGTCAATCGTTTCTACATTTCCACCTGCTACACCAGAATGATAAACCTTGAAGGATCCTTTCCAGATTGCATAAAGGTCATCATATGGCTGGTTTTCATCTGCAGCAACTTGTGTAACTTCAACTGTCCAGTCTCCAATACCCTCGGTTTCCTGAGCATAGAATTTACCATCCTCATATTTCAGGAACAAGTCATTCTCTGTAGCATCAGCGCTCTTTGCCCAGCCAAGGAATGTATATCCTTTATATGAATATGTAGTTTCCGGACGAATATCGATTGCTTCATTGATCTGCAAACTTCCATCTGCTTTGTCGGTTACATACCAACCCTTTTTATCACTGTCTGTAATACCATCATGTGTAAAACCATCTAATTCAAGAGCGATTCCAGCCACGTCTTTTAAATTGGAATACCATGTAATATGAGTAGGCGTAGCTTCTTCCTTATCAATATACTTTGCCTTAAGCTGTACTGTATAATTGTATTTAGGATTATCTGGAGTGCTACCTTCCTTCTGCTCCATTTTCGCATTGTCTTTTAATATAGTGAAGGTTTCGCCAGGATTAATTATTTCATCAGTATCCTCATATCCACTACCATTCCATTTCTGAACAATCCAGCCATCGAACTGTTTACCTTCCGGTGCAGTAGCAGCAGCCTGTGCAACAGCAGAAGCCTGATCCGTATATAAAGACGTATCACTAGGAGCATTATCACCTCCGTTTGCATCATAGATGACACCAATACCATCAGCTCCAACTAAAACTGCACGCCATTTTGCATACAAATCAAGTTTCTTTGTAATCCACGCTCGATCTACATCTGCATTAGTAGTAGCACCATTGCCCCATTTATCCATGGGATCAGTCATATCTTTAGTCTTGTCATAAGGTGTAGTAACGGTTGTGTCATTTAAAACAAACGCATCGGCATTAAATACCTGCGTACAATTTTCGTCCAGATACCAACCAATCATCTCGTACTCTCTACGCATTCCGTTAGGAGCACTTACTTTTCCGCCACTTGAAATACGGAAATTCATCGCCTGATTATCCGAACCCCAATCAAGAGTAGAATCTGTTTCTGCATTCGGGTGAAGGAATACACGATACTGATTCTGCTTCCATTTAGCGTATACTGTAATACCTCCCTCAGGCATTGAAGTAAAGGTGTAAGGCTGTGTACAGCTGTCATCTAAATACCAACCGTCGAAGGTAAAGTCATTAAATGTCGGAGTATAATAATCATTTCCTCCTTTATTATATGATTCAAGGTTTGAACCAAAGATTATTCCATTTTCAACTTTGAGCTGTCCGCGCGAGTCTTGCTCAACGGGAATGTCGTTTCCATCTACATAGATACCATCCATGTAGTTGATGTCATATTTGTTACGCGTATAATAGAAGTTAATTGTTCCGTCGTGCTGATCATCGTAGATATAAAACCCGTTCTTATCATATTTTTTGTCAGCACCGAGTCTAGAAAATCCTACGAGTTCAATAAAGTCCTCTGCCTTAGTTACTCCGTTGTAACGGGCACTGATTGATTTATAAAGAGTGAACTTTCTGTTTCCTGACTGTACACTCGTATTGTTATAGTCATAAAGTGTCGCCGGCGCACTAACTGTGCCACTCTCTCCATCCAGAGCCTCTATATAGTAATTAATCGTCTTGAGAGGACGCGTGGCTTCATCCAGATGGAATGTTACATTCTCAGCAGGCATTATGTCAATATATACCAACACCTCACTATAAACACTACTGTCTTGAGGATCCCATCTTTCTCCATTATCGTATGTTTTTCCATCAGTACCTACAATAGGAAATTCACTACTGATATTTTCTTCATACGGAGCAGTTATTGTTTTGATCGTTTCCCATCCAAACCATGAAGATTTCTGGAAGGTCAATGTATATACAGTTCTGTCGTAGTAAACATTAACAACCGAGTTTCCTTCAGGCGCGATCTTTACATTCGTATCAAACTCTTTCAAATGGAAACCTTTATACTGATAGTTCCTATTGCCAATTCTTGCATAGGCATTATTTCCTGACCCCTGACGGGAAACAGAGTCAACAGTCTCATTAGCATTTCCCTCAAAAGTAACGGACTCTACGAAATCATAACCATCACTATTAAGTTTCTGTTTCCAGATAATAACTGTATATGGAGCGGTCGCCTGAACAGTCCACTTGGCGTAGATAGTCGTTTGATCTGTCAGTTCTTGTCCAAAAGTGAATTCATTTCCCGGGGTGCAATCTTTATCTGTATACCATCCGCCAAAAGTGTATCCATTACGCTCCATTTCACCGGAAGGTTCCTTGGTTTTATCACCATTCTTGACAAACTGAGGTGCATTATATTTGGCTCCCTTGCCGTTTTCATCAAAAACAAGCCAATGTCCTTTAGGCGATGATACAGAAAGCTTAACATCGCCATTAATTGTCAGAACTGTACCATTCTGATAAGGATTTTCTTCTGTTCCGCCATTATCAATAATTTTACCACCATAAGCTGCACTGATAATATTAGAACTTCCACTGTTCACAATCCAACCTTCAAAGTTTTCATCTTTATCACCAGGTGTATAACCCATGTTAACTGTTATATCACCAGATTCTTGATTTCCAATTAATTCAATTCTGTCTGCACCAAGTGCAACATCGTTTTCATCGAGATATGTAACTGTAACATTTTTGCTGATTCCCGCGTAGTAATTAATAGTCTGACCTTCTGAAATAGTCAAACCTGCAAGATCCTTACGAACATCTGTAATAGACTTAAAGGTAGAAGTAGCACTATAATTTTTATCCGTTGTCCATCCTTTGAACATTTCTCCAGATTCCAACGTACCTACGCCAGGATCATAGACTATTGTTGCAAGATCCTCTTCTGTGTCACTGTTCTTTACATACATTGTAGCTATAGTAGTCTCGTCTTTGCTGATAAAGTTTACTGTAGCACGCGCTGTATCCTCCGTACTTCCTGCCTCTGCTACAACCGCATAAACAGAAAATGCATCTGTTTCGAACGTTACTCCCTCATCTGAGAGGTATGCAATCTTCTCATCTGCTACTACTTCAGCATTGTTATTGTCATCGATATGAACCAGAGAATAATCTTCTGCTTTTTCCAACTCAGGAGTCAGAATCTGCACACTGATCTCCGTCTGTGGCTGAAGTTCTTCCGTTCCATCTGCATTCTCAAATGTAATATCAACTGCTACTACATTTTCTTTATCTGCATCTTCAACTGCTTCAATAGCAGCATTAACAGCATCCGGTCTCGGCTCTGCAACTTTCATGACAGTGTCTTTCGGGAAAGCTCCTTCCGGTGCTGTTACAAGAACTCTGATATCCGTTCCTGCCAATGTCTCATCAAAATACTGCTCCGGCATGGAAACTTCATTTGTTGTCTCCGCCGGTGTCTCTGCCGGTGTATCCGTCGGTGCTTCTGAAACAGTTTGAATTTCAGATACCGCTTCTGGCTCTTCTGCCTGCTGTTCTTCAACAGTTGCATCAGTTTGCTCTTCTGTGGATGAAGCCGTTACCGCTTCTCCTGCCTCATCTACGCCAAATTCAGATGTCGCAAATACGGAGGTCGGAATAAGCGAAAGGACCATCATGATCACGAGGAGCATTGCGGATAATCTTTTGACCCACTTTTTCATTTTTTCTCCCTTTCCTTTAGTTGCTATAGTTTATTCTCCACCAAAATATGTGTTACTCGCCACCAGTGTTTCAAAGTGCGTTTATTAGCACACATAGGAAAATCAGGTCAAATTATTCAAGCAACATGTATGCAGAAGCTTATTATCCACACTGATATAGAGAAATATTATAACATTTTTATTAAAAAAACAAGTCCGCAGGCTAAGAACGTTTTACCAACATTACTGTTCGCGCAGTTAAATATTCTAACCAAATCTTATGATAATAACTCATTGACTATTTAGGCTGTTTTAAGGCTTTTTTCAATGTTTTTCCTTACAATTATATTCGTTATTATTCAGTGAAAAGTTACTGTGATGTAGGATGTGCTTATTTGTTCCTGCATTACGTGCACATCATATCAGTGCATTAGATTAACTTTTCAATTAATTTGTCTTATTTTTTATAATTCAATGTCCGGATCCTCACAATTATTGACAGCAATAAGCCTGGAATCCAAGCACATATCATTAGCGGTTCTTTTTAAGCAGCAAACATAAACTTTCACAAAGTGCATAGTCTAACATATTTAATTTTTACTATTCATCTAATCTTTAATAGAATTAATTCTCATATTTACCTCCTAATACCTCCTCCAAGAGCCTTTAATTGTTTTATATCTCTCTAAAATCCGAATAAATACTTATATTTTCGTTGACATCCAAAGGTAAGATGTCTTATAAATGATATATTGATATAACACACATAAGAAACAGGAGATATAATATAAATGGAAACAAATATGTTTAAAACTGCCAGAAAACATGAGACAGCGGTGGACTTGGTTTTAGACCAGATAAAAAGTCTTTTAATGGAAAGAAAACTAAAACCGGGAGATCGTTTGCCGAATGAAAAAGAATTATCCGAAGCACTGGGAGTTAGCCGCGGCTCTATAAGAGAGGCAATGAAAATATTATCAGCATATGGTTTGGTAGAAGTCAAAGTCGGAAATGGAACTTTTATAGCTGAAAGCCCAGGAAGCGCAATCTTTGATTCTTTTTTATCGAATTTTTGTGTAGCAGATAACGATATTGAGACGATGTATGAATCGCGTTATATGTTCGAGGTGGACATTCTTCAGTTAATTATGAAGCATCGAACCGAAAACGGTGAATATATAAAACAGATGCAAAATAATCTGGAACGGCTGGAGACCGCTATTAAAGAAAACGCTTCATCAGATGAATTATTAAAACTGGATCTGGAGTTTCATTATCTTATGGGTAAGGCGTCCTGCAACGCAGTAATGGATCAAATTTACCATTTCATTATGGCCATTTTATCAAACTCCATTGAAGCTGGAATTCGTAAGCAAAACGGAGAATACATTTTGGACAATCATAAATGTATTTTAAACGTAATTCTAAAAAACGATGTAACAAGGATTGAAGAGGTAATTACTCGTTCTTTAAATACCTGGACTTATTTACAAACGCCCTCAAAGAACAAGATAGTATTCTCACTGAGCGAAGAAAACAATTAAGAAATATGCGCCCTTCATTATTGGCGGCGTTTTACGTCCCGCTGTTTTCATGAAGGGCGCATATTCCATTACTGATGAAATTTCCAATCATTCTATAATATTTGACTTCGAAACTTATCGTATAAAACCTTTGAGGATTCTTATAATCAGATAGTGATGCCAAAAATGACCGGAATGTACGTATATAATAGAAGTATTCCAAATTCCAATATGAGATATGGAATAATTTTTTTCGAAACAGCACCTATAGTTGTCTTACATATACCCGTCGCTACAAAAAGATTGACTGCCATCGGAGGCGTGATCATTCCTATTGACGTATTAACAATTATTATCAACCCCAACGCAATCGGACTAAGACCAATCGCCGCTGCCATCGGCAAAAGGATTGGCGTCACCAGCAGAATAATCGACTGCGTTTCCAGAAACATTCCCAAAAACAGAAGCAAAAAGTTCATCATTAGCAAAAGCACAAGCTTATTATTAAAAGCATTCATTACGCTTTCCGAAATCATAGCCGGAATGTTTTCGCTTGTCATGAACCAAGCAAACGGCTGAGACATGCTGACAATGAAAAGTACAACAGCACTGCTGATACAACTGTCAACGAGCACACTATATATACCTTTAAAATCTAACTCCTTAAACACAAAGCAGGAAATGATTAACGCATAGACGCAGGCAACTGCAGCCGATTCAGTTGGCGTAAAAATACCAGAATATATTCCCCCAAGAATAATTACAGGCATGAGCAGCGCAAGAAACGCTTCCTTAAAACGAAGTATATACTCTTTAGGTTTATATTTAGTATTATCAGCAGAATCGTACTTCCGGCACATTATAATATTGGCCATGCATAAGCCAATTATCAGCATAATACCAGGAACCCATCCTGCCTCGAACATCGAGGTGATGGATACACCCGCAGTTACTGCATAAGTAACCATTGGAATAGACGGCGGAATAACAACTCCTAATGTTCCTGAAGATGCTGCAACAGCGGCAACCTTATCCCTTGGATAACCTTTCTCTACCATTCGAGGCGATGTAATTCCGCCAATAGCAGCAACAGTTGCGGGATTTGATCCTGAAATTGCTCCAAAAAAACCTGATGACACAACAGAAATACAAGCTAAACGCCCCGGCAGCTTTTTTAAGATCAACTCAAAAAAACCTATCAACCTCTCAGAAATTCCACCTTTTGCCATTATATTCCCGGCAAGTATAAAAAAGGGAACTGCCATAAGAGTAAAATTATCCATTTGCGTAAACATTCTGGTTGGTATAGCCGTCAAGTACTGGAGATTGCCAGATACAACCATGGTTATTGCCGCGGCAATTCCCAGACAAATAGCAATCGGAACACCTATAAATAAAAGCATAAATAAAATCGAAAAAAGAATTATAGCTGTCATAGCTCATCCCCCTCTATTTTGTTTTTATCCTCTGTATCCTGATTCAAAAAATTAATACTAACAGAATGAATCGTAAAAAAAATTGCCATGAGCAACACCCCAACAGGGATAAACAAATAAACCGCTCCTAAAGGCAGCTTCATCATAGGACTCAGCTTTCCCTGATTTAGCATTTTTTCTGAAACGTTCCATCCATATTTGCATAAAAAGACCGCAAATCCATCAACAAACAAAAACACTATAACGCTTATTACTTTCATGACCTTTTTCGGAAAAATCATCGGAGCTACTTCAACCACAAAATGACTTCCATTTCTGGACGCCAGCATAAGTCCCATGTACACAATTGCAATCATACAATATCTGGCCAATTCTTCGCTCCATGCAATAGAGAATAGTTTGGAATAACGGCCAAAAGTCGCCACAAAAATCACTGTGACCATAATGCACATAAGTACTACACACACCACTTCGATCACTTTGCAAAATTTATCTAAAAATAATTTCATACCTTGACACCCACTTTCTTGTCAAATATTGCATACCATCCCATAATATCCGGTAAACAGATATTATGGGATGGTTTGTTATTATTTTGCTCCAGTGACCGCCTGAATGCTCTCAAGCAGATCCTGATCCAGCTTTAACGACGCATCTTTATAGACACTTTTTGATGCTTCTATCCAAACGGATTTATCTACATCAGTAAAAACAATACCTTTTTCTTCCATCTGCTCACGTGCTTCTTTTTCAATTTCACTGCTGATCTGACGTTCTGCTGTCTTCGCATCCTCTGCTGCTTTAAGAAACGCAGTTCGCTGTTCTTCTGTAAACCCATCATAAACATCTTCACTAATCATTAAAATACATGGACTATAAAACAAATCGATTATCGAAATATATTTTTGAACCTCATAAACTTTTGCTGTAAGAATGATTGCAAGCGGATTTTCCTGCCCATCGACAGTACCCTGCTGAAGCGCCGAAAAAATTTCTCCCCAAGCCATAGCAGTAGGAGTAGCTCCTAATGCCTTATAGGTGGCCATATGAACATTATTTTCCATAGTACGTATCTTCATACCAGCCAAATCTTCAGGCGTTACTATTTCCTTAGAATTATTTGTTAAATCACGGAACCCATTCTCCCAAAATCCAAGCGCTTTAATTCCGGTTCCTTCGAATCCCTCCAAAAGAGACTGTCCAATGTCTCCATCAAACACCTCATACGCCTGCTCCTTGGTCTCAAACAAATATGGGAGATCCAATACACTCCAGTTCGCCGTATTAGATGAAAATGACGGAATTGGCCCTGTGGAAACCAGACACATATCCTGTGTCCCCATAGATACTGCATCCATCATGTCAGACTCTCCACCCAGTTCTGAGTTTGGAAATATATCTAGTGTCATTTCACCATCAGAGTATTCTTCAAGTTTTTTCTGCATTTCCAAAAGCCCCAGCACATAATGTCCATCCGGAGCAGTTGTTGTTCCAACCTTAAGATGAATGGATGCATCTGCAGAGCCAATAAAATCCACGGATTCTTCCTCTCCCGCCGACGTTCCACTTTTCTGCGAAGAGTTTGTCTCTGTAGTACTCTGAGATGAACCTCCGCTTCCGCATCCTGCCATAGATGCCATAATCACGCCCGACATAAATAAAGCAATCGTTTTTTTGAACTTTTTCATAGCTTCAATCCTCCTGTCTCGTATAATAGTTCTGTATGCTCAATGGTTGCTCCTTTTAGATTTAAAAGCTCTTTTTCTGTGGGAATTGCAGAATCATTTTTAATAATACCCTACTTTTTACTACTTATTTGCAAAAAACGAATTTACAACATTCACAGGATTCCCCTCCATAAAGGCTTTTATATTTTCCGCTGTAATATTCATTATTCTTTCTCTTGCCGCCTGTGCAGCCCAGGATATATGTGGTGTAATTATACAGTTTTTTGCTTTAAGTAATGGATTATTGTTGCGAATTGGTTCAGTTGATACCACGTCCAGTCCCGCGGCATATACTTTTCCCGAATTCAATGCATCTGCCAAGTCCTGCTCCACCACAAGCTGGCCTCTGCTGTTATTAATCAAAATTACTCCGTCCTTCATTTTCTCAATATTCTTTTTATTGATAATACCTTCGGTCTCCCGAAATAATGGGCAATGCAAAAATATCACATCAGAGTTTGCCAGCAGACAATCTAACGATACATAAGCCGCAACTTTTCTTCCTGAATCATTCTGATAACTATCGTAAGCGATAACTCTCATATTCATAGCTTTCAATATTCTGGCTGTCGCTTGTCCGATCCTTCCAAGCCCAATTATTCCTGCTGTCTTGCCATGCAATTCAATCATCGGATAGTCCCAAAAGCACCAATCCTCATTATTTTCCCATCGGCCTTCTTTCACCGCCTGATCGTGATGTGCATAATGCGAACAAATTTCCAAAAGCAATCCCACTGCATATTGACCCACGATCTGAGTTCCATACGTGGGCACATTCAACACCGGTATTCCTTTTATTTCTGCATAATGGCAATCTACTATATCATATCCTGTAGCCAGCACCGCAATAGCTTTTAAATTTTTACATTTATCTATGGTTTCCTTAGAAATAGGGGTTTTATTAATAACCGCTATTTCTGCATTACCGATCCGTTCAGCTATCAAAGGCGATTCTACATACGATGTTCTGTCGTATACAATAAGTTCCCCCAGTTTTTCCAAAGCTGCCCATGATAAATCACCTGGATTTTCTGTATATCCATCTAATACTACTATTTTCATAAAACACCCCCATTTCTTATTTATAGTTATCCGGGTCGATCGGTATCATATGATTAGATGGCAGTTCAAAAGGAAGCGCGTCATTATCATCCGGATGGAGCATTGTATGAATAACTTTCCGTAGAACATCATCGTCCCATATTTTTTTCCAATCATCTCGAAGCACATAGTTATTGCCAAGCCCAACAGCTACTTTACAGGCATCTGATACAGGCGGTCGTCCTTCTATATACCCCAGAAAGTTACTGGACAAATTAAAGATATGCCCTGTCAGGAAAGAAACAGCTGCTTCCTGTGGAATACCTCTTTTGATTGCCTGGTCTACCGTTTCCGCCATTGCATACAGACAGGTGGCTCCCAGAAGCTCTACCAATGTAGGTTCCAAAAAAGCAATTTGCTCTGATGTCATGACAAAAGCCTTATCAGCGTCATACATATCTTTTGCAACGCTTTGCATCATCGAAAACATCTGATCATCACCCTGGATCTTTGACATGACTACATCCTGATGCCCCCCTTCTCCTCCAAATCGGTCAGAAGGAACAAAATTTTCCTTTAAATAGGTCGGATGGCAAGGATGTGCCACACCAAATGTACAATCTCCTCTCAACGACAATTCTTTCGCCACTGCTGCAGCGGGATCCAAAATCAAAAACCCTGTTCCTTTTTTTAGCATAGGTACGTATTCTGCCGACAACTTTTTTATCAACGTATCCGGCACTGCAAAAACCACTATTTCTGCGTCTCTCAGAGCTTCCTCCACGGAATACACTGAAAGGCCTCTTGACTTTATGTTCTCTTGCCCTTTAAGCGAATTCTCTACACAATAGACTTCATAATTATCTTTATATTTTGGATTGAGGGCCAGATTATTACTGGTCCTGGTTCCCATTTTTCCGCCAGCGCCTATTACCGCAACTTTGGTCTTATTCATCCTACATTTCCTCCTAAAACTTTTTATTAATTCTCTGTTCCTTCTTTTACAACCTTTACAATATCTGCCGGCGCAAATCCATAGGCATCCGCCACTTCATCTGCCGTACCGGATTCACCGAATGTAGTAAGTGCAATTCTTTTAACCTTTTTCGGATCATTTTCTACCACAAGTCGACTAATATATGATCCTAAACCACCATTTATATTATGGTCCTCCACAGTAACGATCCACTTCGCTTTTTTTATTTCCTCAATCACCGCTGATGCATCCTCCGGATAAAGTATATTAATGTCCGCAGCTGTAACATTTATCCCTTGTTCTTTCAGCAAGTCAGCAGCTTTCATTACCCTGTCCAAAACAAACCCACACGAAAGAATAAGCGTATCATTTCCATATTCTCTTACAACGCGAATCCCTTCTTCTGCAAAAGGAGTTTTGCGATCTAAAACATCTCTTTCTCTTCCGCTTCCAGCCCGCACATAAACCGGCCCCTTAATTTCAGCAGCTTTTTTCACCGCTTGATAAGCCTGTCCGGGATCGCAAGGCGTATAAATAGTAAATCCCGGAAAACTGGATACAATTGCCAGATCCTCATAAAACTGATGAGTTACTCCTTCTCTTTCACCTCCCATAATTCCTGAATTTACGCCAACAAATTTCACGTTCAATTCAGGATATGCCACAAAGGTCCTCATTTGTTCACATCCTCGCATCGTTAAAAAACCCGCATAAGATCCCACAAAAGGAATATTTCCACAAGATGCCAGACCCGCAGCGGTATTAATAGCCCCCTGCTCCGCTATTCCTACTTCTACATACTGTTTGGGAAACTTTTCCGCAAAATCAACCGCCCTCATCGCTTTGCAGGAGTCTGGAGACACAAACATGATACTGTCATCCTTTTCCGCCATATCTACCAATGCCTGTGCAAATGCTTCTCTTGTTCCCTTTCCTTTAAATGCCATTAATTCACACCCCCTAACAATTCCTTTTTAGCCTGTTCCCACTGTTCTTTCTTCGGCACGCCTTTATGCCAGTTATTATTATTTTCCATAAAGGAAACTCCTTTTCCTTTCACATCATTGCAAACAATGCAATGCGGTTTTCCTTTAATTGCTTTTGCTTTTTTTATTGCATTTTTAAGCGCATCAACATCATGTCCATCTTTCACTTCTTGTATATCCCATCCAAAGGCTGCAAAGCGTTCTCCCGGATTATTGATACCCTGAGTCTCGGTAACTGTTTTATAGGATTGCCAATCATTACGATCCACAAAAACAAACATGTTCTCCAGTTTATAAGCAGCTGCTGTATTCGCTCCTTCCCAGCACACCCCTTCTTGAAGTTCTCCATCTCCAACGATCACAAAGACCCTATAATCATGACCTTTAAGTTTTGCATTTAAAGCCATGCCGGTTCCGACAGAAATCCCGTTCCCCAGGGACCCTGTGGTCATATCTACCCCTGGTGTTTTCTGCATTGTGGGATGTCCCTGAAACATGCTATTTAATTGTCTTAAATTAAAATCTTCTATCTCTTCTCCAAAATATCCTTTTTTAGAAAGTGCCGCGTACCAGATAGGACACGCATGTCCTTTTGATAAAATAAAACGATCCCTATTCTCCCAGTTCGGATTTTTCGGATCTAATTTCATTTCATCAAAATACAGCACTGTCACAACATCTGCACAGGAAAGAGCCGGACCAGGATGTCCATCTCCCCCTTTATAAACCATATCTACAGCAATAAATCGCAGCTTATTGGCTAATTCCTTCAGTTCCAGGCTATTCATTTTTTTACCTCCTTAATTGTTTTGTTTGCCAGCATTCATCATACGTCAGATATCCGATGTTTAGTATTGAATACATTATACATTCCATTTCTACTTTGTCAATATCTTTACGTTATTGACGTATATTGCTACGTTTTTCTATCTATTTTGTATAATTTTCATCTTCTTTTTTCGTGAAACATTCTTCATAAACATCTGATCTTTTTTATTTATTTTTATTCTTAAACATGGTTTTTTTTATAATCATCCAACTTTTCTACACAAAACACACTTGAAGTATATAAAAAAACAGCTGACAGCCAGCAAAATGATATGCTACCCCCAAGTAGGACACTGAAATATAAAACCTACTTGGGGGTGTTTCTATGTCTAGGAAAAGTCAGATCGATCCAGTTCTTAAGGTTGAGTTGGTCGAAAGGTATCTGTGTAATGAGATAGGTGTTTTGGAAG
>OCVV012859877.1_pt1 | contig 21727 bp, 7 predicted proteins | sample 1539721 | NCBI WGS metagenome assembly OCVV01 (sample SAMN02144230, study PRJEB22623) | gut metagenome | biome: sheep rumen | host: Ovis aries | place: New Zealand
ATATCAATTGACAAAGCATGGTACCGACCACGCAGCCGTGGAACATTATGCACAGGAAGTGAAGAGAGAACTGGCGCAAACAGAATTCCATCCTGAGCGTTACGACACTTCGCTTGAAATTGACCGTGGCGTATTCTATGGCATCGGTTTGGAAACCCACATTCCTTTCACATCTTATTTCAAGCCATTTTTCGGTTTCTCACTCAACGCAGGCTACTATTTCAACAAGCGTTCTATGTTGGGATTGGAGCTAAACATGGAAGGCTTCAGCAAATGCAAGGAAGCCATCTACACGAAAAAGGGTGAGATAGCAGAAGGCGACAAAGTCTGGACTGGCTCCATGTCCCTCATCTATGGACAATACATCAAGAATAGCAGGAAAGTGGAATTGATGCCATATATAGGTATTGGTGTGCGCTCTTACGATGGGGGCGACCTCTATGAGCAATACCAAAAGAAAAATAATAACGGACACGTGGAATGTGCGGGCATCTCGCTCAGCCTGGGTATGATGACCGACTTCATCCTCAAGCGCAAGGTGATGCTCAAGACTCGTTCCTCCAGCATCGAGCAGCTGAACAATTGCCTTCGCATCCGTCCTTATTTCAACCTCACCTACTACCCCAAAAACCTCGGTTGGATTCCTGCCCTCAACGTCGCCATAGAATTCAATCAGAAAGCCTACAAAATGAGAAAGTAACATTTTAGGAAATCAAAAGAACATCCGACAATGGACAAAGTACAACGCAGTGTTGAGAACTTTGTCCATTGTTTTTTTTGCTGATATTGTGTTTTTTCCACTCATTTTTTTGAGAATCTTTTAGAAAGAACTACATTTGCAACAAATTAATTTTCTAATTCCCTAACTAACTATCACCACCATGAAAGCAAAACGATTATTGATGCTTTTCTTTGCGCTGACTGTTTTCTATCAGTTGAAGGCACAGAACAGTGTACGAGAGTCAATCAGATTGTCCGAAGGATGGAAATTTGCCTTGGGCAATGCCTCCGACCCAGCCAAGGACTTCGGCTGCGGCACGGAGTATTTCAACTATCTCACCAAAGCCAACTCCATTCACAACGAAGGACCATACGCCCAGAAGTTCGACGACTCGAAGTGGCAAACGGTGAACGTGCCACACGATTGGGTATCGGCTTTACCCTACGCTCAAGATGCGAGTCATTCGCATGGGTACAAGACGGTGGGCTATAAATATCCCACAACGAGTGTGGGGTGGTATCGGAAAGTGATTCACATTCCATCCGAAGACCTCGGCAAGCACATCAGCTTGCGCTTCGACGGCATATTCCGCGATGCGCGAGTGTGGTTCAACGGTTTCTACATGGGGACAGAGCCCAGCGGATATGCCACACAGGTGTATGATGTGACTGAATACGTAAACTACGGAGGCGACAACCTGATTTGCGTTCGGGCTGATGCCACACTTGAAGAAGGCTGGTACTACGAAGGTGCTGGCATTTACCGTGATGCCTGGTTGGAGAAGAAAGCAGCCGTGAGCGTGGCTACGTTCGGCACGTTTGTCTATGCCGACTTGCAACCATCCTATTCGTCTGCCACACTCCACGTTGAGACGGAAATCAACAACAGTTCACTCACTCGCCAGACGTGCCGAGTGGAACAGCGATTGCTCGATGCCGAAGGGCGCGAAGTGGCAAAGAGCGAAAACAAGGAAATCACGCTGAAGCCCAAGCAGACGCTCGGATGCAAACAACAGATGACGCTGGAGCGTCCGCACCTGTGGTGTACAACCGACCCCTATTTATATAAGGTGGAGACGAGTGTTGTGGTAGATGGGAAAGTGACAGACGTGTATGTGACCACAACAGGCATTCGCGACATCAGTTTTGATGCCAACAAAGGTTTTCTGCTGAACGGGAAGCCTCTGAAACTGAAAGGCGTGAACATGCACCAAGACCATGCAGGCGTGGGTGTTGCTGTGCCCGAAGCACTGATGGCATGGCGCATTCGGAGGCTGAAGGAAATCGGTTGCAACGCCTATCGTGCATCCCATCACCCTATGACTCCAGCCATGCTCGACATTTGCGACCGCGAAGGAATGCTTGTCATCGACGAAAATCGTCTGACAGGCATCAACGACGAGCATTTGCGCCTGTTAGAAAACATGGTCAAGCGCGACCGCAACCATCCATCGGTGATTCTCTGGAGCTGCGGAAACGAGGAATGGGGATTAGAAAACAACATTCAGGGTACGAGGGTTGCAGCTGCCATGAAAGAGTATGTGCGCCTGCTGGATCCGACTCGTCCTTCCACACTTGCCAACGCTGGAGGTTCGGAACTCATCAAAGGAGTTGACGTGGTGGGCTACAACTACATCGCGCAAAACAACGTGGAGAACCGAAGGAAGGAGCATCCAGAGTGGAAGGTGGTAGGAACGGAAGAAACCACGGGATGCGGCACTCGCGGAGTGTATTTCAACGATGCCAAGCAGCCAGGACGTATGCGCTCCATGAATCTCGACGAAAAGAACTTTGGCGTTGAGAACGTGATAGAGCGCGGTTGGCGATTCTATGCCGAGAACGACTGGACAGCTGGCGCATTCTTCTGGACTGGCTTCGACTATAGAGGCGAGCCCAACCCACTGAAATATCCTGCCACGGATTCTGAATTTGGCATACTCGACTATTGCGGATTCTGGAAAGACGAAGCTTGGTATCTGAAATCGTGGTGGACGGATGAGCCAACGCTGCACATCTTCCCTCACTGGAACCTGCAAGGACACGAAGGCGAGGAAATCGAAGTTTGGGCATACAGCAACTGCGACGAAGTGGAGCTGACGGTGAATGGCAAGAAATTAGGTCGCCAACCCATGCCTCGCTATGGCCATCTGAAATGGAAAGCTGTTTATCAACCAGGGAAAGTGGTGGCTACAGGTTACAAGAACGGAAAGCGTGTCATGGTGCAGACGATGGAAACGACCAAGCCCGCTTCGAAGATTGTGCTGAAGACGGAACGCCAGACCATCAAGGCAGATGGCTGTGATGTGGCAGTTGTCAATGTGGAGATACAGGACAGCAAGGGACGAGTCGTGCCCGATGCTTGCCCAATGCTACATTTCCAGTTGGAAGGAGATGCCCACATCTTGGGTGCAGGCAATGGCGACCCAGCATATTTGGGTGCCGACAGTCCGAACGACCTCCACTGCAAGTCATTCTCCATCCCTGCCTTCAACGGATTGGCTCAAGTCATCATTCAAAGTGGTCACCATGCAGGCAGCTTCAAACTTACATGCACGTCTGAAAACCTGAAGCAAGGATTGATGGTGGCTTCGCTTAAATGAAGAATGAAAACTAAATGAAGAATGTAGAATGAAGAATGAAGAATGAATTTTACATTGCTCATTGGCTGAGTAATTTTCATTCTTAATTCTTCATTTTATTATTCTCCATTTAACTTTTATGCTTTGCCAAAACAATTATTTGATTCAACTATATGTGCGAGGGCTCGTTGTCGAATCAGCGAGCCCTCGTTTGTGTTCAAGCGAGCCCTCGCTTGAATTACAACGAAGGCTCGACATTTCAGTAGAATCGAATGAACGATTCTTTGATTCTTCATTCCGCATTCTTCATTTCCTGAAACACTTCTTGCGGTTGATGATGTAGAAGCCGTGCTGTGGTTCTTCGCTGAGGATGCGACCGTGGAGGTCGGTAATGATGCGACGAGTGGCGGGAGATGCGGTTGGAGTGGTGATGGAGGCGTATGATGCCCAACCTGCGGAGAGGTCTTCGAGCGTCACAACACGCGGGTCGTTCATGCACTTGGTCCATTCTTCCTTGCTGGTCTTGTTGACAAAGTTACCGTTCCACGTCTGATACCAAGGCATCCACCACGACCACATAGCATCTTCGTCGGCACATGCCTGAATGTCGGGGATGGGTCCGTTTTCGGAAAGAGCAATGATTTTCTTTCCATTCGTGAGTGTCTTGAGATGGTCGAAGGATGGATAGTTGCTGGAGTAGTCGAAGTCGGCATTGTAGATGTCAGCCGACACGATGTCGAAGTATTCCTCACCAGGGTTCCAATCGTGGTCGTTGTCGCCTGCGTTCCACACCCAAATCACATTGTGGACTCCCTTCACGTTTACCATTTCGTCATACACAAGTCGGAAGAGCTTCTTGAACGGTTCTGCTCCTTCGCGTCCCCACCAGAACCAGCCACCGCTTGCCTCGTGGAGCGGTCGGAAGATGCACGCCATGCCAGCACGCTGCATGTCGAGGAAATAGTCAGCAACGGCGTCGATGTCCTTGATGATGTTTTTATAGAGCGTAGAGGAAGTGTTCCAGCTGCCATCGCTCTTGAGGGCATTGCTGATTTTCATGTTGGTGCCCGAAGTGTAGAACTCGTTGCTGCCCCGACTCGGGTCGCACCAATGCCATGTGAAGGCAGGGAAGCCACCCTTGCGGTAAGTGTCTTTGGCAAGTTGCATACTGCTGATGGTGTAATTCTTGTTCCATGTGTTCGAGGCTTCCTTGCCCGTGGCATTCATGAAGTCGAAACCGACAAGTGCAGGATATTTGCCCGAAGCGGAATACACCGCCCTCATGTCGGCATGTTGTTTGACATTGCCGTTTGCGGTTGACATGTCGCCTGTCATGATGCCAGAAATGCTGCGCTTGCCAAAGTTTTCGAGCAAAAAGCCGTACATGGTACGAGCTTCATCCGTTGCCTGGGCATCAACGGGCGATTCTGAAATGTCGAACACCAGCGTGTCGTTGTAGGGTTCAACACAAAGGTAGTCGATGTTGTACCAAGTCCAACTGGGCGTGATGACCACCGTGTTGCTGCCTTGCTTGAAGAAAAAGGTACCCACTTCCACCTCGCCATAGTTATTGAGTTGGAACTGACACGATGTGCCGTTCACGGAGCAGTTCACGTATTTCGCTCCACCGATACCATCGCCAGCGACGCGCACAGTGTATTTCTGCCGAGAGTCGAGGTTGAAGGTGAAAGTGAGTCGGGCATTGTCCTCGGTCATTTGCACCGCTTTCCGTCCCGAATACTTGTTGTCGTTGACGATGGTGCAGTTGCTGCGTTGGGCAGATTCTGCTTCGAGTTTCACTTGTGCCTTTGCCACGTTACACATGGTGCAGAGGATGGTTGCGATGAAGATGAGTCGTTTCATGATGATGGAGTTATTTTTCTGTTTGCAAAGTAAACGAAAAAGGCCGAAAGGACATTCAATTAAGTTCTCAAAAAATGATTGTTTATTAACAAATGTGAGATAAAAAACAGGGAACAGAGAGGACATCACAACTGAAATGCTTAACTTTGCCACAAGAATATGAAGAATCGACAACTGAATTTGCGCGACTTGGGTGGCATCCCCTTTGCCGACGGGAAGGGAACGGTGCCAAGTGGTTTGTTTCTGCGTGGAGGAAAACTCAGCATCTTCTCGCCGAAGGCATGTGCTGCGTTCTGCAAGAAGCATCGCATCGCTTGCGTCATCGACCTGCGCACTCCGTTGGAAGTCCAGGAGTTTCCCGACCCTCTGCCCGAAGGAGTGGAATACGTGCAGATTCCGTTGCTGAAAGACGCTGCCGTCGGCATCACCCGTGAGACGGGTTCCGACCCCATGACCATCGTGCGAAATCTGCGAAAACATCCCGAGAAACTGAAGGAAATGATGCCCGACTTCCCTGTGCTTTACAAGCAGATTGTGACCGATGAATACAGCTTGGGACAACTGCGCAAGGCGGTCGCTCGGTTGAGGGAGAATGCGGAGAAAGGCATCTGCACCTACTACCATTGCACAGTTGGGAAAGACCGAACTGGCGTGGCAACGATGGCTTTGCTCAAGTCGTATGGCGTGAGCGACGATGAAATCGTGAAAGACTTCATGCGCACCAACCGCAACGCATGGTGGCCCACAATCCAGAAGTGCATTGCCGTGTTCCTCCTCACGCAGCGTTGGAGTTTCGTCAAACTCTGCTACCGTTCCTTCTTGGCAGACAGTCGCCTGATGCGGATTGCTCTTGAAAACTACCGATGAAATCGAAGAAAATTGACTTTTCATATAAAATATTGGACGCGTGTTTCAAATTTAATAGGATTGGATTTTAATTTTATAGAGATTGGATGATTTCGTATGTAATTTTGCAAGGTTTTCAAAAAACATTCATGTTTTAACTAATTTGTTTAACTAATTTCATAACACAAAATTACATGAAAAAAATCATTACCTCCTTGGCGTTGCTGATGGCCGTGTCTTCGGTGAGCGCACAAGACCCTTCTGCATGGAAAGAAGGAGACGAAGTGAGCGACCAGCTGCAATGGGCTGAGTACGACTTCAGCGTGTTCACACAGCCAGGCTCGGAAGGTGCCGTTTGGCAAACAGCAGGAGAAGGCATCACTGCCTTCGACTTCAACGAAGTGGAAATGTTCAACAAGGCAGAAGGCTCCGAACTCTATCAGGTTTTCTGGCTTCCAGCTGGTGTGTATCGCTTCACGTGGCAGGGATTCTATCGTGGCAACTACAACCCAGGCTATTGGGATGGCAGCGAACAGATTAACGCAGTGGTGTTTGCCGAGTCAGTGACTTTGGACGAAGAGGGCAACATAAGCGAAACAGGACGTTCCACCACATCGAAATTCGCCAGCATCGCTTCGTCGAAGAACTCCGACGGTCGTCTCTACACCACTGATGCTTGGGACAACGACGTTAGCTACACCTACGATGGTACACAATACTTCGTGCCAAACTGTATGAACGGAACACGCCAGTATTTCGATGCTGGTTACTATGCCGACAACACCATCCAGGTGATTCAGACCGAAGACGGCTACGTGCGCTTCGGTATTCGCAAAACAGGACATCTTGATGGCGACTGGACCATCTTCAGCAACTTCCAGGCATTCTATGTGAGCGATGCAGGCGAGGCTGTTCAACTTCAGATTGCCAAGGATGAATTCTACAAGGCACTCGATGAAGCCGACGACTACGAGGAAGTGCTGGGTAACTTCCCTGCACTGAACGGCTACTATCAGGAGGCAAAGATGGAGATTATCGACAAGTACGACGTGGACGACGGAACCGTGGAACTCTACACAGAGGGTGTGGCTGCCGTGACTGCTGTGATGGCTCAATTCAAGCAATACTACAAGACTGCCACTTCGCTCTTGGCACTCGTAGAAGCATCGGAGTCATTGGCTGGAAGCACAAGCTATCCTGGTTTGTCGGAATTCCAGACAGCCATCTCCACGGCAAAAGCCGTTGCGGAAGATGGCGAGGACGAAGACATGTCGAAATGGGTGACAACGAGTGCTGAAGACTACACCAAGGCTCTCAACACACTCGCTATGGCACGCGCCAACTATCTGATGTCGAAAGGACTCAGTGCCGACAACTCGTACAACTTCACCGAACTCATCAACTTCCCATTCTTCTGCAACAACGAGTACAACCCTACTTTCAATCCTGAGACTAACCACTGGGAATATGCAGAGGAAGTGTATTTCGGAAATGGTGAGAAGCAAGGTTGGGACGACCTTGGCGAATCGGGTCCAGACGACAAATGCACTTACAAGACTACAACTCGCTTGCTGCTTGCCGACAAGGTGACTATTTCAGGCGACACGACATCCATCTTGAAGTGGTATCAGACCAACACATCGGGCTATGAGCCATACTGGAACCACAAGATGACCAGTGCCAAGCAGTGGGCAACTCCTGGCAGCCGTCGCGAAATCGTGCAGAAGCTGATTGGACTGCCCGATGGCTACTACAGCCTGAAGGGAATGTGCATCACTTGGGGCAACGACTGGACGAACGAGAATCCTTCTAACCTCGGCATCTACCTCGAAAACAACGGCAAGCGCGTTGAATCGACCGACGAAGTGCGCCGTTCGGGTTGGTGGAACTACAGCATCGACGACTGGACAACCGTCACCACAGGTATGCTGAAGGTGGAAGGTGGCGAAGCAAAGGTGGCATTCCATGCCAACGGTTTCAGCTCCTTCACAGGCATGCAGCTCATCTACTACGGTGAGAACCCAGACTTCACGGCTCTCATCCAGCCAGCAGTCAACGCAGCTTTGGCAAACGCAGAAAACCTGACACTGAATGGTGACCGTACCACCGTGGCAAACATCCTGGCACAGATTCCAGAAAGCGTAACAGGCTACGAAGCATACGAAGAAGCCCTCAAGGTGGTAGCAGAAGCCAATGCCTACATCACTGCAGCCAACAATTATCTTGCTGCCAACGACCCAACCACATCGTTCGTGAACTTGCAGAACAAATACATGGATGGAAGCTTGGAATACAATGCCATCGACCAGTGCATCACCAAGACCTTCGAAGTGTATGACGGCGAAAGCACCACCTACAAGGACATTGCAACTCTGGTGACAGACTATAATGCTTACAACCACTATCTCGGTCTCACCGCAAGCTACTCCGAACTCAACAACGCTGAACTCAACCAGCTCATCAACGAACAGCTCACGGCACTTGGCAATGCCTACGCTGACGCAGCTACCATCGAAGAGTACGAGACGGCATTGGCAACCATCTACAACAAGATTGTGATTGGCGACCTGAGCCAAGCTTCTGAATCCAACCCAATCGACATCACCAAGCTCATCATCAACCCAAGCTTCACTGAAGGTCAGAACGGATGGGAAGGCGCTCCAGCCGTAGATGGCGGTTTGCAGAACGCAGAGAAGTTCAACACCAACTTCAATGTATTCCAGACCATCCACTCACTGCCAGCAGGTGCTTACGAAGTGCGAGTGCAGTCCTACTATCGCGACGGTTCAGCCACAGCAGCCTTCGAGAACTACTGGTACAATGGTTCTTACAATGAAAACGTACAGTTCTATGCCAACGAACGCAGCGTACCTGTCGTTTCCATCGCAGCACCACTCTACAAAGAACGCTCTTACACAGAATACTACGACTACGTAGAGAACCCAGAAGAGGGTGCAGAGCCAATCGCATTGCGTCGCTGGGTTGAAGAAGAAGCCATCACCGACGAAGAAACAGGCGAAGTGTCCTACACCGTCACTTCTTGGCAACAGACCATTGACAGCGATGGCAACATTGGTGAAGAAACCGTTGACAACGCCTGGATTTACGACTCTTGGGTGACAGAAGGCGAAGACCGCTACTTCTATCCAAACTCCATGCGTGGCGGTGGAGCTCGTTTCGCCAACGACCCAGAAGCTGCGTACACCAACAGCATCCAAGTGATGATTGAGGATGGCGGTTCTCTCACCTTCGGTTTGAAGAAGGACACAACCATCGAAGGCGACTGGTGCCTCTTCGACAACTTCCAGCTCTTCTATCTCGGCACAGCCGTACCTACAGGCATCGACCACGTTGCTGCCGACAATGCACAGAAGCAGATTTTCACGTTGAGCGGTCAGAAGCTGAACAGCATCTCTCAGCCAGGACTCTACATCGTGAACGGAAAGAAAGTATATAGAAAACATTAAAAAGTAGATTATATTTAAGCAAGAGGGGAATCAGCAAACACCGCTGATTCCCCTCTTGCTATTTGTTGACAGACTTGGCATTTTGCCCGAATCCATCGGAAGTTTTTCCCAAATGTTTCAAATTTGAAAGAAATAGAAGACTTTAGTGATAAGGGAGGAAGAAAGATTGTAGTATATTTGCAAGCGAAATGGAAAGTGAAAAGTAAAAAATTGCTATCCAGCGAAAACTAACGAACTTAAAAACTCATAAACTTAAAAACTCATAAACTTACACCAATGAGACATCTGAATCGAATCATGGCACTTGCCATTGTTCTTTTGTTGCCACTCTCACTCTGCACATTGCGAGTGAAGGCGCAGTTTGGCAATACGCCACCGCTCCACGTGGAGGGAAACCAACTGAAAGACCCACACGGCAACACGGTGGTGCTCCACGGCGTGATGGACACACCAAGCCCCTATTTCAACAACTACCGTTGGGGAAGCAGTTGCACCTCCAGCACAGTCACTCCGTGCATCAACTATTTCAACAAGCTCTTCACAGCTATCACCGACACGGCAAGCGGTGCCTATTGCAACCTCTTCCGCTTGCACCTCGACCCTTGTTGGACCAACGACCCCAACAAGCCAAGGACAGGCAGCGATACAGGCGAAGCAAATATCAGCCAGTTCAGTTCCACACGTCTCAAAACCTACATGCGTTCGCTCTATTCCCGCATTGCGGTGAATGCAGTGAAGCACGGGCTCTACGTCATCATGCGTCCGCCAGGCGTATTCCCTCACAACGTGAAAGTGGGCGACGAATACAACCAATATCTGCTCACGGTGTGGGACATCGTCACGCAGAACGACACCATCAAGAAGTATGCTGGCCAAATCTCCATCGAGCTGGGCAACGAACCCGTGAACCTCTACGATGCCAATGGTCAGAACACCGTGACTGCCATGCACGATTTCTTCCAGCCTATCGTCGATAAGATTCGCGCCAACGGATTCACGGGCATCATCTGGGTGCCAGGCACAGGATGGCAGTCGAACTATCGCAACTATGCCACTTGTCCCATCGAGGACGACAACTTCGGCTATGCCGTTCACGACTACACGGGATGGTACGGAGCCAGCGACAACAGCTACAACACAAACAACTACATACGCCAGTTCAAGGAGCAAGTGCCAGTGGTGGAAACACAGCCTATCGTGATTACCGAAGTGGACTGGAGTCCTGAGAAAGAAGGTTCGGGCCACTACAACGAGCACGGCGATTGGGTGACAGGCAACTATGGCACCTGGTCAACGGGTTCCACCTCGAAGTGGGGCAAAGCTTACAAGGCATTGCTCGACCACTACGGCAACATCTCCATGACGCTGTCGGGCACAGCCTGCTACATCGACATCGACGAGTACATCAAGAACGGCAAAGTGGTTCCTGCCTACAAGACTGACATGGAGCGTCACGGACTCGACCCTTACGAAGCTTGCGGTGTGGCATGTTTCGACTGGTACAAGCAATGGGCGAACGTCGATGCGCCTCATCCTGCCTACAAGAAGCAATACACTGCCGACACAGGCATGGGCACTTTCCTCAATCCGCTCATCAATGCCGACTTCCCCGACCCTGACATCATCCGCGTGGGCGACACCTACTACCTCTGCTCCACCACCATGTTCTACTTCCCTGGAGCCACTATCCTCAAGTCGAAAGACCTCGTCAACTGGGAATACTGCGCAAATCCACTCCAGCAGATTGCCGACGACGACCCCTACAACCTGATGAACGGACAGAACCGCTACTCCAAAGGTCAGTGGGCACCATCCCTCCAGTACCACAACGGCAAGTTCTACCTCAACTTCATCGCTTTCTCTGCCGAAGGCTACGACGACGGCGGCGACTGGATGCTCTCTGCCACCGACCCCGAAGGAGAATGGACCATGACCAAGCTCAACGGCTTCTACTACGACGCTGGATTCCTCTTCGACGACAACCGCGACCACCTCCACGGACTCGGCGAGAACGGCGAGCAGAACGGCGACGGCTACCTCTACGTGGCTTCGGGCATCGACAACATCACCGTGAGCAAGCTCAACGCCAACACCTTCCGCGAAATCGAAAGCAAGCGCGTCATCAGCGTCGGCAACGGATGCGAAGGTTCTCACTTCTACCACATTGGCGACTACTATTACATCTACGCCACATACGGCGGCACAGAAGGCTCGCAGACCATCTTCCGCTCCAAGAGCCCATTCGGTCCTTACGAAGAAAGCAGCGACCGCGTGTTCAAGAACCAGAAGATTCACCAAGGCGGACTCGTACAGACACAGACCGGCGAATGGTGGACCATCCTCTTCAAGGACGCAGGCACTGTGGGACGCATCCCTTACCTCGAACCCGTGAAGTGGGTGGACGGATGGCCTGTCATTGGGAAAAACGGCATCGACGTCACCAGCACAGGCAGCGCATACGCCAAGCCAAACGTAGGCAAGACCTATCCAAAGACCTACCTGCCAACCAACGACACCTTCACCGAACCACGCCTCGGACTCCAGTGGCAGTGGAACCACAACCCCGACAACTCCGCATGGTCGCTCTTCGACAACCCAGGCCATCTGCGCCTCCACACAGCCAGCCTCACCGACGACCTCTCTCAAGCTCGCAACATGCTCACCCAACGCATCTTCGGCTACAACATTGCCAACACCCTTTCGAGCAAGTACCCCGACAGTTACGGAACCATTTCGCTCGACACCTACGGCATGCAAGACGGCGACGTGGCAGGACTCTGCATCTTCCAAGACCCTTACGGCTACATCGGCGTGAAGCAAGTGGACGGCAAGAAATACTTCGTGCAGTATCGCAGTGCCTACGACAACACAGCAGCCACAGAGCAGCTTGGCACCCAACTCACGCAGGACAAAGTCTATCTCCGCATCATCGCCAACTTCGGCACCAACAAGGCAGGCTTCTACTACTCCTACGACAACAGCACTTGGACCCAGCTCGGCACCGACATGACCCTGCGCTACACGCTGAAAGTGTTTGTCGGCAACCGCTTCGGCATCTTCAACTACGCCACCAAGAGCCTTGGCATCGGCTACGTCGATGTTGACTGGTTCAGCACCGAACCCGAATACAGCGAAGAACGCTTCTTCGGCGAAGGCGTGCTGAAAACCTACACAAAGGAAGACCTCACACTCTCTTCCCTCTCCATCGCAACGAAAGACATCACCGTCCTCACAGGCAGCAGCTCAGCACTCAACATCACAGCCACCTACCAGTCGGGACTCACACAGAACGTGTCTTCCTCCTGCACCTACAGCATCGCCAACCCATCCATCGCCAGCGTCGTTGGCGGACGCATCGTCAGCCAGATGGAAGGCAGCACAGAAGTGACAGCCACCTACACCGACGTGAACGGCACCACCCAAAGCGTCACCTTCACCGTCACCGTCTCCACTTTCCCACTCACCGCCGATGCCTTCAACCCATCCATCTACGGCTCAGGCAGCTTCCAGGAAAAGACAGGCGCACTGACCACCAGCCAGTACGGATTTGGCGGTTGGGAGTACGGTTCAGGACTCGACCTCTCGACCTACAACTACATTGTCGTCAAGCTCCGCCGTGCAGCCACATGCAATCCATCCTTCCGCGTGTTCGACAACTCAAGCTATTGGTCCACACCTTACATGTTCGACATGGGCACCTCCAAGCAAGCCGTCGTAGATTTGCACAACATGAAGAAGTCTGACGGCACCCTTGCCGACCCATCCCACATCTACATCGTCGGTTTCTGGACAACAGGTTCAACGGCAGTCTATATCAGTGATGTCTATCTCAGCAACGATGGTAGCACACCACTCGCCATCCTCGACCCAACCACATCGACACTCGTGAAATCCATCGACTACTTCACCCTCGATGGTCGCCGCATCGCCTCCCCAGCCCCTGGCACCATCGTCATCATCCGCAAGACCATGATGGACGGCAGTATACAGACCGAAAAACAGATGTGGTTCTAAGCGTCCTCTTGAAGAAGTGAAAAGTGAAAAACGAAAAGTGAAAAATGCCATTCGGTTTGTTTGCGTAATTTTTCACTTTTCGTTTTTCACTTTTCACTCTTTGTTTTGATTATCGCACCAGTATGCCCGTAGAGGGGATTGTCTGCAGCGCATGAGGTGACAGACTGAACCAATTCTTTGATTGGCTTGCGCCAAGTTAAAGGTTTTAACTAGTTGCCGAGCCCTCGTTATCGTTCAAGCGAGGGCTCGTTTGAACGATAACGAGGGCTCGCTTGAAAAACACCGAGGGCTCGGCATTTTGCTTACGCCGAAATAAAAGTTCGGTTAAGTCAAACAAATGATTGGCTTGTGCTGAACAAAAGAATCAGCAGAATCGAAGGAGTGGCACAGCAAGAAACTACTATTCAAGCAGTTTCTTGAGTGCTTCGTCGTTGAGGTTGTTGGAATAGTAGGCAACAAATTCCTTTGGCGTCATGCCGAAATAGTCGTGGAAGTTGTTGGAGAAATAGCTGTGGGAGGAGAAGCCTACCTTGTAGGCAATCTCGGATATGTTCGCCTTGTTGTTGACGAGGAGGTAGGCAGCGTGCTTGAGACGGATGCTGCGGATGAAGGCGTTTGGCGAGATGCCGAAGTGCTCCTTGAGCTTGCGGTTGAGGTGGACTCGGCTGATGCCTACGTCGTCGCTCAACTGCTGCACGCCGTATTCGTTGTCGTCAATGTGCGACATGATGGATTCGTTGACGCGCTTGAGGAATTTCTCTTCGGCACTGTCCATCGTGACTGCGCTGTAGTTGTGACCAATTTCTGTGCGTCGCATCTTGTTGCGGATGGTTTCACGCACACGAAGCACTTGGTTGAGGGCACTGCGCAACAGCTGCAAGTTGAATGGTTTTGGCAGGAAGTGGTCTGCCTGGAGCGAGATGGACTGGAGCTGGGAGTCTTGGTTGTTCTCGCTCGTGAGGATGATGACGGCGATGTTGTCGGTGTCAGGGTTTTCCTTGATGCGTCGGCACAGTTCGTATCCGTTTCCGTCGGGCATGATGAGGTCGGAAACGACCACATCGGGACGATGGGCAAGGAGAAGCGTCCATGCCTCGTTGCCCGAATGGGCGGTGACGACATTGAAGTCCTTCTTCAGTTCGCTTGCCACATAGAGGCAAAGTTCTTTGTCGTCATCGACTACCATCACCGTGTAGCAGGTGTTCTTCTGTTCATCCTTTTTCGGTGAAGACGAAGTATTTTCCCCGTCGGCTTGAGTGTTTTCGCTTTCGTCTGTGTTTTCTTCATTATCGTTTTCGTCTGCGGAAAGGGTTTCTTGTGAAGCGGTAAGCGTGTCCTGTGAAGCATGAAGCGAGTTGGCTGGATGGCTCTTTTCACTATTCACATTTAACTCTTCACTGAGTTGTTCTTTGTCCTTCGCACTTTGTCCTTCGTTTGACAATTCGCTTTCGGAGAGGTGGGCATTGCCGAGCGGCATGCAAACCACAAACTCCACTCCGTCGGTGCCGACGTTGTGAGCAGAAATCGTTCCGTGATGGAGTCGGACAAGCTCGTAGCAGAGGTTGAGTCCAATGCCAGAACCCATCGCGCTTTCTTCCTTGTTGCCTTGATAGAAGCGTTCCCAGAGGTGCTTGATGTCGGCTTCGTCGAGGTGCGAACCGCTGTTGTAGATGCGGATTTCGAGGTACTCCAGGATGTGCGGATTGTCGAAGGCCTTTTGTCCGTTGTCTGCGATGCTGTTCACACGGCAGGTGGTGCGCACGATGATGCGCCCGTCGGTTGGCGTGAACTTGAAGGCGTTGGAGAGGAGGTTGGTCAGTACTTTTTCGAAGTGGATAGGGTCGAGCCAAATCTTTACGCTCTCTTCTTCGGATTCGGACGTGAAACTGATGTTCTTGGCAGTGGCAAGTCCAGAGAAGGAAGCCATCATGTCGTTGGCATAATGGAGGAATTCTATTTCTTGGAATTTCAGGTGGAATTGTCCGTTGTCGATTTTGCGCACGTCGGTGATTTGGTTCACCACGCGCAGCATACGGTCGCAGTTACGCTGCATCACCCTGTAGCACTCTTGGTGCTGTTCGTTGCTGTCTTCCTTTTGCAGTTCCTTGAGAGGTGAAATCACCATCGTGAGCGGTGAGCGCAATTCGTGTGCGATGCTGGTGAAGAGGCGAAGTTTCGACTCTTTCACGCGTTCGTTCTGAAGCGACTCGTGGAGTCGGATGCGTGCTTTGCGTCGCTCGTTGAGAATCTTGTAGATGTAGTAGCCGATGATGGCAACCAAAGCCAAATAGATGAGGAACATCCACCAAGTGGCGTACCAAGGATGAGGGACTCGGATGCTGATGGTGCGCTCGGAATAGAGGTCGGGCTCGTCCTCGAAGTAGGCTCTCACGCGGAATTTGTAGGAGCCCCAAGGCAGGGAGGCATAGTAAGCCTGCGCGTCCTTGGCAGAGGTGGTGTGCCAGTCGTTTTCATAGCCTTCCAGCTTGTAGTCGTACTGGATGCGGTCAGGGACGGTGAGTTCGGGCACACTGAAGGAAATCATGAAGGAGTTCTCGCCACGAGGCAGTCTGGCACGCGTGGCTGTGTAGATGGCTGCGTCGAGCACGTTTTCCACGCTGTCTTTGAATTCCGCGTCCACATTGCCCACGCGGAAACTCGTGAAACTGATAGGTTTGATGTCCTGAGGGAGAGAAAGGATTTTCTTGGAGTCGAAGAAGATGATGCCATTGTCGCCACCGAAACAGATGGTGCCGTCGGGCAACTGGATGGAGGCTCCGCGATGGAACTCGCCGATGTAGAATCCGTCGAAGGAATGAAAGCGTGTGAGCTTATTGGACGAGAGGTCGAGGCAACCCAATCCCTTGTTGGAAGAGAACCACAGGCTGTTCTGCTTCAGTTCGAGAGCCTTGATTTTATCGTCTTTCAGCATATCGGTCTGTTGGTTTTCCACGAATTTTCCTTGTTGCTTGTCGTAGATGAAAAGTCCGTGGTCCGTACCGAAGTAGATTTGCTTGCCTATCTGTATGCGTGCCGCCGTGGAAACGACTACGTCGTCAATGAGCGTGAGTTGCTTGTTCTTGGTGGTCTTCGTGTCATAGACATAGTTCTTCATGGCATCGTTAATCCACAATTCGCCATCCTTGTCGAAGAACAGCTCATCCACCCAGACAATGTTGTTTACTTCGTCTCTGGCGTATGGGGTAATGGTACGCTGGGCGAGGTTGATGCGAAACACGCCGTTGCCGTTGGTGCTGGCATAGAGGATGTCGTTGCGGGCATCGTAGGTGAGAGCCATGAAGCTCATTTCGCGATAAGGCTCCAGGAAGGAAGGAGTGACAAAGCGTCCACCCTCCAAGCACTGCAAGCCACCACGCCAACTGCCACACCACAGGGTGTTGTGCTTATCGACGGCGAGGGCCTGAATGAGCAGGGAATTGAGTCCTTCGGTGATTTTCTGAACTTTGTTCGACTCCGTGGTGACAATGCGAAAAACGCCGCTTCCATCGGTAGAAACCCACAGGATTCCATCTGCTGCAAGACTGAAGTCGGTGATGCACGATGTGTTTCTGCCTTCGCTCGTGGTAGGTGCTGCATAGTGGAAACCGCCCGTCTGCCGAGGCACGACAAGCAGTCCGCGCTGGTAGAGTCCTGCGATGAGGTTGCCGTCGTTGTCCTCTGCCAAATGATGTACCTTGGTGTAACTGGTGTCGAAGGTTTCCGAAGTGACTAAATAAGGAGTCAGTTCTTCCGTCTCGCGGTTGAGGTTCCACAGTCCGAGGTTGTCCGTTCCGAGAATGATTCTTCCGTCCTTGGTGAGGAGCATGGTCATGCAATAGAGGTTGCGTCTGTTGTTCGCCACCTCGCGCACGGTGTTGGTAGCGCGCTCATAGACGAGCACACCGTCGTGCGACGTTGCCATGTAGATTTTTCCTTTCTTTTCATCCTCCAAGAAACTCACCACGTAGCTCTTGGAAAGGACTTCCTGTGCGGAACTGTCTATCTTGATGTCCAGTTTCTTGATGTTCTTGCCGTTCACGGCAGTGAGGCGGTGGTTGATGTTGTCGGACCAGATGATGCCTTTCGAATCGACCAACATGCCGTAGAGGTAGGTGTTGCCGATGATTTGGTTGATTTTGAGTGTCAGTTCCGTGACGGGCTTGTGCGTTTTGATATTCATCACAAAAACGCCCAATCCATCGGAAGGAATGATGACCAAGTCCTTCTTCGGGAAGTCGAGCATCTGGGTGACAGGATAGCCCAGTTGTGGCTCATCGGCGGAAAGCTTGATACGCGTGAAATGGTTGGTGGAGAGGTCGTATTCGAAGAGGCCCGCATTGGTCATAATCATGTAATGATGCTCATCCATCTGTCGGATGGCCTTGGCTTCGTTGAAGAGAGACTTGCCCGTGACGGGGTCGGTGTAGTTGATGTTGTGGAAAAGGTGTCCGTCGAAGAGTTCGAGCGACTGGATGGTAGAAATCCACAACATATTCGAGCGGTCCACATAGAGCGACCTGATGTAACTGCTCTGTAAGCCTTGTTCCAGAGTGTAGAGGCGCGTCACCTGCGCATGAAGCGCGGAGAACGACGTGTGAAGCGTGAAGATAGTTAAAACGAAGAGTCTGAAACGTATATGTTTTCTGTTCATGGTAAAATGTGAATTCATGCTTTGGTAAATGTGGTTTCCGTCATGAAAAGGGTTTATTTTTGCAAACCAAATTTAGGAATAAGCCGATTCGTTAGTAAAAGAGTTAAAGATGCTTGCAAAGTTATAAATTTATGATGATACATTGCAAATTCCGCGAATTGATTTTTGTAACATTTTGAAAAAATTGTAGCATCTGCAAGGTTTGACTCCCTAAATTCACAAATTCAGATGGAGCTTTTCTGACTAAAATGGCATTTATTTCCCTAAAAAAAGTGATGTATCAACCTTTTTATGTATATTTGTCGCAAAAATCTGAAATTACTAACACAATAGCTATCATAAATTTGCATCATGAAAAAAACAGTATTAGCAACTCTTCTGCTGAGTGCCGTGTTGACGGCTGAAGCACAAGTGAAACCAGCTATTCCCCGCGATGCCCAGATTGAGGCACAGGTGGAAAAGACCCTGAGCAAGATGACGCTGGAGGAAAAAGTGGGACAGATGTGCGAACTGGACATCAACGCCTTCGGCAAGCGCGACGAGACAACAGGACGCTTCATCATCGACGAGGCAAAGCTGGACGACATCATCCGTGTTCACAAAGTGGGCTCCATCCTCAACGCTCCTGGCACGAGGGCTGCATCCCTGGAGGAATGGCAGGAAATCATCGGACGGATTCAGAAACTGTCGATGAAGGAAATCGGCATTCCTTGCATCTACGGCGTGGACCAGAACCACGGTGTGACCTACACCTTGGGCGGTACGCTCTTCCCTCAGAACCTCTCCGTGGCTGCCTCGTTCAACAAGCAACTGCCTTACGAAGCAGCCCGCATCACAGCATACGAAACGAAGGCTGGAAGTTGTCCATGGACTTACTCCCCTACTCTCGACCTCGGTCGTGACCCTCGCTGGTCACGCATCTGGGAGAACTACGGCGAAGACTGCTACGTGAATGCCGTGATGGGTAGTCAGGCGGTGCGTGGATTCCAGGGCGAAGATGCGAACCACGTGGGGAAAAACAATGTGGCTGTGTCACTGAAGCACTTCCTCGGCTACGGCGCACCATTCTCAGGCAAGGACCGCACACCGGCTTACATCTCCCCACAAGTACTGCGCGAGAAACATTTTGCACCTTACGAAGCTGCCATCCGCGCAGGCGCATTGACCGTGATGGTGAATTCCGCCTCGGTGAACGGAGTGCCCGTTCATGCCAGCAAGGAATGGCTGACAGGATGGTTGAAGGAAGGACTGAACTGGGACGGCATGATTGTGACCGACTGGGCTGACATCAACAACCTTTACCAACGCGAGAAGATTGCCAAGGACAAGAAGGACGCCATCCGCATTGCCATCAATGCAGGCATCGACATGAGTATGGACCCTTACAGCACGGACTTCTGTGTGTTGCTGAAGGAATTGGCTGAAGAAGGACTGGTGCCTATGAGCCGCATCGATGATGCCGTGCGCCGAGTGCTGCGACTGAAATACCGCTTGAACCTCTTCGAGAAACCCACTTACCGCATCAAGGACTACCCACTCTTTGGCAGCAAGCAACATGCTGACGTGGCTCTTCACGCAGCCGAAGAATCGATGGTGCTGCTGAAGAACAAGAACGGCATCCTGCCTTTGCAGAAGGGCAAGAAAATCCTCGTGGCTGGACCTAACGCCAACAACATGCGCTGCCTCAACGGTGGTTGGAGCTACACATGGCAGGGCCACTTGGCAGACCGCTTTGCTGGCAACTACAACACGATTCTGGAAGCCATGCAGAACAAGTATGGCAAGGAGAACGTGGTGTATGAACCAGGCGTGACCTACGTGGCAGAGGGAAAGTATTGGGAAGAGAACAAGCCCGAAATCGAGAAGGCAGTGGAAGCAGCCAAAGGTGTTGACATCGTCATGGTGTGCATCGGCGAAAACTCCTACTGCGAAACGCCAGGCAACCTGACCGACCTGACGCTCTCGGAGAACCAGCGCAAACTCGTGAAGGCATTGGCAAAAGTGGGCAAACCCATCGTCCTGATTCTGAACGAAGGTCGTCCGCGCCTGATTGCCGACATCGAACCACTGGCAGAAGCCGTGGTTGACATCATCCTGCCAGGCAACTACGGCGGTGATGCGTTGGCAAACCTCTTGGCTGGCGACGTGAACTTCAGCGGCCGTCTGCCTTACACCTATCCAAAGGAAATCAATTCGCTCAACAACTACGACTACAAGGTGAGCGAGGAAGTGGGAACGATGGAAGGTGCCTACGATTATGATGCAAAGGTGTCGCTCCAGTGGCCTTTCGGTTACGGACTGAGCTACACCACTTTCGACTACAGCAACCTCCGTGTTGACAAGCAGTCGTTCAAGGCAGGCGATGTGCTGAAGGTGAGTGTCGATGTGAAGAACACGGGCAGCGTAAAGGGCAAGGATGCCATTCTGCTCTATAGCAGCGACCTCGTTGCCTCCACAGTTCCCGACAACAAGCGCCTGCGTGCCTTCGAAAAAATAGAACTGGCTCCAGGAGAAAGTCGCACAGTGACGTTCGACCTCAATGCCAATGACCTCGCCTTCGTGGGCTACGACAACCGCTGGCGACTGGAAGAGGGCGAGTTTGAGCTAAAGATTGGAAAGCTGAAGCAAAAGGTGAATTGCACGGAAACTAAAGTGTTTAAATGAAGAATCATAAAATGAAGAATGAAGAATGAAGAATGTATTTTACATTGCACATTGGAAGAGCATTTTTCATTCTTCACTCGGAGCGAAGCGACCATTCTTTATTCTTCATTCTTAATTCATAATTCATAATTATATTTAGCAATGGGAAATGGATTAATTGGCTCAATCATTTTGGGCATTTTGGCTGGCTATATCGCTGGCAGAATCATGAAGGGCGGTGGTTTTGGCTGCCTTTGGAACTTAGTGTTGGGTATCGTAGGTAGTTTTGTGGGTGGATTCCTTTTCGGACTCCTCAAGATAGCAGAACCAGGCGGATTCATCGGACAGCTCGTAATGGCAGTTGTCGGTGCCGTCATTGTTCTCTGGCTCGCCGCCAAACTCAAGAAATAGAAGCGAGGAATTAATGAAGAATGAAGAATGAAGATTACACGTCCATGAGCAGTGCAAAATTCATTCTTCATTCTAAATTCCATCAAACACTAAGGGCGTATCAAAACTTGCATTTTGATACGCCCTCTTTTTTTATTGAGGAGTCAATCGACTCAGGTTCTTAGTGCAATCACTTCACCATCACCTTGCGGCCATTGATGATGTTCAGACCCTTTTGTGGAGTGCTGAGACGCTGGCCTGTGATGCTGTAGATGGCATGGGCACGAGTGTTGGCATTGATGTCGCTGATGCTGACAGCTGGGTCTTCACCAGTGCTGTTCTCCAACCATACAACCTGCGACTTGTTGCACTCGCCAGCACCGTAGTAGATGCTCTGAATACCTACCTTCGTCCATGAAGCGAGTTCCTCTGCTGTTTCTTCGAAATAGATGGTTTCGCCATGTGCATGGAGGTCATAGCCATCGTATGTGTAAGGCACTTCTACCACATCCTCGCTGAAGTCCTGACTATATGCTTGTGCCATGAAGGTATAT
>OCVV012888044.1_pt1 | contig 21720 bp, 14 predicted proteins | sample 1539721 | NCBI WGS metagenome assembly OCVV01 (sample SAMN02144230, study PRJEB22623) | gut metagenome | biome: sheep rumen | host: Ovis aries | place: New Zealand
TTCGGCCCATGCCGTAGGGCGGCCTGACCCCAGGCCGCCGCGCTGTCTGCCGTTCGGTGGGACGGCGGCCAGAGGTCTGGCCGCCCTACGCAGGAGTGGGACGGCGGCCAGAGGTCTGGCCGCCCTGCGATCCGGTACGACACCTCTTCCGTCGCCTGCGGCGACACCTTCCCCTCGAGGGGAAGGACCTGGGCTGAACAGTTACGGCGGCGGGGATCACTCCCCGCCGCCGCGTGATGGGTTTCAGGCGTTTTTGTGCGTTGGTGAAAATCAGGCTTTCCCGCTTACTCATTCATGCCGTTGGCCCGCCAGAGGAAGGTCACGGCCTGGGCGCGGGTACAGGGTCTGTACGGGCTGAAGGTGTTTGCTGAGGTTCCGGTGGTGACGCCGTTTTCGACCGCCCACAGAACCGCATCACGGTACCAGACGCCCTGCGCCACGTCCCGGAAGAGACAGCTCTGGGTTTCCGGTGCAGGGCTCCCGGCGGCCCGCCAGAGGAAGGTGACGATCTCGGCGCGGGTACAGGACCGGCGGGGGGAGAAGCTGGTGGCGGAAGAGCCGGTCGTGATCCCGTTTTCCACGGCCCACAGCACAGACTTGTAATAGTAGCTGCCAGCCGCCACGTCCGTGAAGGGGCTTTCTGTCAGCGTGGGCTCCGGACATCCCGCCGCCCGCCAGAGGAAGGTGACGATCTGGGCGCGGGTGCAGGTATTATTCGGAGAGAAGGTCGATTCAGACGTACCGACCGTGACGCCGTTCTCCAGCGCCCAGGCCACGGCGTCCGCGTACCAGACGCCGTCGGGAACGTCCCCAAAGTGGATGACCGGCGGGGCTATGCTCTCGCTGATGAAGACGTAGCCGCCAAAGTCGGCCCATTCTTCGTTGAAGCTCTCGCGGAAGCAGACGGTCACGCTCCCTGCGTGGTCGGCGTCCACGGTGTAGCCGGGAAGGAAGTCCTCGGGGTAGAGCGCGGTGATCTTCCTGCCCTCGACGCGGGCGACGGTGATGAGCTCGCCCTCGGTCAGCGTCACGTTCAGCAGGTACTCCCCTTCTGCATTGGGATTCGGGGTAAACCGCTCAGCGGCCTCGACGTGCTCCGGGACCCAGTCGGGACGGATCAGATAGAAGCCGTCCGGCAGATCCTTCTCATAGACTGCCGTGTAGCTCCTGTCGCTCCTGGCGGCGGGCAGCGCCGCGTCGGGGGCGAAGGTGAAGCTGCCGCTGTCCCAGCCGATGAAGACCCAGCCCGTACGGGCAGGAGCGGCGGGAGGCGTGGGGGCGGTTCCGCGATCCACAGACAACTCGGCAATGACGGTCCCGTCGTCGTTCAGGAAGGTGACCCGGTGCTTCAGCTCAGCCAGAGGCCAGCCGTGCCAGGCGGTTTCTCCCGCAGGCGCCCAGTCGTCGGTCAGCTCTGCCAGATAGCAGACCCGGAAGTCGGAAGCGCAGCCGGAGAAGACCTCGCTGCCGACCTCAGCGGGAGGTTCGCCCCAGAAGTCGGCCTCGGTCAGCGCCGTGCAGCCTGCGAAGGCGCGGCTGCCGATCTTCGTGATACCGGCAGGGATCGTGACCCGGGTCAGCGCGGTGCAGCCCGCAAAGGCTCCGGCAGGGATCTCCGTCACGGCGTCGCCAAAGGTGATCTCCGTGATCTGATCCGTAAAACCGGCCCAGGGGTAGGGATGCTCCGCGTCGTAGGCGTAGGCCTCGCCGCTGCCGGTGAGCCGCAGCACGCCGGTGCTCTCGTTGAAGCTCCAGTAGAGCTGGGGGCCGCACCGGTTGGCGTCGGCCAGATTCAGGGCGTAGCCCTCCCAGGTGGTCTCGGTGCCGCCCTCGGTCCAGGTGTAGTAGTCCAGGGGCTCGAAGCTGATCTTGAAGCTGGTGGAGCAGTTCAGGAAGACGGCCTCGCCTGCGTCCTGGGGCGGCGTGCCCAGGAAGCTGGCCCCGGCCAAGGAGGCGCAGCCCTGGAAGGCGGAGCCCCCCAGGTCGCTGACGGAAGCGGGGAGGGTGACGAAGGTCAGGCCCGCGCCCCGGAAGGCGGCGTCGCCGATGGCGGTGACGCTGTCGGGGATGGAGACGGTCTTGAGCTTCGTGCAGGAAGCAAAGGCGTTTGCGGGAATGGCCGCGGTCCCGGCGGGGATGGTCACGGAGGTCAGGGCCGCGCAGCCGGTGAAGGCGCCCGTGCCGAAGGTGTCGGCGCCGTGGCGCACACTGTGCGCCGCTGCAGGGGCGGAGGCGGCGTCCTGTGCGCCGCTGCCGGAAGCTGCGGGGATCTGGGCGCTCGTCAGCTTGACGCACCAGGCGAAGGCGTAGTCGCCGTAGGTATTGAGGGTGGCGGGCAGATTCAGCGTGGTCAGGGCGGTGCAGGCATAGAAGGCGTAGGCGCCGACGGAGGTCACGCCCTCGTCCAGGGTGACGGTTTGGATGGCTCCGGCGTAGCAGGCCCAGGGCGCGGGGCTCTCGGGGCTGTAGTCGTACATGGGGCCGGAGCCGGTGACGGTGAGGGCCTTGGCGTCGGCGTCCCAGGTCCAGGTCAAGGCGTCGCCGCATTCGGTGGGACCGGGCACGGCGGAGCCCAGCATGGAGATGGGATAGTTGGCGCCCCAGGTGGTCTCGCCGTTGGGGGACCAGGAATTGGCGTAGGCGGCGTAGTAGTAGATGGTGAAGCCGGAGGCCGCGTAGTCGAAGCAGCCGGAGCTGGAGCCCAGGGTCGGGGCCGGACCCCGGAAGGTGGCTTTGGCCAGGAGGGAGCAGCGGTTGAAGGCGCCGTAGTTGATGGTCTGCAGGCCGTAGCCGAAGCTCACCTCGGTCAGCGCCGTGCAGTAGCAGAAGGCGTTCTGGTCGATGAGACTCAGGCTGTTGGGCAGGGTGACGGATTCCAGGCCGTAGCAGTTATAGAAGGTGCTGGAATTGAGGGTGGTCACGCCCTCGGGGATCGTGACGGACCGGAGCTTCTTGCAGCCGTAGAAGGCGCTGCCGCCCAGGGTGAGGAGACTGTCCGGGAGCTGGAAATTCTCCAGGTTGGTGCAGCCCCGGAAGGCCTCGCTGCCGATGGCGGTGACGGGCCCCTGGAAGGTGACGGATACCAGGCTGGTGTTGTAGGCGAAGGCCGCGGTGGGGATCACCGTGACGCCCTCGGGCAGGGTGACGGAGGCAAAGCCGGTGCCCTGGAAGCACTGGGAGCCGAACTCCATGACGTTGGAGAAGAGGCTGAAATCCGTCAGCAGCTTGCAGGAGCCGAAGGTGTTGACGCCGAGCTTGGTGACGGTCTCCGGGAAGGAGAGATTCTCCAGCTTGGAGCAGTAGTAGAAGAAGCTGTCGGGGATGGATTCCCACGGGGCCAGGATGACAGCGGTGCTCAGATTGGTGCAGTTGGAAAAGACGTGGGTGGAGACAGTGGTCACGCCCGCGGGGATCGTGACCGACGTGATGCCGGAGCAGGCCTGGAAGCAGGAGGTCCCCAGCTCCCGCAGGGAAGCGGGCAGGGTCAGCTCCGTGAAGCCGTAGCAGTAGTTGAAGGCGCTTCTGCCAATGCGCTCCACGCCCTCGCCCAGGCTCAGCTCCGTGAAGCCGTAGCAGTTGACGAAGGCGTACTCGCCCACGGTCTTCAGGCTGCCGGGGATGGAGATGGCGGTATAGCCCCGGCAGTTGGAGAAGGCGTAGGAGCCCAGGGTCTCCAGGCTCTCGGGCAGGACCAGCTCCCCGGCCAGATAATAGCAGTTCTGGAAGCAGGAGCTGCCGATGGATTTCAGGCCGCTGTTGAAGCTCAGGGCGGTGAGACCCTGGCAGTTGTAGAAGGCGTAGCCGCCCAGGGTCTCCAGGTTTGCGGGCAGAACCACGTTGTTCAGCTTGGAGCAGTTCCAGAAGGCGCCGGTGCCAAGCTCCAGCAGCGTGGACGGGAAGCTCACGTCCGTGATCTTGTTGAAGCCGTAGAAGGCGTAGTTGCCCACCCGGGTGATGCCCTCGGAGAGCACGACGTGCTGGACGCTGCTGTAGTTGGCGTACCAGGCGGGACGGGAGGCGGAGGCGGTCTCATAGTCGTACATCTCGCGCTCGCCGTAGAAGGTCAGGGTGGCGGTGGCGGAGTCAAATTCCCAGTACATGCGGACGCCGCACTGGTTCTCCACGTTCAGGGCCAGGGGCCAGCCGTTCCATTCGGTCTCGTCGCCGTTGGGACGCCAGGATGCGCCGTATTCCGCAGGCCAGAGGATGCAGAAGCCGGGGGCGCAGTCGCCAAAGATGGCGGGTCCGGCCTGGGCGGGGGCCGCGCCGGTGAAGGTCGCGGTCTTCAAGGCGGGGCAGTACTGGAAGGCGGATTCGCCCAAGCTCGTGACGGAGCCGGGGACGGTGATCTCCGTCAGGCCGCTCTGGAAGAAGGCCCGGATGCCGACGGTCTCCAAGCCCTCGGGGAGGGTAACGCTTTCCAGGGCCGTATCCCCGGCGAAGGCGTAGGCCCCCAGGCTGGTCAGGCTTTCGGGCAGCTCCGCCGTGGTCAGCTTGGTCAGGCCGGCGAAGGCGTAAGCTCCGACGCCGGTGACGCCCTCGCCCACGACGACCTTGGTGATCTGATCCGCGTACTCGTACCAGGGCACGCCGGCATGGGTGGCAAAGTCCTCCATGTCGCCCTCACCGAAGATGTAGAGGGTGCCGCCGTAATAGGGGCTATAGACGTAGCTCCAGCGGACGTCCTCACCGCAGAGGTCGGAGTCCAGGGGAACGAGGCTGCAGCCGTACAAGGTATCACCGTCTTCGGTCCAGGAGGCGGCATAGACAGGCGAAAAATATATGATTGATTTAGGATCTTTGCTGTAATAGAGTCCGTCTTCTGCAATTATCGGCTTTTCGCCTTGGAATATCATCGTTGAAAAGCCGCAGCCCGCAAACGCGTACCTGTCGATGAATTGAACGCTTGCGGGGACAGTCAGCTTTGTGATCTTCCCGCAATTCAGGAAGGCCAGAGGACCGATGCTTGTAACCGTTTCGGGGATGTTGAACGACCCGGTCTTTCCGCTCGGGCAAGCTGCCAATGTGCTGCAGTCCTTGTTGTAAAGAACGCCGTTCACAGCCGTATAGCTGGGATTGTCGGGATCAACAACATATGATTGGAACGTCATGCTGCCTTCATAGGTCATCCAGGCGGAATACGGGTTCATATAATCGAAGCCTGCCTTCCAGTCCGGGCAGCAGAGATCGTAGGGAAGCTGGGTCAGACTGGCGGGGATGACGAGAGAGGTGATTTTCGTAAAGGCAAAGGCGCCGGGGTCTACAGAGGTCACGCCCTCGGGGATGGTGAAAACGCCGGTTAGGTCCGACGGGCAGCGGAGGAGCCGCGTCCCATCCATGGAGTAGAGTACGCCGTCTACTACCTTGAAGGATGGGTTGTCAGCGGCGACAGTGATGGTTTGCAGCTTCAGAGTATTGCCAAACGCGCCAAGGCCGATCTCTGTTACCGAGGCAGGGAGCTCTATCCTTTGAATGCCGGGGCTCCATCGGAACGCGGCTTCCCCGATCCGTTCAATGCCCTCCTGGATAGCTGGGTTCGACAGCCGTTCTTCATAAATGAAATTGAATGCGCCAATGGATGTGACTCCCTTTGTAAAGTAAATTTCATAAGTGTTATTCGAGATATCCGGTTCCTCAAAGGGGCTGGGGCCGTACTCTATCACACCGGTATCATGCCAGATTTCCCCATCCCATACGTCGCCATACCCGGCGAAGACGAGAAGGGCCTCCTGCTGCGGGTAGACCATCTTATAATGTGTTCCGTAAACATGGTCACCTACCTGCCAGACAGAGTCCAGTGCATAACCGCGCCACAAAGGAAAAGCAGAATCATAAGTAACCGGCAATGCCTCCCACTCAGCTCGATGCTCAATAGGATAAGACAAAATGCAGGTGTCATTATACGCTTTTATGCCCTTAAACACACCGTACCCCAAGGAAGACGGAGGCGCACCTTCAAAAACGATTTGATTGGTCCTGGCGTTCGTTCCTTTGTATACAAGGCCGGTACAATTACAGAAAGCATAGTCGCCCAAAGCGTCCAGATTGGAGGGCAGGATCAAGGCGTCCAGGCTTCTGCAGCCGTAGAAGGCCTCGGCGTGAATGGACGTCAAAGTATCGGGCATTCGGATGCAATAGAGATTCGGAAAATTCTTGAAGGCTCTGGCGCCGACGGTGGTGACGCCCTCCTCGATCCAGACCTGCTTCACTTCGTTCCGCAGCTCGTACCAGGGAGCGCGGGTGCTGACGAAGTCGTACATCGCGCCGGTACCGCTGATATGGAGGATGCCCTTGGTGGAATCGAAGGACCAGCTCAGATTTTCGCCCGCGCCGGGGTTCAGGGGCAGCTCCGGCGCGACCACGTGGAGGGAAACGCCCTGCCACTTGCCTTCGCCGTCCTCGTCCCACAGAGGCTCCTGGTCCTCGGTAATCCAGACGGCCAGGTCCTCGTGGCAGTCCGCGAAGATGTTTTCGCCCACAGCGCCTGTGGGAGGCGCGCCCAGGGGGGTGACCTTCGTCAGCGCGGCGCAGCCATAGAAGGCGTAGTCCCCGATGCGCTCCAACCCGTCGGGCAGAACGAGCTCGGTCATTGCGGCGCAGCTAGCAAAGGCGCTCTCCCGGATGACCCGGACGCCCGTCGGAACGGTGACGGTCCCGGTCTTCGCGGGCAGGCAGAGAATCAGCTCCTCGCCGTCGGCGGTGTACAGAAGGCCGTCGTTCAGCGTGAAGCTCTGGCTTCCTGCGGCCAGGGTCAGGGTCTGGAGATTCGGGTTGCCGTGGATGGCGCCGACTCCGATCTCCTCCAGGGTGGCGGGAAGGGAGATGGCGCTCAGATTTTCCAGTATGCAGAAGGCATCGTCCGGGATCGCGGTCACGCCCTCCCGGAGCTTGACGGCTGTGATCTGGTCCGGGTCCTCGATCCGGTCCCCCATCCAGGGATAAACGCCGCTGTCGTATTCGCTTTGCTCGTACATGGCCCCCAGGCCGGTGACGGTCAGCAGACCGGTGCTCTCGTCGAAGCCCCAGACCAGGGCGTCGCCGCAGCGGCCCATCAGGTGCTCCTCCACGCGCCAGCCGATGATGGGATGGCCCTGCCACTCGGTCACGTCGGGGGCGTACCAGCCGAACTCATGGTCTACGGCTGCCAGGAACAGAAGCTTCTCGCCGCAGTCGGCAAAGACGTTCTCGCCAAGGACGGTGGGCAGCACGCCGGGGAAGCCGACCATTTCCAGGGCGGAGCAGCCGGCAAAGGCGGAATCCCCCAGGCTCACGCTGCCCGCGGGGAAGAGGACGATGTTCAGGTCGGCGCACTCAGCGAAGGCATAGCTGCCAACGGCAGAGAGGGTCTCGGGGAACTGTACGAATTGCAGATCGCCCGCTCCGGCGAAGGCGTAGTCGCCCACGCGAAGCACGCCGTCGGGTATTTCATAATAGGATTCGCCTTTTCCGGCGGGCCAGCAGATCAGCTCCGTCCCGTCCGCATTGAAGAGGACGCCGTCCACAGCCGTATAGGTGGTGTTTCCGTCAGCCACCGTAAACGCATCCAGCGCGCTGCACCAGACAAAGGCGCTGCCGTTGACAGCGTTCACGGATGCGGGGAGGGTGAGCTCCGTCAGCGCCGCGTCGCCCAGGAAGGCGAAGTCCCCGATCCGGGTCAGGCCGGCCCCGAGGCTGGCGTCCAGCAGGCTTTCACAGCCCGCGAAGGCGCAGTTGCCAACGGCTGTGACGCCGTCCTCTACGACCACGTGCTCGATCCAGGCCGCAGCTTCGGCCCAGGGGATCTCGTCAGCGCTTGCGTAGTCCGCCATAGAGCCGGAGCCGCTGACGGTCAGGGTGCGGGTGTCGGGGTCAAAATAGAAGGTAACGCCGTCGCCGCAGTCCCCGCTGATGGGGTCCAGCCACAGGGCGATGGGCCAGCCGTTCCAGCTCGTCTCCCCGTTGGGGGCCCAGACGTTGGCATAGGCGGAGGTATAGTAGATGGAGAAGTCGGAATCGCAGTTTTTGAAGACGTAGGAGTAGAAGGTGCTGGGCTTGCTGCCCAGGAAGACGGCCGCGCTCAGATTGGCGCAGTCCTGGAAGGCGTAGTAGCCCACGTAGGACAGGGAGGCCGGGAGCTTCACCCGATCCAGGCTCGTGCAGCTCCGGAAGGCGGAGCTGTTCAGGGTCTTGAGGGTGGAGGGGAGGACGAGCTCCGTCAGGGCCGTGCAGTAGTAGAAGGCGGAGCCGTTGATGGTTTGCAGGCCCTCGTTGAGGCGCAGGGACTCCAGGCCCGTGCAGCCGTAGAAGGCGCTGCTGCCGATGGTGGCGACGGAGGCGGACAGGTTGATCTGCTTCAGGCCCGTACAGCCGTAGAAGGCGTAATTGCCCACGTTGGAGACGTACTCGCCCACGGTCAGGGTCTTGATCTCGGTGCGGTACTCCGCCCAGGGCTGGTAGGAGCTGCCGCTGAAGGACGACATTGTGACCGTGGAGGACTGGTCGGTCCAGATCTCCATGCGGCCTTCCAACGGGTACCAGGTGTAGTAGACGTTGGTGCCGCAGCTTCCGGAGACGGGATCGTACATGGTATCCCGGTTGACCAGCTTCTTGCCGTTCCACATGGTCTCCCCGTTGGGGGCCCAGGAGGCGGCGTGGGCGTCGGTATAGTAGACGGTGGTGAAGGCCGTGCAGCCGGAGAAGAAGCTGCTGCCGCTGGACACCGAGGGCTTGTCCCCCAGGAAGGTGACGGACGTCAGGGCCGTACAGCCCCGGACGGCGTAGTTGTCGAGGGTCGTGAGGGCCTCCGGGAAGACGATGCCCGTTAGGGCCGTGCAGCCGTAGACGGCGTTGCCGGGGACGCGGTCCGTCTGCGCATAGACCTCCAGCTCACCGGACCGGGCCGGGGGGCAGAAGATCAGCTTCGTCCCGTCGTTGTACGAATTCTTACCGTAGGTGGTGTAGAGGACGCCGTCCACGGTAAAGGGGCTGCAGGTCGCGCCGGAGGCGATCTGGATGGAGCTCAGGGAGCTGAGGGTATACAGATCCTCCGTGTTTAGGGAGATCAGACTCGCGGGGAAGCTCAGCTCCGTCAGGGCGCTGCAGTTGTAGAAGGCGCGGTAGTTGACGACCTTGAGCGTGCTGGGGATCTGGACGGAGACGGCGTTGACGCAGTCCGCAAAGGCGTAGCTGCCCAGAATGGTGACGCCCTCGCCGACGACCACGGCGGTGATCTGGTCGGCCATGTAGTGCCAGGGAGCCGGGTTGTCGCTGTCGTTGTGATCGTACATGGCGCCGGTTCCCGTGAGGGTTAGAACGCCGGTGGTATCGTCCACGCTCCAGGAGATGTTGTCGCCGCAGAGGCCCGAAGACGGGTTCAGATTCACAATCGGGAAGCCCAGCCAGCTCGTCTCCCCGTTGGGAGCCCAGGAGGAAATATGGGCGTTGTAGTAGTAGATATAATTGGGGTAGGCAGAGTTGAAGATATCGGCGTCGGCCGCCACCTCTGGCTTGTCGCCCTCGAAGGTCAGATAGGCAACGGAACTGCCCTTAAAGGCGTGCTTTCCGATGCTTTCCAGGCTCGCCGGGAAGGTCAGTCGGGAGGCATTGCCGTTCTCAAAGGCGCTGTCGGCGATCCGCTGCACGCCGTCATAGATCTCAATCTCCGGATTGCCGGAGTAGCGCCACCGCGGGCAGAGAAGCAGCTCCGTGACGCCCTCGGCTGTGCGGTAGAGCAGGCCGTCATGGGAGAAATAGGGGCTCTCGCCGCCGGAGGCGACGTTGATGACGGCCAGCCTCAAGTGGCTCTGCAGATCCGTCAGGTCGAAGCTTTGGAGACTGGCGGGGAGGTTGAGGGTTTGTACGTTTGTCCTGTAGAAAGCGCGACAGCCGATGGAGCGCAGGGAATCGGGCAGGGTGAAGGAGTTGACGTAGGTGCAGTTGGCAAAGGCGAGCGCGCCCAGAGTGGTGACGCCCTCCCCCACGACGACCGTGTTGAATTTCTCGTAGTCCTTGGCCCAGGGGGCCGGGGAGGCGCCGTTGAAGTCGTACATGGGGCCCGTGCCGGTAATGGTCAGCGTCATGGCGCTTTCGTCCACGGCCCAGCTCAGGTTCTCGCCGCAGGCGCCCTCGGGCAGGACCGGCATCAGCGGCCAGCCCCGCCAGGTGGTCTCGCCGTTGGGGACCCAGGAATCCGCGTAAGCGGGCTCGTAGCCGATGCAGATTTCGCTGCCGCGGTTTTCGAATACGTTCTCCCCCACGGTGGTGGGCTGCGGGCCCCGGAAAACCAGGCGGTCGAGGGAATAGACGGCGTTGGAGGCGAAGGCGTAATCGCCGATCTCCGTCACGGCGGCGGGAACGACGACAGTCTTCAGATTATAGGTCATATAGAGCATATAGGGGCTGATGGCCGTCAGGCCCGCGGGCAGCGTCAGGGAGCTCAGTTTGCTACATCTGGCGAAGGCGTAGGAGCCGATGGTCTGCACAGAGTCGGGAACCACGGCGGTCTCGAGCATATCGCAGAAATTGAAAGCATAAGCGCCGATGGAGCTAAGGCCCTCGGGCAGGGACAGGGCCTTGATGGAGCCCCGCTGGTCGTACCAGGGTGCCGGGGTTTCGCTGCTGTAGTCGTACATATCGCCGGTGCCGGTGACGGTGAGGACGCCGGTGGCGTCGTCCAGGGACCAGCTCAGCGCGTCGCCGCAGGTCCCTTCATAGACCGTACCCACCGGGTCGCCGGGTCGGATCGCGGCAGGGGCGTCCGGGGTGGCCGGGTCGTCGGGATCCGCGGGAGCGTCTGCCGCAGCGGGCTTCGCTTCCGGCGCGGGGCCGCTGTCCAGGGCGTACCCCGTCGGAAGGACGGAAAACACCATGGTCAGGGCCAGAAGCAGAGCGAGGATTCGTTTCGTCATGGGAATACCTCCGTTTCTGAAATTCGTGTTTGCGGATAGACTCCTTCAATTTCTATTTTAGCAGATTGTCCTTCCACTGTCCCCTATCAGAAATGATAGTTTTTTATGCCTTTTTCACTTTTCCGTTTTTCATTTGTACATTTCAGCAGAAATGTAGTATAATAGACAAAACGCAGTGAAAAGGAGGCTCGGCAGTGAATAACCACAGGCTTTTGACCATCGCCCTGCTCTTTGTGGCTGCCTTCCTGCTCTGCGGTATCGTGCGCGTCACGAATACGAATCCCTCTGTGCTGAACGGCTTCACCTTTCAGGTCTGCGGGGCAATGCTCCTGGTTTGGGCCATGAGCGTGCGGACCCGCGTCACGGACCGGCGGCTGCGGCGGCTGATCCTGGGGGTGGTCGCCTCCCTGCTGCTGTTCCTGATCCTGCAGATCTTCCGGGGTAATCTGGCGTGGACGCCCCTGCTGGAACGCTATTGCTGGTACGGCTATTATATCCCCTATCTCCTGACGCCTCTGCTGCTGTTTCTGTGTGCGCTGGCAGCCTTTCGGGCGGAGGACGAGCCCCTGCCCCGCTGGTCGCGGATCGTGATCGCCGCGGCGGCGGCGCTGATCCTCTGCGCCGTTTCCAACGATCTGCACCAGCAGATGTTTCGCTTCCCCGGCGGCGTCTTCACGGATACCGATCTCTTCTCCGCCGGCCCCATTTTCATTCTCTATTTCATCTGCTACGGCGCTCTGCTGCTGGCGGGCTTTATCATCACCCTGCGGAAGACCTGGAAAATCCGCCGGGGTCTTAACTTCCTGCTTCCTGCCGTCCCGCCGGTGCTTCTGGGCATCTGGATGCTCCAGAATTTCTTCCATTGCGCGCCCTCCTACAAGGGCATGATGGTCTGGAACCAAAGCGACTGCTTCTGCTTTGCCTACGCCGCCTATCTGGAGCTCTGCATCCAGATCGGGCTGATCCCCGCCAACAGCGGCTACGGTTCTCTGTTCTCCCGGATGGAGCTTTCCGCCGCGATCCTGGACGCCGATGGCGCGCCGGTCCGAAGAAGCGGCGGCCTGTCCTTTCCTTTCCCGGAGCTTGAGGCGCTGCAGGTCTCGCGGCAGCCTGTCAGCGGCGGCTCCGTCAGTTGGGCGGTGGATCTGAGCCGTGTTTTCAGCCTGAATGAGCAGTTGGAGGAGGCGGCCCGACAGACCGAGCACCGCAACGAGCTGCTGATCCGGGAGGGGCGGCTGAAAAAGGAAATGACCGAGCTGGAGACCCGCAGCCGTCTCTACGAGCAGGTTTACGATCTGATTCAGCCGAAGCTGGAGCAAATTGAATCACTTTCTGCGAGAGACGACGCGGAATTCCTGGGAAATCTGCCCAGGATCTCCCTGCTCACGGCCTATATCAAGCGGCGCTGTAATATGGAGCTGCTCTCCGGCGGCGGAACCCTCCCGCTGGCGGAACTGGGAGCGGCCCTGACCGAGTCGGCAGGCTGTATGCAGCTCTGCGGCGTGGAAACCGCCGTCAACGTCCGGGGCGAGGGCGAGCTGCCCGCGGCAGTCGTCATCTCCGCCTACGAGCACGTGCATGCGCTGGCGGAGGAAGCGCTGGAGACCCTGAAGGCCTTTCTGGTCCGGATCCGCGCAGGCGACGAGGATTCGCTTCTCGAGGTGCGGATCATGCTGAAGGTGGAGGATCTGAGCTGGGATTTCAGCAGTCCCGTCTACGGCGGCAGCGAGGCCCAGCCCCGGATCCGGGTAAGCAAGGAGGGCGGCGACCTGGTGGTCCTGCTGCGCTTCCCGAAAGGAGGCGCCGCATGATGGATCCGAGAATTCAGGCGCTGCCCATCGGGGTTTGGCTGCTTATGGCGTTTACGGCCATCGTCCTTCTCTTTACCGTGATCAGCCTGCTTTCCCTTTACGCCCAATACAGACGCTGGCGGAGCTTTGCCGCCTGCCTGCCCCTGGCCCCGATCTGCTATTTCCTGGCCCAGGCCTTTCTGGTGCTGAGAACACCCAAGGATCCCCGGGGTCCGGCCTACTACGCCCTGCGGGAGCTGGTTCTCGCGCCGCCGCCCTGGGTCCCGGCAGCCGTGCTTCTGGCCCTGACTTTGCTCACAGCCCTGCTTTGGCGGCGCATGCTCCGCTGGACGCACGGTCATATCAGCCCGACGTCTGTGAAGGAGGCTGTGGACAGCCTCCCGGTTGGGATCTGCTGCTTTCGGCCCTGGGGCCGGGTCGTCCTGGTCAATACGGCCATGGAGGCCCTGTGCCGCGCCGCTTTGGGCGAGGTGCTGATCAACGGGGAACGTTTTCGCCGGGCCCTGGCCGAGGGTGCGCTGCAGCCCGGCTGCAGCCGGGCGACTCTGAACGGCGAACGGCTGCTCCTGCTGCCGGACGGAAGCGTTTGGAGCATCTCAAAGCAGAGTCTGGACTGGGAGGGCGAGCCGCTGACTGTCCTGACGGCAGCCGAGGTCTCCGAGGCTTATCGGAAGACCCTCGCGTTGGAGGAAAAGAACCGCCAGCTCGTGGAGCTCAATCAAAAGCTGGCTGCCCGAAACCGCGAGATCGTGGATCTGACCATCCAATCCGAGATCCTCGCCGCCCGCGCCAGACTCCACGACGCCATGGGCGAGGACCTTCTGATGATGAAAAAGCTGCTGAACCGGGGCGGCAGCGCCAAAGATCTGGATGCCCTCCGGCGCAGGCTGAAGCGAAACGTCTCCTTCCTCCGGGACGCCTCGGAATTCCAGGTGACGGACGAGTACGCCGTCCTGCTCCAGACCGCCAAGCGGCTGGGCGTCCGGGTCGAGATCAGCGGCGAGCTGCCCCTGGAGGAGCCCATCTGCCGCGTGGCAGCCACCGGCCTCCACGAGTGCCTGACCAATCTGCTCCGCCACGCCCACGGCGATCTGCTGCGGATCGAGCTGCGAGAGACCCGGGACAGGCTTACGATCGTCTTCTCCGGCAACGGCGAGCCGCCCAAGGGCCCCGTCCGGGAAACCGGCGGTCTGCGCATTCTCCGCACGATCACGGAGCAGGCCGGCGGAACCATGCGCGTCAGCACGGAGCCCTGCTTTACCGTGACGTTACACCTGAACAAGGAGAAGCCTTATGCAGTATAGCGTATTGATCGTAGACGATCAGAGAATGTCCCGGCAGCTCTTTGAGAGCATCGTCTCCTCGGACAGCCGCTACAAGGTGATCGCCGCCATCGAAACGGCTATGGTGGCCGACGCCTGGTGCGCCAAGGGCGGGGTCGATCTGATTCTGATGGACGTCGTCATGCGGGACGGCTCCAACGGCCTGGACGCCGCCGCCCGGATCAAGGGCTCCTATCCCGACGTCAAAATCATCGTCGTCACCTCCATGCCGGACCCCGCGTTCCTGAAAAAAGCCCGCGCCGTGGGCGTGGACTCCTTCTGGTATAAGGAAGTGGAAGCGGAGCCCCTGCTCTGGGTCATGGACCGCACCCTGGCCGGGGAATCCGTCTGGCCGGATGAACCGCCGGAGATCTATCTGGGCCAGGCCAGCAGCAAGGACTTCACAGAGCGGGAGCTGGAGGTGCTGCGGCTTCTGTCCGAGGGGCTGACGGACCGGGAGATCGCGTCCCGGCTCTATCTGAGCCTTCCCGCTGTGCGATACCACGTCGGGAATTTGATCAGCAAGACCGGCCTGAGCTCCCGGACTGAACTGGCCGTCCGGGCCGTCAGCAGCGGCCTTATCATCCCGGCGAACGTATAACGGTTTTTCCGCACGGCTCGCGCAATTGCTTGCCGCTTTCAGAGCAAAGCCCCGATTTTCCTTGACTTTTCAAGGAAAATCGGGGCTTTAGAGCGCTTTATTCTGATTTCTGATTGCTCTTTCCTGCCGGAGCAAGCTGAACCTTCATCTGAGCATACGAAGGATCTCTCCGGCGTCTGCCTGAATACAGACAGACTGCTGTTCGATCTCTTTGGGGCATACCGCTTCGTCAAAATTCAGGCAGGCATAGACCGCCCGGCTGTTGTCTCTCGTCATCTGCCAGAACGGATACTTGATAATGACCGGCGTGTTGGCTCCCACGCCGATCTCCAGATACAGCACGTGCAGGTTTTCGTGTCTGCGCAGAAAATCGGAATAGGCAGCGGACGCTTTGCGCCAGCCGGCATCCTCAACAAAGCTTTCGTCCGAACGAAGATTCATCGTGACCGGGTCGCCGTTCGGAGCGGTGGGGATCAGCTCCGTCGGCAGCTTCATCGTTATCGTGCCGTTCTCCGGGATCCGGAAGATACCGGCTTCATCCCGGACAAAGCCCTGCGCTTCCATGGCTCGCATCGTCCACGCCTCGTTGTCGAAGGTTTCCTGCACCTTGGGGTCGATGCTCTGGAACAGGCCGTAATCCCCCTGCGTATAGAACAGCCGCTTTTTGTCGAAGCCCGCATACTGGAACTGGTGATCCACGTTTGTCGTGATCACGAAATAGTCTTTGCCATCCAGCAGGGACAGCAGATCCTGATAAACGGGCTTCGGCGCAGGAACAAACCGGTTGAAGTAAATATGTCTTGCCCAATAGGCCCACGACACCTCCGGCGCCGCACGCATCACGACAAAGCCGCCGGTGTACATATCATGAAAGCCGAATGCTTCTTCAAAATCGAAAAAATTTCTTTTGAAACGGTCCCCGGCGTAAGTAAACCCTGCCGCCGTGGAGAGTCCTGCGCCTGCTCCGACGACGATCGCATCCGCCGTTTCGAGTTCCTTCTTCAGTCTTGCAAGCTGTTCCGCGCGGGTCCCGATCCCGTGGGAAAGGCGAAGATCATACGCGCGAACGGCTGCAAGGCCTTTCTGGATCGATTCCAGATAGCCGTTCGGCTGATTCGTGTAAGCGTTCTTCATAGTATGCTCTGTCCTCGTCTTTGAATACGTTGAAAATCACCCGGTCGATCCGCCCCTTGTGTTCGGCCAGCCAATGGCTTACGGTTTCGACCGCAATCTCCGCTGCCCGCTGATTCGGAAAGCGGAATACGCCTGTTGAAATACAGCAGAACGCCACGCTGCGCAGAGCGTTCTCCGCGCAGAGGTCGAGGGTGTTCCGGTAGCAGTCTGCCAGATCCTGCTCCAGCGCAGGAGTCAGCCGGTCTTCTACAATGGGGCCGACGATATGGACGATCTTCTTCGCCGGCAGGTTATAGGCGTCCGTCAGCATCGGAACGGCAGTCGGCTGCTCGTAGTCTCTGCCATAGCGGATCCGAAGCTGATTCATCTGCCGGCTGCATTCCGCCCGCAACTGTACCCCGGCGAAGGTATGAATGCAGTTGTCGATGCAGGTGTGCATTGGGACAAAACAGCCGAGCATCTGCGAGTTGGCTGCGTTCACGATGGCGTCAACGGCAAGACGGGTGATATCCCCCTGCCAGATCGACATGCCGTCTCGAATCACAGGAATCTCCGAAAGCGTGACGATCCCTTTTTCGCGGATCCTCTCCCGCAGGTATTCATCCTGCAGGGCGAGAACGGAATCGTCCAGCTTCTTCGGCATGCGAACGTTCATCAGCGAGCGCAGGATCCGCCGTTTGCCCTCGTTATCCTCCGGCGTCTGTAAATCCTTATATTGAACGGAATCGGCCTTGAACGCTTCGACCAGTTTGTCAAGCCGCTGCTCTTGTGTCATTTTCTCAGGCATGAAGCTACCTTCTTTCTACCGCTCCCACAGGGCACGCCTCCATGCAGTTCCCGCAGTGCAAACAATGCTCCGGTTCGATCACAAAGGGAATGCAGTCAGGATTGATGCAGTTCTGCGGGCAGACTGCCGCACAGCTTCCACAGCCGATACAGGCGTCCGTAATGAAGTAACCCTCCGGTCTCTCTGCCGCTCCCCCGAAGGTGAAGCCGGCGCGCTCAATAGACAGATACTCTGCTGTCGTCATAAGCTCGCCTCCCAGGTACGGCTCCGGGGGAAGGTTAACCTCCGGAGCCTTGGAATTCGCTATCCTCTGCCAGAAGCTCCGTCATGCCGCTGCGAAGATCGCGCAGGTTATACTTCCTCAATTCGTCTTCCATCGCGTTTTGAATTGCTTTCAGCTTATCATCCAGTAAGGCATGGATGTTCCGGCCGACCGGACAATCCGGGTTCGGACTTTCGTGGAAATGGAACAGGTCTCCGTTTTCGACTGCTCCGATCGCCTCGTACACGTCGTAAAAGGTGATCTCCGATAAGTCCCTCGTCAGCTCAATGCCGCCCGTGCCTCTTGCCACGTGGATCAGCCCGGCGTCTTTGAGCTGCGTCAGGATCTTGCGTATGATGACCGGATTGGTGTTGATCGATCCCGCCAGAAAGTCGCTTGTAACCTTGCGCTCATCCTTGAATACGTCAACGCAGGTAAAGATGTGCAAGGCGATTGTGAATCTGCTTGAAATCTGCATAAGATCCCCTCTGAGAGAGTATGATACCGCAGAATTCATGTAAAATCAACGGTTACATTAAAACTTTCCGTTCAAACCAAGAATTGCCGGAGAAAATCGAAGCATTCATGCTTCAGCCATACTTGATATTCCGAAGCGCTTCCGCTATAATGAGTATAACCGTCTGCAGGACGTTTTTCCGATGGCGATTCGTGATAGAATCCGCTTGATCCGCAATCTGCAGGGAATGTCACAGAACGATCCCGGTACTTTGGTCAGGTTTCCGGAAAAAATGGAAGGAGCAAGTATGCTGCAATATCACAGAACAACGGAATCAGAAAAATACGAGATCGGCAACTGGAAATACGAAGGTGCGTACTCCATATACGACAGCACGCCCTATGAAGATCAGCGAAAATCGGGGAAAGGCTTAGCAAACCCGAGAAACAATCTGTTCTCCTTCTATGATGGTGAAAACCTGGTCGGGTATATCAATCTGTTTGAAGAAGCGTCAGAGGTCTTCCTGGGCATCGCAGCAAATCCTGCTTTTTGCAATCAAGGCTACGGTCAAAAGATGGCTCTTGCGGCGTATGAAATAGCCCGCGAGCTCTTCGGGAATAAACCGCTGTATTTAGAGGTTCGCACATGGAATATACGCGCTATAAGATGCTATGAAAAGGCCGGGTTTCATATAGACGGTGAAGCGTTTACGCAAAAAACAGCGATTGGTGAGGGTTCCTTTTATCGCATGGTAAAGCCTGCGGCTTTTTTTCATGGGAGCGTCGTGGGCGGGCTGAATCGGATTCTTGCAAACGCGAGGTCACACGCTGACGGAAGCAAAGTCGCCTATTTTACGACGGACCGGGTCTATGCACTGGTCTGCTGCAGGAGCAAAGAGGAAAACTTCGTCACGATGGGGCCGAGAGACGGGGTCCAGAACTATTTTGAACGTTTCCCGGACCAATTGAAAACGATGTACGAGGGAAAAGAAGGGTTCATCTATCAGCCTGTTTCTTCTGTAAACCTGAAAAACACCAAAGGCCACACATGGGAAAGCAGCGTTGACGTGCCCGTTGTCCTGGCGGAGCATATCCCGAACGTCTATGCGGAGATTCTCCGAGAAGAGGCCGCCGGTAACGTAGTCATCCATCGCTACGCCGAGATCGACCCTGCCGAGCAGAAGCTGAACGCAAACTATATCAGAGATCATCTGGACGATCCGCTTGACAGAGAATATCGAGCGTTCCTGATCCGGCACTTTTCATCCCTGTGGGACTGAAAATTCAGAACGGCGTCAGGTTTTCGGATATTGTGGACGTGTGGCTGTTTCCGTATGACGGTCCGGTATCCTTGGAAACGGCCACGACAACCGAAGTGGCTCAGAGCGCCTGGCTTGACAGGCAACAGATCAAAGAATGATTCGATCAGGGTGACTTTGTTGACACACTGGGATATTTCTTCGAAGAAAAACAGCTCGGAGGAGAATGAATGATGCTCATCCATGAACTGAACCTGAAAGACTTACAGCCCTCGCAGTTTTATATTTCCGAAAAGAAGTTACGGGATATTGAAGCCTGGCTGAACCCGGCAGAGCTTTCCTGCTTTGAGCCGATCCCGGTCAAGCTGCTGGACGGCAGACCGGTTATGACGGACGGACACACCAGAGCGGTGGCCGCACTGCGGGCAGGGCTTGATTCTGTTCCATTGGTCTGGGATGAGGACGAGCTGTCTTGGGATATGTACCGTGCCTGCGTAGCGGCCTGCCGGGAGCAGGGGATCGAGTCGCCCCGTGATCTGATGACAAGAATCATTTCAGAGGAAGAATACCGGGAAAAATGGGACAAATGGTGCGACCGTATGCAGGCGGAGGTTGAACGAAACAGGATCATCGTCAAGCCGTATACCGAGCAGGAGATCCCGGACGTTCTGGCATTTGAACGGGCGCTCCGGGCCGAAGAAGACTTCTGGGGCTGGGAGATCGACGCGGCGTATATCAAAAGCGTTACAGCCAGCTTCCACGACGAGCGGTTTTCCAATGCGCTTTCCTTTTTGGCCTATCAGGGGGAACGGGTGATCGGACGCATTGACGCCGTTTTGATCCCCTCGCATTTTGACGGTTCCGTAAAAGCCTATCTGGATTGGATCTGCGTGCTGAAAAGCTGCCGTCACCAGGGTGCGGCACAAAAGCTCCTTTCCACCTTGCGGGAAGACCTGAAGGATCGGCACGTTGACACGCTGATCGCTCTGACTGCCAGCAACGAGGAAGCGCAGAGATTCTATCACGCTGTCCCGGATTCCGAAATGCGGGATATTGGAATCTGGATCGACATCAAATAAGGGGAAAATAGAGCTGCCTGACTTCAAAATCAGACAGCTCTCTTTTTTACTCGCTGAAAGCAAATATTTCAAGCCTTACCTGGATGCTTCAAAACTTGTTTCACCTGTGATTTCATCAATCTGCCGATACAGTTCCTCATACGCCTGATCTGAGATCGGCTTTTTCGGTGTCCAGAACGCATGAAGCTCCTGCAGTTCCGGTGAATCTCCTAAAAGTGCCTTCACCTTCTCATACGCAAAGTCATTTGCGTCCCGTTCATAGGGCTGTCCAAGATATAGCTCCGTGAAAAGCTCTGTTGATCCATCGAGCTTGCATTCTTTCCATTCGCCGTCAACGAGTTTATAACAGGTGCCGTCATATTGGATGACATAGAGGCGGCTCTTGGAAATCAGCTCGTCAAAGCGCTCCGGGTGCAAATACTGCAAGGCATGGCGAAGCTCATGAAACAGATAGAACATCTGCTCGTACTCCGGTTGAGATTGGAGCATCTCTTTGTTGATGAACAGCGTATTGACAGTCAGATCAAAGGTGCCGTTGGCCGTTTCATATCCCTCCGGCATGTCGAAGGAAAGGTTGATCGTTAAACTGTTTTCTTCGCAGTACATACGAAAGTGTTTTTCATAATCTACCATGTTATCGAATTACCTCATATCGAAGCCGTATATAGGAATCTTGAAGCACAGAACAATCTATCAATGTGATCACAACGGCTTGCTTTGATTTCGCGCAGAAGTACCGGACCCCATGCTCTGTCAGATGGTGATCGTCCAGCAGAACAAAGGATACCGGCGTTTTATCCGGCAACTTCTTTTCATTGACGCCCATCTTAGCCTGCACCCGTCCCGTATTAAAAGACCACAGATCGGTTGTCTGCTCGATCTCATAGTATTGATGCAGACCCTCCCTGACGCCGGGGATCTTCGGAAAATCCCGATCAACGTCCAACTCGTCTGTAGAGCCAGTGCTGATTTTGCCATCCACCGACATCAGCATGAATAAGGTTGTAATTGGTCTATCCATGTGTCACCTCTACAAATTGGAATTTGGTTAACTGAAGGCTTTCACCATAATAGGCAACCCATTACTTGCTTCTTTTCCGTTTTCAACATATCCACAATTAGACCAAAATTTCTGTGCTGGCCCATAAGCAGACACATAACAGTTATTTATACCCTTTTTGCCAAGGTAACGTTCTATATACAAAACCAACTCTTTGCCGTTGCCTTTTGCACGATATGAAGGTATGAAGCCAATTTCCAGAATTGTGCCGAATCCTGGAATCTCACTAAATTCAAAGCCTTCAGCATCCACTCCCCAGAGTGCAAATCCTACGCAGGCACATCCATCTTTTGCAATACATCCGTTAATTTCATGATTAACTACTTTATCAAATAAAAAGCGGATGAAAGCATCTATTTCCTCTTGCGGTGTATCTGCATCTTCGCCTTCTCTATAATATGCACTTGCCAATTCGTGAAACGCACTATAATCATCTTCGCAGATTTCGATGTACTCCATGGCTCATCCTTCTCCGTTAAATTCCAATTTGTCTATTTATGCAGAACGCAGTTATATCGAACCGCTGCTCCGTCAGGGTATTCAATGACGATTCTCTCATCTGAAAAGCCGCATTTTCGGTAGAAACCGATCGAATCGTCATCCGTTTGCGCTTTGACGCTTTTCAGATCCTCCGATTCCATTACCCGTTGGATCAGTTGTGTTCCGATTCCTTTACGGCGGGCATTGTCGGATACGGCTATTCCGATTATCTCAGCGGCATCTTCTGAAATCTTTAAGACCATCAAGCCGGTTTTCTTGCCTCGATCTTCATATACAATTACTTTTTTCGATGTATCGGACAAATAGTCTTCCATTAGTCCTACATAGTCATTGTATGTCGGATGATACATACAGGAAGCATAGATCGAAAACGCTTCTTCTGACAGTAGCCAATCCGCATCCTCGCATACTGCAACTTTCATGACTGTCCTCCAAATCCCGATTTGCCGAACGCAAAGCCTTCGCCCCTTTTGGGAGAAGGTGTCGAGCGCAGCGAGACGGATGAGGGGGACGTTCCGATCAGCTGACGGTTGGAATGACGAATCGGTCATCGATACGCCCC
>OCVV011149294.1_pt1 | contig 21719 bp, 24 predicted proteins | sample 1539721 | NCBI WGS metagenome assembly OCVV01 (sample SAMN02144230, study PRJEB22623) | gut metagenome | biome: sheep rumen | host: Ovis aries | place: New Zealand
GATACCGCAGAGCCCAAGTTCGTAGCGGCCGACCTTATGTCGCAGGCAGAGCACGATGTTATCGCAGCGGCTGTCCTTGTAACCACAAGCGAGAGAGTAGCCGATGAGACTATAAAAGAGATCGACAGGCAGATGCAGTACCTTGAAAGAAAGGAGATTATCGAAAAGTCTCTTACAAACTACGGTGCGGTCATGATCTGCGAGACTGCGGATCAGGCTGTTGAGATGGCTAACCGCTATGCTCCCGAGCACCTTGAAGTTCTCTTTGAAAACCCGATGGAGTATGTCGGAAGGCTTGATAATGCAGGCTCAGTGTTCCTTGGTTCCTATGCTTCCGAGCCGCTTGGAGATTACTATGCAGGACCTAACCACGTTCTTCCTACAAGCGGAACTGCAAGGTTCTTCTCGCCTCTTGGTGTAAACAGCTTTGAAAAGCGTTCAAGCTTCATCTACTACACCGAAGATGCCCTCAGAGAGGCAAAAGACGATATAGTTCTTGTTGCCGAGAAGGAGGGCTTGACAGCACACGCAAATGCGATAAAGGTCAGATTTGAGGATTGATAATATGAGAGTATCCGAAATAAAGAGAAAAACAAAAGAGACCGATATAGAGGTCTTTGTAAAGCTTGACGGCGATGGCAAGGTAAATATCGACAGCGGTATAGGCTTTCTTGACCATATGCTGACTGCCTTCGGTGTTCACAGCGGTATCGACCTTGATGTGAAATGCAAGGGCGACCTCTATGTTGACGGTCACCACACTACCGAGGATATAGGCATCTGCTTAGGCAAGGCATTCGCTGAGGCACTTGGTGATAAGGGCGGCATAGCACGCTACGGCTCGGCTTATGTGCCTATGGACGAGGCGCTCTGCTTCTGCTCGCTTGACATAAGCGGAAGACCCTTCCTTGTTTTCAATGCAGAGTTTCACGATGACAGGGTCGGCGAATTTGATACCTGCCTTACAGAAGAGTTTTTCAGAGCCTTTGCCATCAATTCGGGCATAACTCTCCACATAATGGAATACTACGGAAAGAACGATCACCACATAATTGAAGCAATGTTCAAGGCAGTGGCTCACGCTCTGAAAGATGCGATGAAGCAGACAGGCGGCGGAGTTCTTTCAACTAAGGGAGTTTTATAATGATAGCAATCATTGACTACGGCGCAGGAAACATTTTTTCAGTAAAGAATGCGCTGGATTATCTGGGCTGTGAAAGCAGGCTCACCGATAAAAAAGAAGAAATAGAAAAAGCTGATGCGGTCATTCTCCCGGGTGTAGGAGCATTTCCTTGGGCTATGAATATGCTCAGGCAAAGCGGACTTGTTGAGGTTATCAGGGACTCGGCTAAGAGCAAGCCCTTTATGGGAATCTGCCTTGGAATGCAGCTTTTGTTTGAAAAAAGCTATGAGTTTGAAGAGTGCGAGGGCCTTGGGCTTGTTGAGGGGTATGTTGATAAAATCCCCGAGGAAGGCTTGGTCATTCCTCACATGGGCTGGAATAAGCTTGAGATAAGCCGGCAGAGCCCTCTTTTCAATGGCTTGGGCGAGGACGAGTATGTCTATTTCGTTCATTCGTACAAAGCTTTCTGCGAGGACAAGAATCTCTATTCCTATGTGGAGTACGGTTCAAAGGTGCCTGCTGTGGCAGGTGACGGAAGGTTTGTTTACGGCTGTCAGTTCCACCCTGAAAAAAGTGGAAAGACCGGTCTTAAAATACTGGAAAACTTTGCAGCTATGAGGGCATAGTATGGAGATCACAAACAAGAATATCGACGGCGGTAATGCCTTTGACTGGGGAAAAACGTCCGATGACTATGCAAAGTACCGTGACATTTATCCGGAGCAGTTCTATAAGCTGCTGACAGACAGAAACCTTGGTGTCAGCGGACAGCGTGCTCTCGATATAGGCACAGGAACGGGAGTGCTCCCGAGGTTTATGCACCGCTTTGGCGCTTCATGGACAGGCGCTGATATAAGTGCAGAGCAGATAGCACAGGCAGAAAGGCTCTCTGAGGGAATGGATATCAGCTATGTTGTGTCATCGGCCGAGGGACTTGACTTTCCGGGTAACAGCTTTGACCTTATCACTGCCTGCCAGTGCTATTGGTATTTTGATCATAAGGTCACAGCAGAGCTGTTTTCAAGGCTCCTTAAAAAGGGCGGAAGGCTGGTTTTTCTTCTGATGAACTGGCTTCCCTTTGAGGACGAGCTTGCAGGAAAGACCGAAGAGCTTGTGCTGAAATACAATCCCGACTGGACAGGTGCAGGAGAGACCTTTAAGCCGCTTTATGTGCCCGAGGAGTACTCTGAGTACCTTGAACTGACCGACAGCACATCACAGAGAATACCTGTGCATTTCACCCGTGAAAGCTGGAACGGCAGAATAAGAGCCTGTCGGGGGATAGGTGCATCGTCACTGTCTGAGGAGCAGAAGTCCGGGTTTGAACAGGAACATCTTGAAATGCTTTCTCAGTATCCTGATGAGTTTGATATACTGCATATAGCTTCAATAGCAGTGCTGACTAAGAAGTAAGGAGGCATGAAAATGCTTGCTAAAAGAATAATACCCTGCCTTGATGTGCGTGACGGAAAGGTAGTAAAGGGTGTAAATTTCGAGGGAATAAAAGAGGTCGGAGACCCTGTTGAATGTGCTTATGAGTACAATCTTCAGGGGGCTGATGAGATCGTTTTTTATGATATCACAGCCTCTCACGAGGGCAGGGGAGTTATCCTTGATGTTGTCCGTGAGACTGCTAAAAAGGTGTTTGTTCCCCTTACCGTCGGCGGAGGGATAAAGACCGTCGATGATATAAGAAACACCCTCAGAGCAGGTGCAGATAAGGTATCTGTAAACTCTCAGGCGGTGCAGAATCCTCAGCTTATTAAAGAGGGCGCTGATATTTTCGGCAGTCAGTGTATCTGCGTGGGTGTTGATGCAAAGGCTGTAAGTCCAAATAAATGGACAGTTTATATTAACGGCGGAAGAATAGATATGAAGCTCGACCTTATCGACTGGGTGAAAAAATGCGAACAGCTCGGTGCTGGCGAGATATGCCTGAACTCCATAGACACTGACGGAGTAAGGGGCGGTTTTGATATTCCTATGCTTAAAGCTGTGGTTGATGCAGTAAAGATACCCGTAATCGCATCGGGCGGTGCAGGAAAGCTCGGCGATTTTGCAGACGCATTCCTTAAAACCGACTGTTCGGCAGCGCTTGCGGCATCGCTTTTCCATTTTAAGGAGCTGACCGTCGGACAGGTAAAAGAGGACTGCCGTTCAAAAGGCATAATAGTGAGGTAATTATGAGTAAGGTAAAAATAGATATCAATGATCTTGACAAATACTTTCAGAAGAGCGAGCTTATACCTGCCATCGCCTATGAGGTCGATACAAAAACGGTGCTTATGCTCGCCTATATGAATAAGGAAAGCCTCAGAAAAACCCTTGAAACAGGCTATACATGGTACTGGAGCCGTTCAAGGCAGGAGCTTTGGAACAAGGGTGCTACAAGCGGTCATTTGCAGAAGGTAGTGTCCGTTTTTTCGGACTGTGATGATGATACTCTGCTTATAAATGTGAAGCAGACGGGTGCAGCCTGTCATACGGGCTCTTACAGCTGCTTTTTCAATGAGATGTACAACGAGGAGGAAAACTAATGACAGTTTATCAGGAAATATTCGAGGTGCTCAAAGCAAGAAAAGAGCAGTTTGATAAGGGAGAAGCTCCCGAAAAGTCATATACCTGCTATCTTTATCAGCAGGGAGTAGATAAGATATGCAAGAAGGTCGGCGAGGAAGCTGCCGAGACTATCATCGCTGCAAAGAACGGTGATAATGACGAGCTTAAAAACGAGATAAATGATCTTCTTTATCATGTAATGGTACTGGCAGTTAATCAGGGACTTGACTGGACAGATGTTGAAAAGGTGCTTGATGAGAGAAACGAGAAGATAGGAAACCTGAAGCAGTTCAAAACTGTGGATAAGAACACCTGATAAGAAATAGTGCATATATGGGACTTATTAAAGTAAAAACTAAGTTCATCAGCTTGCGCTCAATTGGTGCTGCGCTGCTGCTCATCGGAGGCCTGACTGTGCTTGCAAGCCTGTTTATCCTGATATTCGGCGGCAAAGCCAAGGCAGATTTTGTAAAAGCTCAGCCTGTAAACAAGGGCGTAAAATATATCAACACCTATGAATACAGCGTTGACGGTGAGACTTTTAAGTATACGGAGCGTGTATCAACTGATGATGTAGCTCAGCCGGGAGATACGGTAACAGTCAGATATCTTCCTTTTCTTCCCGGAATCACCTTCAACAGCAGTGCTTTGCTGCTGGGTGCTATGACAGCTGTTATCGGTGCTGCTGCATTCATATCAGGCAAACCAAAAGAATAATTGCACATTTCTGACCTCCTGTGAATAAGATATAGAGAAGTACAAAATTACTTTAATCTATACTTACTGACAGGAGGATCTTTTATGCCTACTAATTCAAACAGCAATTTCAAGGAAGCCGTCTGCCTGGAAGCCATGAGGGTCTTTGATTCCTGCTCATCGCAGGATTGCCTTGAAAACCTTGCAGTAACCTTTGATACAGCCGATCAGGCTGTGATAAATGCGGCGGCTTACGTCAAGACGAAGTGTATTGATGTCGAGAGCGCAGATTTTACGGTAACGCCCGTTGCCTTCAACAGGGGCTTTTACACAGTTGACTGCACCTACAATTTCCGCTGCGAGATCGACGCCTATACCGCAGACTCTACAACACCAACTGTAGTTTACGGTGACGCAAGCTTCACTAAGACCGTTATACTCTACGGCAGCGACGCAAGTACCAAGCGCTTTTCCTCGGGCTTCGACCCTGCCCAGCCTGAACAGGCTCAGGTGTCTGGCTGTGCTGCCTGCTGCACGTCAACCCTGCCGACCGCTACCGTCAATGTGGCTCAGCCGATGTGCTTAGCGGTAAACTTTACACCTGCGTCGGGTGAAGCACAGCCTGCTGTCGATGCGTCGGTCGAGATAACTATCGGTATCTTTGCGATAATCCAGCTTACACGTCCTGTATCAATGCTTATGCCGTCCTATGATTACTGCATACCCGGCAAGGAGTGCTCAGCCTCTGACGATACTCCCTGTGAGATGTTCTCAAAGATCAGCTTTCCCACAAATGAGTTTTTCCCACAGGGGCTTGATGAGAAAGCCTGCGACAGTCAGAACAGCGAAAGCACAAATACAGAAAACACCCCAAGCACCGACAGACAGAATGGCAGCCGAACCCCAAGAAGCTGACAACAATAGCCGCATCAGGGTTTTCCCTGCTGCGGCTCTTTCTTTTTATAGTTGACAAAACAGTAAAAAAAGATTATAATAGTATATGTATTGTCGGTTAGTGTGCCCTATGGCAAAAAATCGGGGATTTATGACTATGAAATGAGGGATAGTATGACTGCTTCAATAACCGAGGGTAAGCTCTCCGCACAGGAGCAGCTATACACCAAAGCCCTAGAATATGAGCGTTTTGAGGGGCATAAACCGCTGGCGCTGATACATTCATTCGGCTGTCAGCAGAATGTCAGCGACGGTGAAAAGCTAAAGGGTATGCTGAGTGCTATAGGCTTTGAATTCACGGACAAGCCCGAGAATGCCAAGCTTATAATCTATAATACCTGCGCTGTCAGAGAGAATGCCGAGGACAGAGTGTTCGGAAACCTCGGACAGCTAAAAAAACTCAAAGAGAAAAAGCCCGACCTTATCATAGGTATCTGCGGCTGTATGGCTCAGCAAAAGCACGTTGCCGAGAAGATAAAAGAGTCCTACCGCTATGTTGACCTTGTGTTCGGAACATTTGCCTACGGTGACTTTTACGATATGCTCAGCGAGATTGTGTTTGAGCATAAAAGAGTGTTCAATCAGTCGGACAAGTACGGCGATATAAATGAGGATCTTGCTCAGCTTCGAGATGACAAGATAAAGGCGTTCGTGCCGATAATGTATGGCTGCAACAATTTCTGCACATACTGTATAGTACCCTATGTGCGCGGCAGAGAGCGCAGCCGCAGGCCCGAAAAGGTACTTGAAGAGGTCAGGACACTGGTTTCTCAGGGCTATAAGGAAATAATGCTTCTGGGTCAGAATGTAAACTCCTACAGCTATGGCTTTACTGAGCTTCTGAGGGCAGTTAATGAGATAGATGGCGACTTTCGTGTGCGCTTTATGTCAAGCCACCCGAAGGACGCAAGCCCCGAGCTCATTGATACGATACTTGAGTGCGATAAGATATGCACTCATCTTCATCTGCCTGTGCAGGCAGGCTCGGACAGGATACTCAAGGCTATGAACAGGCGATACACTGTGGAAAAGTATATGGAGATAATCGGCTACGCAAGGTCAAAGGCTCCCGACTTTTCGTTCACAACCGACCTTATAGTGGGCTTCCCTGGGGAGACCTACGAAGAGTTCTGTATGACGAAGGATATCATCAAGAAAGTGAAGTACGATAACATCTATTCTTTTGTGTATTCCAGAAGAAGCGGCACTCCTGCGGCAAAGCTTCCCGATGATATTTCGGACAAGCAGAAGGGTCTGTGGCTAAGAGAGCTTATTCTGGAGCAGCGTGAGGTCACAAGCGAGTGGCTCGGCCGTTTTGTAGGCAGAACGCTCAGAGTTCTCCCCACAGGCGAGGGCAGAAAGGGCGAGGGCTGGCTCACAGGAAAGAGCGATGAGGATATAATAGTTGAATTTCAGGGCGATAAGAGCCTTGTTGGTAAATTTGTGAGCGTCAGGGCTGTAAAGGCAATGAACTGGGCGCTCGAAGGAATACGAGAGGAGGATATCCCTAAGGGATAAACAATATGGACGTAATAGAATTGACAAGAGAGCTTGGAAAGGCTATTCAGCAGGACGAGAGGTACACAAGATATATGAATGCGTGCTCGCTCAACGATACCGACACTGAGCTTCAGAACAAGATAGGTGAGTTTAACATCAAGCGTTCGGAGCTTGGTGAGGAGATGAGAAAAAACGGCAACGATACCGAAAAGCTCAAGGAACTTAACCGTGACATTCAGGATATGTACAAGGAGATCATGGAGATGCCCAAAATGGTTGAGTTCAATGAGGCGAAGGCTGAGCTTTCAAAGCTCATCACCTCGGTGAACTACATTATTTCTCAGGCATCAGAGGGAGAGGACCCCGAGACCTGTCCCGATACACCGCCTCAGAGCTGTTCAGGCAGCTGCGCAGGCTGTTCGGGCTGCGGCTAAACTCAACATATAGAAAGAGGTGAGCTGCGGTGAACGGCTCAAACGAAGAGATAAAAGGAAATGACGGACTTGCTCCCGCATATCTGGGATATACGCTCGAACAGCTGGAGCAGGAGGGCAATCTGTCTCCTATGATGAGACATTATTTTCAGGTCAAGGAGCAGTACCCCGGGCATATATTGTTTTACAGGCTCGGAGACTTTTACGAGATGTTCTTTGACGATGCTGTTGAGGTCTCAAAGGCACTTGGGCTTACCCTTACAGGCCGTGACTGCGGTCTGCAGAGAAGAGCTCCCATGTGCGGAGTGCCGCACCATGCCTGCGATACTTATATAAAGAAGCTTGTTGATAACGGCTTCAGCATTGCAATATGTGAGCAGACTGCTGATCCTGCGACCTGCAAAGGCATGGTTCCCCGTGAGGTGCTGAGGGTCATCACTCCCGGCACGCTGATAGAGAGCTCCATGCTCGATGATTCGGTTAATAACTTTCTCTGCTGTATTTATATGATGGCGGAGACTTCTTCCTGTGCTGCAGTTCTTGCTGATATTTCCACAGGCGAGGTACACCTGTTTTCGTTCAGCGATAAGGATATGCTTGAGCGTTTGTACAATGAGCTTACACGATTTGAGCCCTCGGAGATATTACTGAATAATGATGCAGATGAATGTGAGCCCTTGAAGGACTTTATAAGCCTTCGTATCGGAAGCAGTATTCGGGCGCTTGCTGATGATGATTTTGTAATAATGAAGCACGCAGACGAGATCTCTGCTCAGACCACCAGGGAGACCTTTGATGCTCTTCAGGTACAGCTTGAAAATGACAGCTGTGCAGAGGCAGCGCTTTGCGGTCTTTTCACTTATGTTTTCAGAACGCAGAAAAAGCTTGCAGGCAGATTTGCAGATGTTCAGGTGCATATTAATGATCCGATGATGACTATCGGTTATTCTGCAAGACGAAATCTTGAGCTTGTGGAAACTCTCAGGAGCAAGGACAAAAAGGGCTCGCTCCTGTGGGTTCTTGACAATACAAAAACATCAATGGGAAGAAGAATGCTTCGTTCCTACATCGAGCAGCCGCTTGTTAATCCTGCAAGGATAATGGAACGCCTTGATGCTGTCGAGCAGCTTACCGAGTCGCCTGTGGAGCTTTCTGAAATAAAGGAGATCCTCGGAGGTGTATATGACCTTGAAAGGCTTATGACAAGGGTAATGTACAAGAGTGCATCTCCGAGAGACCTGAGGTCGCTGTCGGTAACGGCTGAAAAGCTGCCTGCTCTGAAAGAAATGCTTGAGGGCTTTTCGGCAAAGCTTCTGAAGTCCTGCAATGAGAGGATTTCTACCTTAGATGAGATAAATAATCTTATCGGCAATGCTATAGTTGACGAGCCGCCTGTCAGTGTCAAGGACGGCGGAGTTATCCGTGACGGCTTCAATGAGCAGCTTGACAGCCTTAGAAAAATACGCAGCGGCGGCAAGCAGATAATCGAGGACATAGCCGAAAGAGAGCGTGAAAGCACAGGCATAAAGAACCTGAAGGTCGGCTATAACAGAGTGTTCGGCTATTATCTTGAGGTCACAAAGTCATATTACGACCTTGTCCCCGAGACCTATATAAGAAAGCAGACTCTTGCAAACTGCGAGAGATTTATTACAGAAGAGCTTAAAAATGCAGAGAACACTATACTTGGTGCAAGCGATAAGATAATTACTCTGGAACAGGAGATATTCTCAGAAATAATCGACTTTGCTTCAACCCAGATAAAGACCGTATCTCAGACTGCATCGGCAGTAGCGCAGATAGATGTGCTGTGTTCGTTTGCGGCAGCGGCTCTTAATAACAACTATTGCAAGCCCGACCTCACTATGGACGGCTCCATTGAGATAAGAAAGGGCCGTCACCCTGTTGTTGAGCTTATGCAGAAAAACGAAGTTTTTGTCCCGAACGATACATATCTTGACCTGACAGCCAACAGAATGGCAATAATCACGGGACCTAATATGTCGGGTAAATCCACATATATGAGACAGATAGCGCTTATCTGCCTTATGGCGCAGATAGGCTCCTTTGTGCCTGCCGAGTATGCAAGACTCTCGGTCGTAGACCAGATCTACACAAGGATAGGCGCTTCCGATGACCTTACTGCAGGACAGTCTACCTTTATGGTGGAAATGAGCGAGGTAGCCGATATAGTCAAGCACGCAACAAAGAACAGCCTTGTTATCCTTGATGAGGTCGGGAGAGGTACCTCTACCTTTGACGGCATCTCGATTGCAAGATCGGTTGCCGAGTATATCCTCAATTCCAAAAAGCTTGGCTGCAAGACTCTTTTCGCTACCCATTACCACGAGCTTATTTCACTTGAAAGTGAAATGGAGGGCGTTATAAACTACTCCGTATCTGTCAGAAAGCAGGGCGGAAATATCCGCTTCCTCAGAAAGATAGTCAGGGGCGGAGCTGACCAGAGCTACGGAATAGAGGTCGCAAAGCTGGCAGGACTCCCGAAGAAGATAATCACAAGGGCTGATGAGCTTCTTGAAGAGCTTGAACGTGCAAACCGTGAAAAGCTTGCCGAGGAAGCAGCCCGTGACGATATTCAGGTAAGCTTTGATAAGATAACCGACAGCATGATAGTTGACAAGCTCAGAAAGACCAACATTGATGAGCTCGATGATACTGAGCTTCGTGAATTTATAAAAGAGATCGTAAAATATATTTAAGGCGAAAGCCATAGAACAGGAAACAAAATGGCGGAGATAAAGCTTCTTTCAAAGGAAGTATCCGAGCTTATTGCAGCAGGTGAGGTTATTGACCGACCTGCCTCGATAATCAAGGAGCTTCTTGAAAACTCAATAGATGCAGGCGCATCTGTAGTTACTGTAGAAATAAAAAACGGCGGCAGAACCTATATAAGAGTTACCGATAACGGCAAGGGCATATCTAAAGAGGATCTGCCCACTGCCTTTTTGCGTCATGCAACAAGCAAAATTAATGTAAAGCAGGACCTGGAGAATATAATGACACTCGGCTTCCGAGGTGAAGCGCTTGCGTCTATCTGTGCGGTCGCAAAGGTAGATGTGCTCACCAAAAGACCCGAGGACGAGCTTGGAACGCACTATGTTATCGAGGGCACTCAGGAGGTTGCCTTAGAGGAAAGCGGCTGCCCAGACGGCACAACCTTTCTTGTAAGGGACATTTTCTATAACGTTCCCGCAAGGCTGAAATTCCTGAAAAAAGATGTCTCCGAGGGAAACGCAGTTGCAGACCTTGTCTCAAAAATTTCATTGTCTCACCCCGAGGTTTCGTTCAAATTTATCCGTGACAACAAGACAGAGCTCCTTACCGCAGGTGACGGAAAGCTATATTCTGCTGTGTATTCGGTTTTCGGAAGAGAGTTTGCCTCATCACTTATGGAGATAGACTATTCCTATCAGGGTATGAGGGTAACCGGCTATACTGTAAAGCCGCTGTCCGCAAAGCCCAACAGAAGATTTCAGAATTTCTTTGTAAACCACAGATATATAAAGTCAAGAGCTATGGCGGCAGCCCTTGAAGAGGCTTACCGCAATCAGATAATGGTAGGAAAGTTTCCTGCCTGCGTGCTTTTTGTTGATGCTCCTCCGAATACGGTCGATGTGAATGTTCACCCGACTAAGACAGAGGTGCGCTTCTCGAATGAAAAGCTTATGCACGAGGCCGTTTATTTTGCAGTGAAAAATTCACTTCTGATGTTTGATGCTCCGAACAAAATGACTCTTGATAAGGGCAGGCATTTCTCCGAGCGTGAGCTCTATGAAGTACCGCCCAAGGACACGGGAACTCAGATGCAGTTTGTGAGCGAGCCCGTAAAGGCTCCCAAGCCTGTGAAGCAGGTATCTCAGCCTGTGCATTATGAGAACAGAGCAGAGGTGACTAAGCTCTCTGAGCCGATAGTCTCAAAGGTGGAGCTCAGAAAGCTTGCTCCCGAGCAGATAGAAAGAGCAAAGCAGGGCGAGGATATTTTCCTTTCCCAGCTTGATAAGCCTGAACCTGCTGCTCCCGAGAAAGCACCGGAAGAGCCAAAGCCCATGACCGCAGAGGATATGAATAGGATAGTAAATGAGCTTCCTGCAGAGCTTGAGGCTTCAGATGAGAATGATGGCTTCAAATTCATAAATGCTCAAAGCTTTGAAAAAAAGCAGGAGCCTGTGACCATTCAGTTTGCAAAAAAAGAAGAGCCGAAGCCCATAGTTATAGGAGAGCTTTTCAAGACCTTTGTGATAGCCCAGTGCGGAAATGAGATGATACTCATGGATAAGCACGCAGCACATGAGCGATATATTTTCGAGCAGATAAAGGACGATGCAAACAAGCTTCAGCCGCAGTTTCTTTTAGAGCCTATCATGGTGCTGCTATCATACCCCGAGTATGACGCAGTCTGCGAGAACTTAGAGAAGATATCAGTCTTAGGCTTTGAGGTCGAGCCCGATACAGCTCCGACTGTTGCCGTAAAGGGCGTGCCGATAATCCTCGGTGACAATGACCCGACAGAGGTTCTCTGCGAGCTTGCCAAAAACCTTATGGACAATAAGATAAATCCCCAGTCCGAGGTTTTTGATGACCTTTACCATTCGGTAGCCTGCAAGGCGGCTATCAAAGCAAATGATGACAACAGCATAGCCGAGCTTCAGGCACTGCTTGATGCCGTCTATGAAAATGACGATATAAGATACTGCCCTCACGGAAGACCTGTAATAATCAAGCTTACCAAGAGGGACATAGAAAAGCAGTTCAGAAGAATAGTATAAGGGGCGGATGTATTGACTGAAAAAATACCGCTTATAGTAATAGCAGGCCCTACAGCCTCAGGGAAAACTGCCTTGTCGGTTGAGCTTGCAAAGGAATACGGCGCCGAGATAGTATCTGCCGACTCAATGCAGATATATAAAGGTCTCAGTATAGCAACTGCAAAGCCCACTCCCGATGAAATGCAGGGTGTACCGCACCACCTGATAGATTTCCTTGAGCCCGATCAGCCGTTTTCGGTAGCTGATTATGTAAAGCTTGCAGGAGAATGCATAAGGGACATTTATTCAAGAGGAAAGCTTCCTATCGTCTGCGGCGGAACAGGGCTGTATATAAGCTCACTTGTGCAGAATATCATATTTGATGATACTGCGGGCGATGCTGAGATAAGAAAAAGACTTGAATCCGAGATAAAGGAGCAGGGCAGTCACGCTTTGTGGGAGCGTCTCAGAGAAATTGACCCCGAAACCGCAGAAGCTGTTCACGAGAACAACACTCCGAGAGTGATAAGAGCACTTGAGGTCTATGAAAAGACAGGAGTGCCGCTTTCTGTCCATAAGAAAAATTCAAGGCGTGAGGAAAGCCCTTATGATGCCCTTATTTACGGCCTGACCTTTTCCGACAGGCAGATGCTCTATGACAGAATAGATAAAAGGGTCGATATTATGGCTGAACAGGGTCTTATCGAGGAATGCAGAGCCGTTTATGAAGCAGGCGGACTTGCAACCTGTGCTCAGGCGATAGGCTATAAGGAGCTTATCCCGTACTTTGAGGGTGAAGCAGGACTTATGGAGTGTATTGACAAAATCAAGCAGGAAACCCGTCATTATGCTAAAAGACAGCTCACTTGGTTTAGGCGGGTTGACGGAATTTCATGGATTGAGTCGGATAAATTTGTTGAACTTAAAAAAATTATAGAAAAATTGAAAAATGATATAGCCAAATCGAAAATTATGTGTTATAATATAATTTGATGATTTGTATCTGTGTAAAGACCCCTAGGAGGAATAAAAATGAACAAGAGTATTAATTTGCAGGACGTTTTCTTGAACCAGATCAGAAAAGAGAAGATTTTAGCTACCTTTATCCTGATGAACGGCTTCCAGTTCAAGGGAGTTGTCAGAGGCTTTGACAGCTATGTGGTAGTTCTTGACTGCTCGGGAAATCAGAATGTGGTTTACAAGCACGCAATTTCGACTATCATTCCGTCGAAGTCTGTGAATATCCTTGATGCAGCCTCGGGAACGGAGGGCTGATAAGAGATCATGAAGTCACTGACCGTAAAGATAATTACAGGTCTGCTTTCTGTTTTTCTTCTGACAACCATTGGCAATCAGATCTATTACCGTTTACACGACAGACACGATACCGAAGAGGCCGTCCTTGTTACTATTAATGAGGATATACCGTTTAAGGGTGTTATCATCAGAGATGAGAAGGTAATAACCTATGACGGCTCGGGAGTGCTTGATTATGCGTACCCTGACGGCAGCAAGGTGTCTGTTGGAAATACTATAGCTGAGGTCTACTCCTCCGAAGACGATATCATGCTGAATAACAGGATAGCAAAAATTGAGGAGCAGATAGCTGCATTGCAGCAGGCTCAGGAGCCGGGACTTCTGACCTCGGTGCAGTCTGAAACTGTAAGAACAGGCATAGATCAGAAATATAAGGATCTTCTGGCAGGAGTATCAAGGGAAAATTATGCCTCTGTCAGACAGACAAAGGATTCTCTTGCACTTTCAATGAATATCTATTCTATTGTTACAGGCGCAAGTGAGGACTATAATGATGCGATAAAAAGGCTCACAGAGCAGAAAAATCAGCTTAAAAAGAACGCTGTCAAGGCAAACGGAGCAATAACCGCAGGCGAGACAGGCTATTTCGTTTCCTATTCCGACGGCTTTGAGGACAAGCTTAGTATGAGCAAGGTCTCCGAGCTGACCGAGAAGGATATAAAAAATGCTATCAAGGGCAAGGCAGAACCAAAGTCAAATGCTATTGGTAAGATGTTTACGGATTATTCGTGCTATATAGCAGGAATAATCGACACCGATAAGCGTATTTCTGAGGGCGCTGTGCTCAGCATGACGACAAATTCTTCAAAGAATGTGTATGATGTCAGGGTGGTTTCGTCAAAAACCATAGGGGAAAACGGCAAGTCGCTGGTTATTTTCTCCTGCAACAGGCTTGATGAAACACTTGTCGAGTCGAGAGTCAAGTCCTTTAAGCTTATATTTGACGAGTATCAGGGCATTAAGGTGCCGAGAGATGCTATAAGATTCAAGGGTAAGGATAAGGGCGTGTATGTAATTCTCGGTAAGGACATCACATTCAAAAAGATAGACGTTATTTACGAGGGAGACGATTTCGTTCTTTCAAAGAATACCGCAGAAGAGGATAATCTCCTTCTGTATGACCAGATTTTGTTAGAGGTGGTTACAGATGACAGCGCAGAGCAGGCCTCAGGAGCAGGCTCTTCTGAAAAAACAGGATAATATTTTTCCTGATATCCTTGAAAATTATAAAGAAATATGTTATAATATAGAGAACGCCAAGGCAAAGTATCGTAAAAGTGACGATGTTGTGCGGCTTATGGCGGTTACAAAGACTGTAGCTCCCGAGAAGATAAACTATGCGGCTTCACTTGGGGCAACGCTTCTCGGAGAGAACAGGGTGCAGGAGTTCCTTTCAAAAAAGGATAGCTACACCAAAGATGCAGAAGTCCATTTTATTGGACACTTGCAGACCAATAAGGTCAAATATATCATAAATGATGTTAGTCTCATTCAGTCGGTGGACAGCATAAAGCTTGCAAAAGAGATAGAAAGGCAGGCGGCTAAGAACAGTCTGTGTGCCAATGTTCTGATTGAGATAAATATAGGAGATGAACAAACGAAAAGCGGCGTTTCGGCCGATGAGGTCATGACGCTGATACGAGAGGTCTCGGAGCTTGAAAATGTTTCGGTCAGGGGTCTTATGGCGATACCGCCAATAGGCTCAGGTGAAGAGGTCTTTGAAAAAATGAACGGCATTTTCCTGAGAATAAAGCAGGAGAAGATAGATAAAGTCTCTATGGATATACTTTCGATGGGAATGTCGGGGGATTATGAGCTGGCTATCAAGCATGGCTCAAATCTTGTAAGGATCGGAACGAAGCTTTTCGGAGCTAGAAAATACTTGGAGGGTTAGAAATGGGCAAATTCGCAAAGGGCTTTAAGAATCTGTTTGTCGGAGAGGAAGAGCTTGAGCAGGAAGAGATATATGCATCTTCCCCAAGAAGCGGCATTCCCGCAGGCAGAGCAGAAACTATAGAAAGGACAACGACGGCACACCAGCAGACAGCATCAGCTCCTGTATATGAGCCGCCAAGGCAGACAAGAATGGAACAGACTACTACAGTACTTGAGATCGTGCTTGCAAGACCTAATGATTTTTCAGAGGTCAAGTCGATAGGTGATGACATCAACGATATGAAGACAGTTCTCCTGAACCTTGAGACTGTCAAGAGCGAGGACGCAAAGAGAATACTTGACTTTATTTCAGGCGTTGCTTATGCAAACGGAGCAGATATAAAGATGATGGCTCAGAAGACCTTCGCTATTATGCCGAGAAATGTAGGCTTCAGCGGAGTTGACCTTATGAGCGAGCTGGAGAACAACGGCTACAGCTTCTGATAATGGGAAGAAAAGACTATTCCTACATACCTGATATAACCGATGAGGATGTGTTCCTGCTTGATAAGGTGAGCGAGTGGTTTTCTGCAAGCGAGGAACGCTATATTACAAAGTTTTCAGCCTTTCTTGATGAAAGACAGTGCGAGCTTTGCAGAAGGCTTGCTGCTTCACTGAAAACTGAGCGCTATATTCTCTGGGGCGGGCATGATGATGCCGAGAGAAATATTCTCTGCGTTTATCCGCCATATGAGGAGATAAGCCATGAGGACTTTCCGCTGAGGGCTGTTACCTACACCTACAGGCAGGCTGATAAGCTCAGCCACAGAGATTTTCTCGGAGCACTTATGTCTCTGGAGATAAAAAGGGAAAGCGTCGGGGATATACTTGTCGGAGACGGTATTAGTACAGTGTTCGTGAGGGATACCGCTTTAGATGATGCGCTTCTGGTCACAAAGATCGGAAGGATAGGTGTCAGGGCGTCTGAGGGCTATGACGGATCAAAGTTCAGAGCGCCTGAAATGGTTGAGAAGTCAGGCTTTGCAGCATCGCTCAGAGCAGACTGTATCCTGAGCTTAGCGCTGGGGCTCTCACGGGAGAAGGCCGCAAGGCTTATACGCTCGACAGGAATAGTAATTGATCATATAACAAGATATACACCCGATACAAAGCTTTCTGAGGGCAGCCGCTTCTCAGTCAGAGGATACGGAAAGTTCCTTTTTAAGAGCGTTGACGGTGTTTCAAAAAAAGACAGAATACATATAACTATTTGTAAATTTGTGTGAATTTCGGAGGTAATTTTATGTTAAGTGCATCAAACATCAAGGGAAAGAATTTCAGTACAGTGAAAAACGGCTTTGACCCCGACGAGGTAGATTCATTCCTCGTTCAGACCGCTTCTGACTATGCAGCTCTTGAAAAGCAGAATCTCGATCAGGCTGACGAGATTGAAAAGCTCAAGGCAGAGCTTGAACAGTACAAGGCTGATGAGGAGGCTATCAGATCATCACTCGTACTTGCACATAAGGAGTCAGCAAAGATAATCGCTGATGCAAAGGCACAGTCAAAGCAGATGCTCGATTCTGCAAAGAGCGAGCAGGTAAGACTCTCTGAGCAGAGCGCAGCTGAGTGCGAGAGAATAGTTAAGGAGCACAAGGCTAAGTGTGCAGAGCTTATCCAGCAGAATACAGATATCACTGAGAGAAAGCTCGACGAGATCAGAGCCGCTTACGATGAGGAGCTCGAGGCTTATGAAAACCTGCAGGCTGAGGTAACATATTTCAAGGCAAATCTTACTGAGCTTTACAATAAGCAGATAAGACTTGTAATGGAGCTTCCTACCATGACTCCCGAGGAGCTGGAGGAATTCGAGGCAAGCCTTGATGAGCTTGAGGATGAGGAGTACTATGAGGAAGAGCCCGCTGTACAGGAGGAGCCTGTTTCATTTGCTCCCGAAGAGCCCGTACAGACAGACGAGCCTTTTGCACAGGGTGTACAGAATTCCGAGAACATAGACAAGATTCTTCAGACAGGTTCATTCGATCCCGTTATTCCGAAGAGCAACTTCAATGATCTCAAATTCGGAAAGAATAACTAATAACCGTAAGGCTCTGCTCGCAGAGCCTTTTTGCGGTAAGTAAACACACGGAGTGTGATCATGTTTTTTATAGCATTGGCAGTGATTGCGGTGCTGATCGGAGCAGATCAGCTTATAAAGCTTGCGGTAGTTAATAATCTCACTTTGGGAGCAGAGCCCACTGAGGTTATAAAGCTCGGCAGCAAAAAAATATTCAGTCTTCAGCACATCAGAAATTCAGGCGCAGCATGGAGCATGATGGAGGGCAAAACGTGGTTTCTGATTCTGCTTCCGATAGTAGTTTGCGCTGTCGCATTCTGGTATATGTACCGAATCAGAAAGGGAAGCCGACTTGAGCTTTTCTCGATAGCCCTTATGGTTGCAGGCGGAATCGGCAACCTTATCGACAGGATAAGGCTCGGCGAGGTAGTTGATTATATCAAGTTTGAGCCGATCAATTTCCCGATATTCAACTTTGCGGATATCTGCGTTGTTGTCGGTGCGATACTTTTCTGTATATGTGCGCTGTTCCTGAGTAGTGACAGCAAGAAAAAAGAGAATAAAGAGTCCGAAACCGAAGAGGCAAAAGATGAGCAGTCTGAGACTTGAAGCTGAAGGAAGCGGTGCAAGACTTGATAAGTTCATTTCCGAACAGGCTGAAAGCTTAACAAGGTCTGCGGCGGCAGGTCTTATCGAGAACGGTGCGGTCCTTGTAAACGGAGAGGCCAAGCCTAAGAACTATAAGCTCAGATCTGGCGATGTTATCGACATTGAGATACCTGAGCCCAAAGAGCTTGACGCTGTCCCTCAGGATATCCCGATTGAGATAGTTTACGAGGACGAAAGCTTGCTGGTTGTCAATAAGCCTAAGGGTATGGTAGTTCACCCTGCGGCAGGAAACCCTGACGGAACTCTTGTGAATGCGCTTTTGTTTCACTGCAAGGGCAGGCTTTCCTCGATAAACGGAGTAATAAGACCCGGGATCGTCCACAGGATAGATAAGAATACCAGCGGTCTTCTTATAGTTGCAAAGACCGATGATGCCCACAATTTCCTTGCGGCACAGATTAAGGAGCACAGCTTCACCAGAGAGTATGAGGCTATTGTGGTCGGGCGCTTCAAGGAGCCCTCGGGCACGATAGATGCCCCTATCGGCAGAAGTAAGTATGACCGTAAAAAAATGTGCGTTACTGAACAAAACTCCCGCCATGCGGTAACTCATTATGAGACTGTCGCAGAGTTTGGAAACTGCTCTCATATACGTTTTCGCCTTGAAACAGGCAGAACACACCAGATAAGAGTTCACTGTGCCTATATGGGTCACCCCGTATACGGAGATGATGTCTACGGAAAGGCTGTCAAAGGTGTTGACGGGCAGTGCCTTCACGCTAAAAAGATAGGCTTTATCCACCCCGAAACCCATGAATATATGGAATTTGACAGTGAGCTTCCCGAGTACTTTCAAAAGATACTCAGAAAGCTAGGACAGAATAATTGAAAGGTCGCTTTTAATGAGCTTGGATATATCAAAGATACTTCTTATAACCGATATGGACGGCACTTTTCTGCCCTCGTCGAAAATACCCTCTGTGAGGACAGTTGCCGCAGTTGAGCGTTTTATGCAGGCAGGCGGCCGCTTCTCTATTGCAACGGGCAGAGCAATACAGGCGGCAGACCAGTACTTCGGGCTTGTAAAGGTAAATGCCCCGATAATCATGTGCAACGGCGGAATGGTCTACGATATAAAAGACAAAAAGCAGATATATGATGTTTTCCTTCCGCAAAGCGTCAGAGAGATAACAAGGGAGATACTTGACGCTCACCCCTGGGTAGGCTCTGAGGTGCTTGCACTTGAAGCTGTGTATGTTCCGCAGATGACTGAAATGGAAGCTGTACATAATCAGATATGCAAGGTAATTCCCGTTATTTGTACAGTTGATGAAATACCCTCTAAGGAATGGTACAAGGTGCTTTTTGCACTCCCTCCCGAAAGAATGGAGGAACTTATGTCCTTTGTTGAGAAGAAGGGCTACACCGGTGTTGACTTTGTACGCTCCAGCAAGGAGTACTATGAGATACTTCCGCAGAACATCTCAAAAGGTACAGCCCTGAACATAATGCGTGAAAGGTGCTCCATGCAGGACTATTTCTTTATAGCGGCAGGGGATTACAATAATGATATCGAACTTTTACAGGCAGCAGATATGAGCGTCTGCCCCTCAAATGCAGTTGATGAGGTCAAGGCAGTTTGTGACAGGGTTTATCCGTCTTCATGTGAGGAGAATTTCATAGCCGACGTTATAGACGATATAATGAATGGAAATATCAGTATTTAAGCCTCTTATGAGGTAAAATAGAAATTAATTTGGAGGTCGTAATTTATGGACGCAACACTGAAAAAGCAGTTAGAGATCACGGCTGCGAAGATCCGTCTCGGGATCATCGAGGGCGTGTTCAATGCTAAGTCAGGTCATCCGGGCGGATCGCTCTCGATCGCTGACCTGATGACATACCTTTATTTTGCAAAGATGAATGTCTATCCCGACAAGCCCGATGAGCCCCAGAGAGACAGATTTGTTCTTTCAAAGGGTCACACAGCACCTGCGCTTTATGCAACACTTGCTGAGAAAGGCTTCTTCCCAAAGGAGGAGCTCAAGTCCCTCAGACATATCGGAGCTCTTTTACAGGGTCACCCATGTATCACTATCCCGGGCGTAGATATGTCCTCGGGTTCGCTCGGACAGGGTATCTCCGTTGCCTGCGGAATGGCGCTCTCGGCAAAGCTTTCAAATGATACCTACAAGGTATACACTGTTCTCGGTGACGGTGAGATCGAAGAGGGTCAGGTCTGGGAGGCAGCTATGTTTGCTGCTCACTATAAGCTTGATAACCTCGTTGCAGTTGTTGATAACAACGGTCTCCAGATCGACGGAAAGATTGAAGACGTAATGTCGCCTTATCCGATAGTCGAGAAGTTCGAGGCATTCGGCTGGCACGCAATAACCTGTGACGCTCACGATTTTGACTCTATCGAGGCTGCCTTCAATGAGGCTGAGAAGATCAGCGGTCAGCCCGTAGTCATCGTTCAGAAGAGCGTTAAGGGCAAGGGCGTTTCCTACATGGAGAACAACGTGTCGTGGCATGGTGCTGCACCTAATAAGGAGCAGTACGATCAGGCTGTTGCTGAGCTGACAGCACATCTTAAAGAGCTGGAGGGTTAAGACTATGGCAGATTTACAGAAGAAAGCTACAAGAGAAAGCTATGGCGAGGCTCTTGCAGAGCTTGGCGAGAAGTATGATAATCTCTACGTTTTTGATGCAGACCTCGCAGCTGCAACAAAGACAGTCATATTCAAGAAGAAGTTCCCTGACAGACATTTTGACTGCGGTATCGCCGAGTCAAACATGATGGGCGTTGCAGCAGGTATGGCAGCAACAGGAAAGATTCCGTTTGCATCAACCTTTGCAATGTTCGCAGCAGGCAGAGCTTTTGAGCAGGTAAGAAACTCTATCGGTTATCCTCACCTGAACGTTAAGATAGGTGCAACTCACGCAGGTATCTCCGTCGGCGAGGACGGCGCTACTCACCAGTGCAACGAGGATATAGCTCTTATGAGAACTATCCCCGGTATGGTAGTAATAAACCCTGCCGATGACGTTGAGGCAAAGGCAGCAGTTGAAGCAGCTATCAATTATGAAGGTCCTGTTTATATGAGGTTCGGCAGACTTGCAGCTCCTATCTTTAATGATCCCGCAACCTACAAGTTTGAGATCGGTAAGGGCATAACCCTTAAAGACGGCAAGGACATCACAATAGTTGCTACAGGTCTTATGGTTTATGAGGCAATTCAGGCAGCCGAGACTCTCGCGGCAGAGGGCATTGACGCAGGCGTTATCAATATCCATACTATCAAGCCGATAGATGAGGAGCTTATCGCTGCAGCCGCTGCAAAGTCAGGTCTTCTCCTTACAGTTGAGGAGCACAGCGTTATCGGCGGACTTGGCTCTGCTGTAGCTGATGTGCTTGCAGAAAAGCAGCCTGCAAAGCTTGTAAAGATCGGTGTGAATGATGAATTCGGTCATTCGGGTCCTGCTGTTGAGCTTCTCAAGCAGTACGGTCTGTGTGCAGAGAACATTGTTGCAAAGGCTAAGGAAGCGCTTGGCAAATAATCGGTAATAGTAAAGGGACAGAGGTAATATCCTCTGTCCCTTTTTGCATAAGAAACCCCATATCCAAACGGATATGGGGTCAGTGCTCTTTTTAAAGTCTTTTCTTACCATATTTCTTGATGAGCTCATTCTGCTTCTCCTGAGGAACCTTTAAGATCTTCAGAAACTCATCCGGAGTCATGTCTTCACGAAAAGCTAATCCTCCCGAGATAAGCTCCAATTGCTCCTCATCAAGCTCCAGACCTTCA
>OCVV011359080.1_pt1 | contig 21719 bp, 16 predicted proteins | sample 1539721 | NCBI WGS metagenome assembly OCVV01 (sample SAMN02144230, study PRJEB22623) | gut metagenome | biome: sheep rumen | host: Ovis aries | place: New Zealand
GGACGGACCGGCCTGCCACCTGGGGACGGACAGCTGCTTCAACGACACGGTGTGGGAAAGCGACGAGCGGCATGAGTTCTCCCTGGAGGGGCTGATGAAGCTGATTGAGGGCCGGAAGACGGAAAAGAAGGAAGGCTCCTACACCACCTACCTGTTTGAAAAGGGACTGGACAAGATCCTGAAGAAGGTGGGCGAGGAATCCACGGAGGTGATCATCGCCGCCAAGGATAAGGACCGGAAGGAAACGATCTACGAGATCGCGGACCTGACCTACCACGTGATGGTGCTGATGATTGAGGCGGGGATCTCCCTGCAGGACATTCACCGGGAACTGGCTTCCAGGCATGTGATCGACCACAAAGTGAAGCAGGAGAAAATGACCTGATGTTTGATCTGCATATGCACACCACCTGGTCGGACGGAAAAAACACGCCGGAGGAAATGGTGCAGGAGGCGATCCGGCGGGGACTCGAGACGGTGGGGATCTCCGATCACAGCTCCGGGGATCCGGACGGGATGACCCTGGAGCAGAGCCCGGCCTACCGGGCGGAGATTGCCCGGCTGAAGGAAAAGTACGCCGGGAAGATCCGGGTGCTGTGCGGACTGGAGCGGGACTTCCTGACGGACGATTTCGCGGAGTATGACTACACCATCGGCTCGGTACACTGGCTGAGGATGCCGGACGGGGAGCTGATGAGCGTGGACTGGTCGGCGGAAAAGCAGCGGGCAGGCACGGAGAAGTATTTCGGCGGGGATTTTTACGCCCTGGCTGAAGCGTATTACGAAACGGTGGCCCGGGTGGTTGAAGTGACGAAATGCGATATTATCGGGCACTTTGACCTGGTGACGAAGTTTCTTGAGGCGAATCCGTTTTTTGACACAGGTCATCCGCGGTATGTGAAAGCCTGGCGGCAGGCGGCGGACGCCCTGCTTGAGACCGGGAAACCGTTTGAGGTGAATTTCGGCGCCATGAGCCGCGGATACCGGACCGGTCCGTATCCGTCCGCGGAGATCAGGAATTACCTTCGGGCGCGGGGAGGCAGGCTGCTGCTTTCCAGCGACGCCCACGCGAAGGAAAACATCGCTTACGGATTCGGGACATTCAGGGAAACGGAAAACCTGATGGAAACATGGAACTGAAAAACGGCCGGAAAACCCGGCCGTTTTTCAGTGGAAAACCGGGAGAACCCGGGAAAGGGTCAGAGCACCCGGTGTATGCTCACCTGCGGATGGAGCCGTTCATAATCCGCGGGGTCGAAATCCCCGGTGAAGAGGCTGAGGGCGCTTGCGGCGGAAACCGCCAGCGCCATGCGGAAAGTTTCCATGACGGGAAGGGAACGGGCAAAACCTACCGCGAAACCGGCAGTCATGCTGTCCCCGCAGCCAACGGTATTCCGCGGAATGAGCTTCGGCGGCTTTCCGCGGAAAACGCCTTCGCTGCAGGCCAGGAGCGCGCCTTCCGCGCCCAGGGAGAGCACCGCGTAAGGGATCCCGCCCTCGTGCAGCTCCGTCAGCGCACGGGCAGCTTCCTCCGGACCGCTGACGGAGCGGCCGAGCAGCTGGAGGATTTCATCCTCGTTGGGCTTGATGAAGGAAGGCTTTTCCTTCACGGCGGAGGCCAGGCGGCTGCCGCTGGTATCGATGAGGACCGGGACGCCGGCCTGCCGGCAGCGGCGGATCAGGCTGCAGTATATATCCTCCGGAACGCCTTCCGGAATGCTTCCGCTGACGGAAACCACATCCGCAGCCGGGAGTTCCCGGTCAAAATCGGCCAGGAAACGGGCGGTATCCTCCGGAGACACCGGAGCGCCGGGCTCCAGGTATTCGGTGGACCTGCCGTCCGACAGGTCCCAGCAGTTGATGCAGGAACGGGTTTCCGCGTCCACATGTGTGAAAGCGCAGCGGATCAGCGGACTGTCCACCAGGGATTCCAGGTATTTTCCGTTGAAACCGCCGGTGAAGCCCATGGCAATGACCTTTTCCCCGAGCTTTGCCGCCACGCGGCTGACGTTCAGCCCCTTGCCGCCGGCGGTGTTGTGGACTTCCTTTACCCGCATGACGGTTTCGGGCCGGATCTTCTCCAGCAGGTACAGTTTGTCAATGGACGTATTGAGCGTGACAGTCAGAATCATCCGGATATGCCTCCTGAAATAAGGTAACGTTTCGGTTTATTCATGGTATCATAATTCCATATAAAACACAATAATCAAAAAATCACGTGAACATCGCTCAAAACCCTTGACAGGAAAAACAGTGCACCGTATAATGAGCAAAAAGCGAAACGATTCGCTTACGGAAAAGAGGAAAACGGATGCCGTTTGTTACAGCCGGTGAAATGCTGAAAAAAGCGCAGGAAGGCGGGTACGCCGTTGGCGCGTTCAATGCGGAGAACATGGAAATGGTCCAGGCGATCCTCGCGGCCGCGGAGGCGGAGAACGCCCCGGTGATGATCCAGACGACGCCGGGGACACTGAAGTATGCCGGCCCGAAATGCTTTGCGGGACTGGTGAGCCGCCTGGCACGGGACGCGAAGGTGCCCGCTGTCCTTCACCTGGATCACGGCAACAGCTATGAACTGGCGGAGGAATGCGCCCGGGAAGGGTATACCTCCCTGATGATCGACGGATCGAAGCTCCCTTTTGAGGAGAACATCGCGCTCACCCGCCGGGTGGTGGCTATGGCCTGCGGTCTGCCGGTGGAAGCGGAGCTCGGCACCGTGGGCGGAAAAGAAGACGGCATGGAAGCAAAACCGCAGTATACCGACCCGGACGAGGCCGCGGAGTTTGTCCGGAGGACCGGTATCAGCAGCTTTGCCGTGGCCATCGGGACAGCCCACGGCGTCTATAAGGGAGAACCGAAGCTGGATCTGGACCGGCTGAGCGCGGTGCGGGCGAAGGTGGAGATTCCCCTGGTGCTCCACGGGACTTCCGGGGTGCCGGAGGACCAGGTGCGGGAATGCATCCGCCGCGGGATCTGCAAGGTCAACTATGCCACGGACCTTCGCATCGCCTTTACGGCAGGCGTGAAGAAAGCCATTGCGGAACAGCCGGATGCCTTTGATCCGAAGAAGTACCTGGCAGCCGGGCGCAATGCCGTTGAGGAACGGGTGCGGGAACTGATCCGGCTTCTCGGCAGCAGCGGCAGAGCCTGAGAAAAAGCAAGGAGCGTGCGGAGATGAACACCTGGCTGCTTGGCGTGGATATCGGAACCTCCTCCTGCAAGACAGCGCTGTTTGATCCGGAAGGAAAGGCCGCCGCGCAGGGAGAAAGCGAATACCCGGTCAGCTATCCCAGGACGGGATGGGCGGAGCAGGATCCGGAAGACTGGTGGAACGGCGTGTGCCGGGCCATCCGGGAAATGATCGCCCGGAGCGGGGTCAATCCGGCGGAGATCGCCGGAATCGGCGTGGACGGGCAAAGCTGGTCCGCCATCGCGCTGGACAGGGAAGGAGAAGTCCTCTGTCCGACGCCCATCTGGACTGATACGCGGAGCGAGGCCGCCTGCCGGGAAGCGGCGGACCGCCTGACGGAAGAAAAACTCTTCGGCCTGTGCGGAAATCCCGCGCAGCCGGGCTATACCTGGCCCAAAATCCTCTGGTACCGGGATAACCGGCCGGAGGTGTTCGCAAGGACGGAGAAGATCCTGCAGTCCAACAGCTATATCGTTTACCGGATGACCGGGGAGATCACGCAGGATCTGTCCCAGGGATACGGCCTGGCCTGCTTCGATATGCGGAAAGGCCGCTGGGACAGCGAAGCCTGCAGGATGCTGGGCATTCCGGAGAAGTTTCTGCCGGAAATTGTTCCCTGCCACCAGGTGGTGGGCCGGCTGACGAAGGAAGCCGCGGAAGCGGCCGGGCTGAAGGAGGGAATTCCGGTGGCCGCGGGCGGGCTGGACGCAGCCTGCGGCACGCTGGGCGCGGGGGTCGTTTCCCCCGGGCAGACCCAGGAACAGGGCGGCCAGGCCGGGGGTATGAGCATCTGTATCGATCGGTACGCGGCGGATCCGCGGCTGATTCTCGGATTCCATGTGGTACCGGGAAAGTGGCTGCTGCAGGGCGGAACCACCGGAGGCGGCGGAGCCCTGAAATGGCTGCGGGAGACGGTCTGCCCGGAGCTCAGCTTCGCGGAAATGAGCGAACTGGCGGAGCAGGCGCCGGCCGGCAGCGGAGGCGTGACCTTCCTGCCATATATGGCAGGGGAGCGGAGCCCCCTCTGGAACCCGAAAGCCTGCGGCGTATTCTTCGGACTGGACTTCAGCACGACGCGGGCACAGATGATCCGGGCGTGCATGGAGGGCGTGGCCTATGCGCTGCGGCACAACCTGGAGACGGCGGAAGCCGCGGGTGCCCGGGCGGATATCCTGCGGGCCATGGGCGGAAGCGCCAACAGCCGGGTATGGACGCAGATCAAGGCGGACATCACCGGGCACCGGATCGAGGTGCCCGCCAGCGATACAGCCACCACCCTGGGGGCGGCCATCCTGGCCGGCGTGGGAACGGGCGTTTACGGCAGTTTTGAGGAAGCGGCAAGGCGCACGGTCCGCGTCCGGAAAACCTTCGCGCCGGATCCGGATACGCAGGAGGTTTACGGGAAGGGATACGAAACCTACCGGAAGCTTTACCCGGCCCTGGAAGAAATCATGAACAGCCGGGACAGATGAGGAAAGAAGGAAGACATGAAATGAAAGCGGCGGTATTGTACGGCAATGAGGATATCCGCTGGGCAGACTGGGAAACCCCGGTATGCCGGCCCGGAACGGTCAAAGTGCGGGTGCGGGCGACGGGAATCTGCGGGAGCGACGTTCCCAGGGTGCTGAACCACGGGGCCCATTTCTATCCGGTGGTGCTGGGGCATGAATTCAGCGGGGATATCGTGGAAACCGGCGAAGGTGTGGAAGGCCTCAGCGTCGGGGACACGGTCAGCGGCGCGCCGTTGGTGCCCTGCATGAAATGCGAGGACTGCCAGCTGGGGAATTTCTCCCTGTGCCGGCATTACAGCTTTATCGGAAGCCGGGAACAGGGTAGTTTTGCGGAATATGTGGTGATTCCCGCGGCAAACGCAATCCGGTACGATCCGTCGGTTCCGTATGAGCAGGCGGCCATGTTCGAACCGTCCACCGTGGCGGTGCACGGGCTGCGCCAGATGCGCTACCGCGGCGGGGAAACCGTGGCGGTCCTGGGATGCGGGACGATCGGGATTTTCGCGCTGCAGTGGGCGAAGATCCTGGGCGCGAAGGAAATCACCGCCTTTGACATCGATGACGGGCGGCTGGAGCTGGCGAAACGGCTGGGCGCGGACCGGACCGTCAATACCATGCGGGAAGGGTTCATGGAGGAAGCGAAAGCCCTGACCGGAGGGCGCGGATTTGAAAACGTGCTGGAGACCGCGGGGAATCCGGTTACCATGCGGATGGCCTTTGAACTGGCAGCGAACAAGGCGAAGGTCTGCTTCATCGGGACCCCCCATACGGACCTGACCTTCACCCCGGCCCAGTGGGAGAACATGAACCGGAAAGAGTTTTTCCTGACCGGCAGCTGGATGAGCTATTCCGCACCCTTCCCGGGGAAGGAATGGAAGCTGACAGCCGACTGCTTCGCGGACGGAAGGCTGAAATTCGATCCGTCCATGATTTTCCGCAGATTTCCGCTCAGCCGGGCGGCGGAAGCCTTCGCCCTGTACAGGAATCCGCGGGACGTCCACGGCAAGATCATGCTGATCAGTGAGGAATAAAACCAATACAATCAGAGGAGGAAAGGAAGATGGCATTCATTGACCCAAAACTGGTTCCGAAACGGAAACTGTCCAACGGCCAGGAGATTCCCTGCATCGGTATGGGCACTTTCGGCAGCGACCGCTTTACACCGGAGCAGGTGTCCAATGCCGTGGCGGGAGCGATCCGCTGCGGTTACCGCCTGTTTGACTGCGCGTCCGTATACGGAAACGAAGACCTGATCGGAAAGGTTTTCGAAGACGCGCTGAAGGACGGCACGGTGAAGCGGGAGGAGCTCTTTATCACCTCCAAGGTCTGGAACGACATGCACGGGCAGGGAGACGTCCTGCTGTCCTGCGCGCAGACCCTGAAGGACCTTCGGCTGGATTACCTGGACTTCTACTTTGTCCACTGGCCCTTCCCGAATTACCACGCGCCGGGCTGCGACGGCGACAGCCGGAACCCGGACAGCAAACCCTTCTCCGTTGAGGAATTCATGAGCACCTGGCGGCAGATGGAACGCCTGGTGGACATGGGCCTGGTGAAGAACATCGGTATGAGCAGCATGACCATCCCGAAGCTGGAGGCGGTCCTGCCCCTCTGCCGGATTATGCCCACCGTGATTGAGATGGAACTGCATCCCTGCTTCCAGCAGCCGGAACTGTACGACTATGTGACCGCCCGGGGCATCCAGCCCATCGGCTTCTGCCCGATCGGCAGCCCCACCCGTCCGGACCGGGATATGACCCCGGACGATATTGCGGACATCCAGGTGCCGGAGCTGGTGGAAGTGGCGAAAGCCCATGGCGTGCATCCCGCTGTGATCTGCCTGAAATGGGCGGTGCAGCGCGGCCAGATTCCGATTCCGTTCTCGATTCATGAGAATGAATATGTATCCAACCTGGCATCCACCATTCAGGACCCGCTGTCGGAAGAAGAAATGAAAATCCTGAAGGGCGTGGACAAGAACTGCCGCCTGATCAAGGGACAGGTGTTCCTCTGGCCCGGCGCGTCCTCCTGGCACGACCTGTGGGACGAAGACGGCGTCATCGTAAAGTGAGCACGGATCGGAGGGAACTGAAATGCTGAAAGGAATTCCCGCAATCATCCCGCCGGAACTGATGAAGATCCTGATGGAGATGGGGCACGGAGACGAGCTCCTGATCTGCGACGGGAACTATCCGAAGTTCGGCTGTCCGGAGCGCTGCGTCCGCATGGACGGGCACGGCATTCCGGAAATCCTGGACGCTGTCCTGCGCTTTTTCCCGCTGGATTCCTATGCGGAACACCCGACAATCCTGATGGCCGTGCTGCCGGACGATCCCTACAGGCCGGAAATCTGGGAAACCTACCGGGAAATCGGAAAACGGCATGAAAAAGAAGGCCTGCGGGAAACCTCTGTGCAGAAAACGGAGTTTTATCCGCGGGGCGCGAAATGCTACGCCTGTATCGCAACCGGGGAAACTGCCCTGTATGCCAACGTCATCCTGAAAAAGGGCGTTGTCAGCGCAGCGGGATAACCTGAATTCCCCGGACGTTTTTCCTTCTTTTTTGTTCGGAAAGCCGCGCAGGAGCAGCGCGGCTTTCTGTTCATGAAAAAAGCTCCCGGGAAGGGAGCGTGCCGGCGCGGAAATGCCGGGGGGAGGAAAAAACGGTTCGGGGTTTCAGGGCTTCAGCACCCGGACGGAACTGCCCTCCGTCAGCTCGGTGCTGAGAGTGACGATCCGGTGGGAAAAACTGCCGCCGCTTCCGAGAAGGTCCAGCATCAGATTGGCTGCCTCCCGGCCGATACTCAGCTGGGGCTGGCGGATCAGGGTCAGGTCCGGGAAGATTTCACCGAAGAGCTCGAGCTTGTCAAACCCGATCACGGAGAGGTCCTCCGGGATGCGGATACCGCCGCGCTGCAGGGCCAGCATGGCACCCAGGGTCATTTCAAAGTTGGTGACAAACAGGGCGGTGGGCCGCCGCTTCAGGGCCAGCAGGTCCTGAACCGCCTGGTATCCTCCGTCCATCGTGTAATTGCCGTAGCGGATGTATTCGTCGTCCGGTTCGATCCCGGCTTCCTTCAGGGCATCCAGGTAGCCGTTCAGGCGGCAGTCTGTGGTGTAAAGGCCGGGGCTTCCAAGCACAAGGCCGATCCGCCGGTGGCCGAGCCCGGTCAGCTTCCGCACGGCCTGGCCGGCTGCGTGGGCGTTGTCGATGATGACGGCGCTGACCTTGTTCCGGAGGCTCTCAATCAGGCGGTCGATGAGCAGCACGGGGATTCCGGCCGCAAGCGCGGATTTCAGATGGGCACCGGTGGTGTCGGTGGCCATGTTGATCAGGCCGTCGACCCGGCGGTGCATCAGGAATTCCACGGCTTCCTTTTCCCGGCGGATATCGCTGCGGCAGTCGCAGACAATCACAGCGTAATCATGTTTGCGCAGAACGTCCTCCATGGAGGAAATGATGGACGTGATGAACGTGTTGCTGAGCTCGGGAATGACGACCCCGATGGCGCGGGAATGCTGCGTTTTCAGGCTGCGGGCCACCTCGTTGGGAACATAGTGCAGCTTCCGGACAGCGGCCTCAATCAGCACGCGGTTCTTCTCCCGGACGGTGCCGCCGTTGAAATACTTGGAGAGCGTGGCGAGACCGAGGCCGGTCTCCCGGGCGAGATCCTTCATTGTTGCTGCCATGGGTCAACCTCCTGACGGCCGTCGCGGTGCACTGAAAGAGACATCACCTGTTTTCAATGTGTTTTTATTTTATCATCAAGCCGGAGCGGATGCAATACGAAACGTTTCATATAATAAGGAAAATGAGACTGCGGGGAGCGGAGCGGGGCGGGAATCCGCCGGGAATGAAACGTTGTGCCGAAAGGCGAATTACGGTATAATGCGGGGAGAAGCAGAACCGCATAACGGACAGGGAGCGATGACATGGCCAGGCAGCCGCGTTTTGGAAGCAGTTATTTCGTGAAGATGATGCTGTCCTATTGCCTGGTCATCGTGGTCGGGCTGGGGCTGGTGACTGTTTTCACGAATTCCTGGGTGACAAACCGGCTCACCGAAAAGGAATCCCGGGTCGACCGGGAAATCGTCCTGCAGGTCAGGGACTACAGCGATGAAAAATACAGGACCATCCAGAATATTTTCGCGCAGCTGTATATGCCCATGAATTACTATGACAATTACAGTATCATGGACTACCTGAACCCGCGGATACTGAAGAACCTGGACCGGGAAGCGAAGCGGAAGGTGATTTCGGGATACCTGCTGGACGTCTGCAATGCCAACAGCTTCATCGCCGATATTTACATCGCGGACTACGGGGACCGGGAACTGTTCTTCTTTTCACGGATTCCGGGCAGGGACACTTCGCTGGAGTACGACTTCTTTGACAGGGAACTGCCGGGAGGTGAGGTCAGCAACCGGATCCGGATCATTCCCAACCATATTCCGGAATATATCAATAAAAGCAGCGTCAACAATTTTGACGTGATTTCCTACTGCATCTACCTGTTTGACCAGAACGCCATCCGGTTCAACAAGCCCCTGGGATATATCGTCGTAAATGTCCGGGCGGATCATTTCCGGGAAGCCTGCCGGACGGCGGACGGCCTGAACGGGACGCTTTTCGTGGTGGACCGTGACGGGATCACGCTGTTTGATTCCGCCGGCGGGGAAACCGGGAAGGCTTTCGACGGAAGCCGGTACGGGATCGGGGATCCCGGGGAAGCGGAATCCAACGGGAACTGGGTGATCAACGCCCGGACCTCGGACCGGACCGGATACACGTTCATCAACGTTGTCAGCCGCGACGTGATCCGCAGCGAGGCGGGATCCATCCGGCGCAGCCTGTACGGAATCCTGGCGCTCTGCGTGGCGCTGGCCCTGGCGATGAGCTTTCTTTCCGCGCGCCTGTTTTCCAGGCGCATCAACCGGCTGGTGCAGAAGATGCGCAGGCTGGACCTGGGGGAATTCAACGTCACGGCAGATGTGGAATCCCATGATGAGATCGGATACCTTGAGCAGAGCTTCAACAGCATGATCACAAGGCTTGACAAGCACATCCAGACAGCCTATGTATACCGGCTGGAATCGAAAACGGCGGAGCTGAAGGCGCTGCAGGCGCAGATCAATCCGCATTTCCTGTTCAACACGCTGGAGTCCATCCGTTTCAACGCCCTGGAGCATCAGGATCCGGATACGGCAAAGATGATCCACCTGCTGGGGAACCTGTTCCGGCGCAGCATCCAGTCGTCGGACCTGTTTGCGGAACTGCGGCAGGAGATCGATTACGCGGGAAGCTTCATGGAACTGCAGAAGCTGCGGTATGCCGACGCCTTTGAATTTGAAACGGACGTTCCGCCGAAGCTGCTGGGCCTGGGTGTTCCGCGGTTTATCCTGCAGCCCCTGGTGGAAAACGCGATCAAACACGGGCAGAAAGGCGTTTCCTCCGGAGGAATCATTTCCGTCACCGCCCGGGAGGAACCGGAGGGAACGCTGCGGATTACCGTCGCGGACAACGGCCGCGGAATGGATGAGGAAACCGTCCGGCAGGTCCTGGAACGGCTGGACCAGCCGGAAACGGAAGGAGAAGACCACTACCGCATCGGACTGAGCAACGTCCACCAGCGGATCCGGATCCTGTTCGGAGAACCGTACGGACTGACCATCGAAAGCCGGCCGGGCAGCGGGACCGCCGTCAGCATCCTGATGCCTGCCCGCAGGAAGGAGGAGCTGGAAACCTATGTACAGAGTGATCATCGTGGATGACGAGCCCGTGATCCGCCGCGGCCTGCGGGAAACCATCGAATGGGACGCACTGGGGCTGGAAGTCGCCGGGGAAGCCGCGGACGGCAGCGAGGCGCTGAAGCTGGTCCGGGACATCCGGCCGGAGATCCTGATTACCGATATCCGGATGCCGGAGATGGACGGCATCGCGCTGATCCGGGAAATCCGGAAAACGGATCTGAACGTCAAGATTACCATCCTGAGCGGATACAGCGATTACGACTACCTGAAGGAAGCAATCCGCCTGGGTGTGGACAACTACCTCCTCAAACCGATTGACAATGACGAACTGGTTTCAAACCTCCGGAACGCGGTGAGCGAGATTGAAAAGGAAGCGGCAGTCAGCCTGCAGATCAGGCAGGGAACCATGCTGCTCCGGTCCAATACGCTGCGCCGCCTGGTGACCGGCAATATCAGCCCGGAAGAGCTGCGGGAAAAAGCGGAGTTCCTGCACATTCCGCTGGAAGCCGGGCAGTACCTGTGCGCGGTCTGCGCCGTAAGCCGGGAAATCCCCGCCGACCGCCGTGAACAGTTTTTCCAGGACGCCGTCACCGAAAAGAGCAATGCGCGGCAGACGGCCTTCATGGACGGGGACGGAAACCTCGTGCTTCTGCTGGCCTTCGGCGACGCGCCCGCGGACCGGAACCGGATCCAGCAGGAACTGGAGAACATGGCGGAAAAGGCGCTGCGGGAGCGGGGAATCCCCCTGATGATCGGTGCGGGCCGCGTGGCGGAAGGCACGGGAAAGATCCGGGATTCCTATGAAAGTGCGAAGGAGGCGCTTGAATACGGGGCTTTCCTGAAAAACGGCGGGGTGATCTGGTCTGACGAAGTGCCGCAAACCTCGCGGGAGGGGGAGATCCCGGACCGGACGGATTACGAAAAGCTGAAGGATTACATCCGGCGCGGCGAGCAGGAGCCGATGAAAGCCTGCCTGGAAGAAACGCTGGACGCCGCGGCCGCGGAAGCGGGCGCGTCCCACCGCGGGATGCGCAACCTGATCATGCATATCGCCGTCCGCGTAACGGACTGCTTCCGGACGATCTATGGCAGCATGAACGCCTTCCGGGAGCCCGCCGGCTTTGATTTCGCGCGGCTGTTTACGCTCCGCAGCTATACGGACATGCGGGACTGGCTGTTTCAGCTGTGTAACGAGTGGTTTGCCTCGAACCGGACGCTCCTGGGCAGGAGCACGTCCATTGTCGGCCTGGCGGTGGATTATGTCACGGAACACTACCGGGAGGGCGTGACGCTCCGGCAGGTGGCGGAAAACTGCCATGTCAACACATCCTACCTCGGCCAGGTTTTCAGGAAGGAAACCGGCAGCGCCTTCACGGACTATGTGAACGCCCTGCGGATCCAGGAGGCGGGCAGGCTGCTGGCGGATCCGACGCTGAAGGTGTACGAGGTCGCTGAACGGGTCGGCTTTACCGATTACCATTACTTCCTGAAAATTTTCAAGAAAGTGACAGGCAGATCCCCGACGGATCTGAGAAACTGAAAAATTGACACCAGAATCAAGAAATCCGAACATTGCGAAACGTTTCGGTTAGGTTTAGAATACAGGCAAAAGAGGCGCAAAGGGCGCCGCAAACTAAATAAAAGGAAAGGGAGAAAGAAAAATGAAGAAGCTTCTGTCTATCCTCCTCTGCGTACTGCTTGTATGCGGAACGTTCTGCACCGCGCTGGCAGACGAAACCAAGATCGTGTTCTGCGTGAACATCCAGCCCCAGCTGCCGCTCGAGTTCTGGCAGTCCATCGCTGACCGCTATATGGCGGCCAATCCCGACGTGAAGGTGGAAATCATCGGCAACCCCTCTTCCAACGTCACGCTGCCTGCATATGAAAAGGACCTGCTGGCGACGGACCAGTTCCCGGACATCATGGTCATGCAGAATCCTGCTGACTTTGTGCCTTCCGGAGCGCTGCTGCCCTTCGAAGACGGAGAACTCGACTACCTGGTTGACCCCGAGGTGGGCAAGATCGGCGGAAAACAGTATGTCGCCAACTACAAGAAGCAGATCATCGGCGTGTTCTACAACAAGGACATGTTCGCCGCCAACGGCATCGAAGTGCCGAACACCTGGGATGAGCTGGTTGCCGCCTGCGACAAGCTGCTGGCTGCCGGAATCCAGCCCTTCTCCCTCGGCCTGAAGGACGGATGGCCCCAGGGACAGCTGGCCAATATGTTTGCCGGCACGGACCTGCTCGCCAAGGATCCCCACTGGGGCGCGAAGCGCAACGCCAATGAAGTGAAGTTCAACAACCCCGACCTGGTCAAAGGCATGCAGAAGTACCAGACCATCTGCACCAAGTATTGCGGAGACAACATCACCGGCATCACCTACACCCAGATGCTCGAGCAGTTCTTCACCGGAAAAGCCGCGATGCTGCCCATCGGTTCCTGGGTCAACGCCGAGGTTGCCAAGGGAGAGCAGGACTTCGAAGTCGGCTGGTTCCCGATTCCCGGCGACGAGAACGCCAATGTGGTTTCCGTATTCGTGAACGAAGGCCTGTCCATCGGCGCCGACACCAAGTATCCGGAAATCTGCAAGGATTTCATCCACTTCTTCTTCACCGACAAGGAGCTGTACGGCGAATTCCTGAAGAGCGAACAGCTGTTCAGCACCACGAAGGAAACGGTTGAGTATGACATGATCCCGCTGCGCAAAAACATGGAAGAGCAGATTGCCTCCATGCAGGAAGTGGAAGGCTTTGAGAGCATGACCGGCGACGACGCTTTCCTGCCGGGCCTCAAGGACTACTTCACCAACAAGATGACCCAGAACATCGCGATCGGCGCGGACGTGGAAGCCGAACTGGATGCTTTCGACGCCGAGTGGGAGATTGCCCACGAAGCGATTGAAGACGCGCAGTAATCCATTTACTTTCCGAACAGAACGCGTGGGGAGGGGTATTCCCGGGGAATACCCCTCCCTTCTGTTAAAGGGGGGCCGGACTGAATTGAAGCATAAAAAAACACACGACATCCTGCTGGCGGCGCCGGGATATCTGATTTATACTGTATTCATGATCATCCCGCTGGGCCTGTGCCTGTTCTACAGTTTCACCAACTGGGACGGCATCAGCAAAAACTACAAGATGATCGGCTTCAAAAACTTTGTGCGGCTCTTCCAGGACGCAAGTTTTTACAACGCGCTGAAGGTTACGCTGATCATCACGGTGATCACGGTGCTGATTTACAATGTGCTGGGCGTCTTCCTGGCGGTGGTCCTGAACCGGAAGAACCGCGCCTGCGCCTTCGCCAAAAGTGCGATCTTCGTACCGACGGTGCTTTCCAGCGTCGTGGTGGCCTTTATCTGGTCCTACATCATGCAGAAGGACGGCGGCATCATCAATACGATCCTCGGGGTGTTCGGCATTCCTCCCGTTGACTTTTACGATACGCCGATGCACACGATCGCGATGATCTCGGTGATTATCTCCTGGAACGGCCTGGGGCTGTTCATGGTGATTTACGTGGCGACGCTGAACACCATTCCGCAGGAGCTGATGGAAGCGGCGGAGGTGGACGGGGCGAACGGCGTGCAGCGCTTCTTCCGGATCACGCTGCCGCTGATGATGCCCGGCATTACCATCAACAGCGTCCTTTCCATGGCCGGGGGCCTGAAGCAGTACGACCATGTGAAGGTGATTACCGGCGGCGGACCGGGCGGCGCGACCCAGACCATCACGCTGCTCTCCGTGGAGAAAGCCTTTGGATACAACCGTCGGGGATATTCCTCCGCAATCATCCTGGTGCTGTTCATCATGATCGTGATCGTATCCGTCATCCAGATCAGCATCACCAAGAAACGCGAGGTGGAATACTGATATGAGCACGCTTGTGAAGAAACGCCTTACAGGGAAAAAGATCGGGCGGGGGACAAGGAATCTCCTGACGGTGCTGTTTGCCGTGATCTACCTGATCCCGCTCTACGTTGCCGTGGTCAACTCCTTCAAAACCTACTGGGAGGTCATCAAGTCGCCGCTGGCGCTGCCTTCCAGCCCCACCCTGGAGAATTTCACGGAAGCGTTCCATGCTTCGAACATCCTGTCCCTGTACGGGACAAGCATCCTGATCACGTTCACTTCCGTTGCGCTGCTGGTGCTCATTTCCTCCACCGCGGCCTATATCATCATCCGGAGGAAAAACAGGTTCTGCAAATTCCTTTACGGATACGCCCTGATCGGCATCATGGTTCCGCCGGTGGTTACGCTGGTGCCCAGCATCAAAACCCTGAGCATGCTGGGGCTGATGTATACGCCCTGGGGGCTGCTGATGTTCTATGGAGGCGCGTATTTCAGCACGACAATCTTCCTGTATACGGGTTTTATCAATTCCATTCCCGTGACGCTGGATGAATCGGCCTATATTGACGGAGCGGGCACAATCCGGATCTTCTTCCGGATTATCTTCCCCCTGCTGAAACCCTGTACGGCAACCGCAGTGATCCTGATGGGCATGTGGATCTGGAACGACTTCCTGAACCCGATGTACATCCTGGGCTCCACGGCCGGAAAAACGATTACGACGGGGATCTACAACTCCATCGGTGCCTACACGTCCAAATGGAACCTGGTTTTCGCGAACGTCATCCTTGCTTCAGTCCCGATCGTGGCGCTGTATCTCTGCATGCAGAAGCAGTTCATGACCGGCCTGACTGCCGGAGCGGTGAAAGGATAATGCCATGAAAAGAACAGTTCTGTCCGAAGGAATCACCCGGATTACTCTCGCGCCGGAGGATGAATCCGGCTTTCAGCCGGTCCGTTTCACGGACGGCGGCGGGGAATACCTGTGCCAGGCCGGCTTCCGCTGCGCGGAGCGCCCGGTTCACCGGCTGAGGCCGGAAGGCGGGGAAGGGGATGTCCGGCAGACTGCCAACGGGGAAGTTGTCGTCTTCGGTGAAGGCAGGGCGGACCTGCTGCGGATCAGCCATTCGGCGGAGCTGCGGTTTGCCTGCCCGGAAGGGCAGATCCTGACCGGGCTCGGCCAGCATGAGGAGGGCATTTTTGACTATGCCCGGAAAGAAGAACGCCTCTACCAGCACAATATGAAAATTGCCGTTCCCTTTCTGCTGAGCAGCGCCGGATGGGGCCTGCTGATCGAGGCGGGATGCGCCATGCGGTACCGCGGCGAAGGGGACGGCTTCGTTTTTGCCCTGGATGCGGCAGAGAAATTTTCCTATACGGTGATCCGGGCGGAAAACTGCGCGGAAGTGCTGAAAAAGCTTTCTTCCCTGACCGGCAGGCCGGCTTTGCTGCCGAAGTGGGCCTACGGGTATATCCAGTCGAAGGAACGGTACAAAACCGCCGCGGAACTGACGGAGACCGCGTCGGAATTCAGGCGGCGCGGCCTGGGCCTGGACTGCATCGTGCTGGACTGGTGCAGCTGGCGGGACGGCTGCTGGGGCGACAAAACGCCGGATCCGGAGCGGTTTCCGGACGTACGGCAGTTGACGGATACCCTGCACGGAATGAACGTCCATTTCATGGTCTCCGTCTGGCCGAACATGGCCAGCGGGCAGGACTGCGAAGAATTCCTGAGCGCGGGGCTGTTCCTGCCCGGAAGCAGGATTTATGACGCCTTTTCCCCGGAAGCGCGGGACCTTTACTGGAAACAGTGCCGGCGCACCTGGATGTCCTGCGGGACGGACGCCCTGTGGTGCGACAGCGATGAACCCATTACGGACCCGGACTGGTGCGGGACGGAGAAACGGGATGAGGACGAACGGATGCGTCTGCTGACGGAGGCTTCGTCGGTGCGCATGGACCCGGAAAGCATGAACGGGTACGGCGCGGCGCACCTGCGCGGGCTGTATGAACACTGGCGGAAAGACCTTCCGGACAAGCGGCCCGTGATTCTTTCCAGGAGCGGCGGTCCTGATTCCGGCGCGCTGGGGACGATCCTGTGGTCCGGAGACGTGGCGGCACGCTGGGACGTGCTGAGGAAACAGGTTACGGAAGCCATCCGCACAGCATGCAGCGGGATCTGCTGGTGGACGCTGGACATCGGCGCGTTTTTTGTCAGCCGGGGCGAACAGTGGTTCTGGCGCGGGGACTATCCGGACGGCGTACGGGATCCGGGTTACCGGGAACTGTATATCCGATGGTTCCAGTTCGGCGCGATGCTGCCGGTGTTCCGTTCCCACGGGACGGACACGCCGCGGGAACCCTGGCAGTTCGGCGCGGAGGACAGCCCGGAATATGCCTGCATCCGGGATATGATCGCGCTCCGTTACCGGCTGATGCCGTATCTGTACGCGACGGCGGCGCAGGCCGCAAGGGAGGGCCTGCCGATGATCCGGGCCATGATGGCGGCGTTCCCGGAAGCTCCGGAGCTTTACGCGGCGGACGACCTGTATATGCTGGGAGACGCGCTGCTGGTGAAACCCGTCACGCGGGCGCTGGCCAACGGCGGAAGCGACGCGGAGGTTCAGCTTCCTCCGGGCGGCTGGTATGACTGGTTTACCGGCGAATACGCGGAAGGCGGGCAGACGGTCCGCGCCGCGGCGCCGCTGGACCGCTTCCCGCTGTATGTCCGGACAGGCGGGATCCTTCCTGTTGCCGAAGGCGCGCGGTGCGCGGCGGAGCTGCCGGTGCCGGCCCGGGAGATCCTTGTGTTCGGAGGAGCGGACGGAGCCTTTGAGATGTATGATGACGCGGGGGACGGCTATGAGGAAGGATTCACTATTCCCGTCCGCTGGAAGGAATCCCGGAAAACGCTGATTCTCGGCCGGGCAGCCGGACGGCTGCCGGAAGCCGTTTGCATGACGGTACGGCTGACGGAACCCGGCGGCCGGCGCGAGACCCGGCAGGTTGTCTACGACGGCAGGGAGCAGTGCATTTCTTTTGCGGGAGAATAAAAACAGCGGAAGATTTCCGGCGTTTTTGTGATATGATTCTGTAAAAAGAAAAAGACAAGGGGGATATTCCTGATGAAGCAGATCAGTGAATTCATCTTTGGGGATATGCGTCTTTCGTATGCGCAGGATGAAAACGGCTGCGTCAGCATGGGCGTCATTCCCGCAGGAACGGAAAGCATGGTGCGGCGGAAGGAATACCGGCCGGAACCGCTGGCGCAGATTCACGCCCGGGGCGATCATTTTGCCGCTGGGTACGGCAACGGGCATACCCTGGCCTGCACGTCCGCAAGCGAAGCGCTGAAGTTTGTATCCCAGCGCCGGGAGGAGAACACGGTGGTCACGACGGTTTCGGACGGAGCCGGGCGGACCGTGCATCACCGGGCGGCCTGGGCGGAAGGGCTGGAAGCAGTGACCGTTTCCTGCACTTTTGAGAATACCGGAACGGAGCCGGTGACCCTGGACCTGCTTTCCAGCCTGAACCTGAGCGGGATCACCCCCTTCGCGGAGGACGACGCGCCCGGACGGCTTTTCCTGCACCGGATCGGCAGTGCCTGGAGCGCGGAGGGGCGCCTGAAAACGGAAAGCATCGAATCGCTCATGCTGGAAAGGTCCTGGACGGGGCACGCGCTGCGGCTCTGCAAATACGGCCAGCTGGGTTCCATGCCCGTGCGGGGGTATTTCCCCTTCGCGGCAGTGGAGGACCGGCAGGCCGGGGTGACCTGGGCAGCGCAGCTGGCATGCCCTTCCTCCTGGCAGATCGAGCTCCGCAGGAAGGACGACTGCCTGAACCTGATGCTTTCCCTGGCGGACGGGGATTACGGCCACTGGGCGAAAACCGTCCGGCCGGGTGAAACGTTTGAAACGCCGGAGGCGTACCTGACGGCCTGCAGGGGAGGCGTGGACGAGGCGTCCCAGCGGCTGCTGACGGTGCAGCGGCGGAATATGCCCCGCCCGGACGCGGAACTGCCGGTGATGTTCAACGAATACTGCACCACCTGGGGCAATCCGACGCATGAAAACCTGGAGCGGATCGCGGAGTGCCTGGACGGGAAGGGCATGGAGTTCCTGGTGATCGACGCCGGGTGGTACCGGAAGCCAGGCGCCGGATGGTCCGACTGCGGCGGGGACTGGATTCCGGAGGAAAAGGAGATGTTCCCGGAGGGCCTGAAAGCCACGGCGGACATGATCCGTTCCCACGGAATGAAGCCGGGGCTCTGGTTTGAGCCGGAAACCTGCGCGCCTGAATCGGAAATTTTCCGGAAGGAAGACATGCTGCTGAAGCGGGACGGCGTGCCCATCGACACCGACAACCGGCGGTTCCTGGATATGCGGAAGGAAGAAGTCCAGGCGTACCTGGAGGAACGGGTGGCCGGCCTGCTGAACCGCTGCGGGTTCGAATACATCAAAATCGACTACAACGACTGCATCGGCATGGGATGCGACGATCCGGACGGCCTGGGCGAAGGCCTTCGGCGGAACATGCAGGGGACCCTGCGCTTCTTCCGCCGCCTGCGGGAAGCGGTTCCGGGGATTACCATCGAGAACTGTTCCTCCGGCGGCCACCGGCTGGAGCCGTCCCTGATGGCGGTTTCCGATATGGCCTCCTTTTCAGACGCGCATGAATGCGCCGAGATCCCGGTGATCGCTGCCGCGCTGCACCGGGTGGTCCTGCCGGCGCAGAGCCAGATCTGGGCGGTACTGCAGGCTTCGGACAGCATCCGCAGGATCAACTATTCCCTGATCAACACCTTCCTGGGGGTCATGTGCATTTCCGGCGACGTGGAGCACCTGAACGGGGAACAGTGGAAAAAGGTCGGAGAGGGAACGGAATTTTACCGGCAGGTCCGGCATATCATCCGGGACGGCCGGAGCGCCTTCTTCGGGGAGGTATCGGAAAGCTGGCGGCATCCGGAGGGCTGGCAGGCGGTGGTCCGGACCGCCGGGAATGAGGCGCTTGCGGTGATCCATACCTTCGGCGGGAAATTCCCGGAAAAGATTGTGCTGCCTGTGAACGCGGCGGAAATCCTGCGGGTCATGTGCTCGGAGAACAACCGGGTGTCGCTGAAGGACGGGGTTCTTTCCGTGGAACTGAAGGCGCCTTTCGAGGCCGCAGCGGTCCGTCTCAGGCTCTGAAAAAAATTTTTATCAATTTTTTTCCGGAGGAGGGAACTTTTCCGGAAGGCTTTCGTCTGACTGTATGAAACCGGAGAAACGGACAGACGAAAGGAGACGACAACCATGATGAAGAGAATGACGGCGGTCCTGCTGGCGGCGATGATGCTGCTGACCCTGGCGTCCGCGGCAATGGCGGAGAACGGCATGCTCCGGGTGGGAGACCGGGGAAACGAAGTGACGGAGCTGCAGCAGAAGCTGATTGAGCTGGAATACCTGGAAGGAGAAGCCACCGGCATTTACGACGAGGCGACGGCGGAGGCGGTCCGTTGGTTCCAGCGGGCTCACGGGCTGCTGGTGACCGGAACGGCGGACCGGGTGACCCGGGAGCTGCTGGAAAAGGAAAACACGCACGCCCGGGAGGAAATACCGGACCTGTGGGTGATGGAGGAAGCGGACGCCGGCATGGCATACAGCGCATACGCGATGCCCGCCGCTACAATGGCAGCCAAGGGAACGATGCAGAATTCCATGAGCGCCTGGGGGATGCCGGAATTCAGCACGGATGAGTACACCCACTTTGAAAGCAACGGTTTTTTGAGCACACGGACCTCCCCCCTGTCCACCTTCGCGGCGGACGTGGACACCTCTTCCTACGCACAGCTGCGCCGCAGGATCCTGAACGGGGAAACGGTTCCCGCAGACAGCGTACGGATTGAGGAAATGCTGAATTACTTCCACTATGACTACAAGCAGCCCGCCGGGGACGAGCCCTTCGGCGTGACGATTGAATACGCGGACTGCCCCTGGAACAGCAAGACAAAGCTGCTGCAGATCGGCCTGCAGGCGAAGACGGCGGAGCGGGACAAGCTGCCGGGACACAACCTGGTGTTCCTGATTGACACCTCCGGAAGCATGTACGGACCGGACCGGCTGGACCTGGTGAAGCGGGCGTTCCTGATGCTGCTGGACGAGCTGGACGAGAAGGACACGGTGTCCATCGTTGCCTACGCCAGCCAGGACCGGGTTGTGATGGAGGGCGTGCCCGGAAGCGAGAAGACCCGGATTATGGAAGCCATTTCCGAGCTGGAGGCGGGAGGCGCCACCAACGGCAGCGCGGGAATCGCCCGGGCCTATGAGATCGCCGGGAAATACTACGTGCCGGGCGGGGTGAACCGGATCCTGCTGGCGACGGACGGAGACCTGAACGTGGGCGTGTCCTCCGAGGGCGAGCTGGTGAAGCTGGTGGAGGAGAAACGGGAAAGCGGCATCAGCCTGACCTGCCTGGGAGTGGGGATGGGCAACTACAAGGACAACAAGATGGAAGCCCTGGCGGATTACGGCAACGGCAACTGCCGGTATATCGACACGATTCACGAAGCCCGCAAGGCGTTGGTGACCGAAGGGGGCGGAACCTTCATCACGGTGGCGAAGGACGTGAAGATCCAGGTGGATTTCAATCCGGCGCTGGTGAAGGGATACCGGCTGATCGGATACGAAGACCGGCTGATGGCGGCGGAGGACTTTGCCAACGATGAAAAGGACGGCGGCGAGATCGGCAGCGGCCACCGGATGACAGCCCTGTACGAAATCGTGCCGGCGGATTCCGACTTCGAATTCGGCGCGGCAGAAAGCCGCTACCAGCAGGCGGAAGGCGGCCGGGAAGGCGGAGAGCTGCTGACGGTCAGCATCCGGGCCAAGGAGCCGGAGGGAAGCGAGAGCCGGCTGTATGAGTATCCCGTGAGCAGCACGCCCGCGGAGACGCTGAGCGACAACATGAAGTTCGCGGCGGCGGTGGCGGAAGCGGGCATGCTTCTGCGGGACAGCGAATGGAAGGGAACGGCAAGCTGGGAGACAGTGCAGGAGCTGCTGCGGGACTGCGGAAGCGTGAAGGGAGACACATATAAGGAAGAGCTTTTGTACCTGGTGAATTTGATGGAGCGGGAAGGCGACTAAGGATTTCCAACCCCAAAGACCGGAAGCTGCGGGCTTCCGGCCTTTTTGATTGGAAAAGTGAAAAGTTGATCGTTGATCGTTGATCGTTTTGAAATGTTTAACGGCGAGAAGAGTGTAAAGTTGATCGTTGAGAGTTGAGAGCTTTTTTGCTCGGAGCGCGCGAAAAATAACCATTGTCCAAAGAGCCCAAATGAGTTAAGATAAGCCGAGCAAATCAAAGGAGACGAACCATGCCTTTTTTGTATGAAACCCACATGCATACCTGCCTGGCCAGCAAGTGCGGGGAAAGCACGGG
>OCVV011347510.1_pt1 | contig 21718 bp, 18 predicted proteins | sample 1539721 | NCBI WGS metagenome assembly OCVV01 (sample SAMN02144230, study PRJEB22623) | gut metagenome | biome: sheep rumen | host: Ovis aries | place: New Zealand
ATCATCTTGCGGACGGTCTTCTTCTCATACTGGTAGACTGCCTCGTCGAGTATGGCGAGCCACTCTTCGTTGTCGGCAAATGCTTCGCGGAGCTTTTCCTTGAATGCGGAGACGTTGCCCTCGCGGGTCTGCTTGTCGTCTGTGAAGACCGCTTCTTCCATCTGTGCGGGAGGAACGATCTCCTTGATGGCTGCGAAGAACTCTTCGGGGATGGCGCAGCTCTCGTACTCGCGCTTCTGCTTGCCGCAGTCGGCGACAATGCCCTTGACCCACTCGATGATCTTCTTGTTCTGGTCATCTGCGATGTAGATGCAGCGGATCATTTCCTCATCGGGGATCTCGTTTGCGCCGGCCTCGATCATCATGATCTTGTCTTCTCTGGAAGCAACAGTCAGCTGAAGGTCGCCCTTGTCCCACTGCTCCTGGGAAGGGTTGATGATGACTTCGCCGTTAACCATGCCGATCTGGGTCATGGCGACGGGGCCGTCGAAGGGAATATCGGAAATCTCAGTGGCCAGAGCGGCGCCGTTCATGGCGACGAGCTCGGGTCTGCAGGCAGGCTCAACACTCATGACCAGGCACTCGAGAGTGACGTCATTGCGCATGTCCTTGGGGAACAGAGGACGCATGGGACGGTCGATGACACGGCTGGTCAGGATGGCATTCTCACTGGGTCTTCCCTCGCGCTTGTTAAAGCCGCCGGGGAACTTGCCTACTGCATAGAATTTCTCGGTGTACTCCACGCTGAGCGGGAAAAAGTCGATCCCGTCGCGGGGTTTCTCAGAAGCCGTAGCGGCACAGAAAACAGTTGTGTCGCCGTAGTGCATGAACGCGCAGCCGCCGGCCTGTTTGCCGACGCGGTCGATGTCGACGCTCAGTGTACGTCCGCCGACTTCCAGTGAATAGGTCTTAAACATGTGATATTTCTCCTTACGCTTCTTCTCTTCTTCTTCGTTCGAAAACCTTTATCTGAGTGTGTAAAAACGGCAGGAACCGGATTGCCGGCTCCTGCCGCCCTATACGTACTCAAGGCCTGTATTTCGGCAACCGGATGCCTGTAAGCATCGGATTACTTTCTGATGCCGAGCCTCTTGATCAATGCACGGTACTCTTCGATGTCGTTCTTCTTGACATAATCGAGAAGGCCTCTGCGCTTACCGACCATCTTCTGAAGGCCGCGGCCTGAATGATGATCCTTCGGGTGCTGCTTGATGTGCTCGGTGAGCTCACGGATACGCTCTGTCAGAACAGCAATCTGGACTTCGGGTGAACCAGTGTCGCCTTCCTTGCGGCCGTATTCCTGCATGATCGCGGTTTTCTTTTCTTTGGAAATCATTTATTTTTCCTCCTGTAAGATTCATTCACCGTATGCCGCGCGGGGGTCGGAGTGTCCGTCCGCAGAGCATCGGTACAAAGATACGTGCTGTGACTTTTTATGCACAGCTTTTGTATAATAGCACAAAGCAGAACCTGTGTAAAGCAATTTTTCAGAAAATTTGTATCTTCGAAATATACATTATTCAGCTCTGCAGCCTGCCCTTTGAGTCCCTTTCACGAGTCCTGTCTGTTTCGGGCAGAAGTAAAAAGTGCAGCCAGCCGGACACGGATGGTCTCGACGATGATCCCGGCCAGGAAGATCACGGCGACATCCAGCAGGATATAAAGCGGAAAGAGGCTGCTGCTGTATTGGACGGTATCCGCTTTGAGGAGATCATGCCAGAGGAAAGATCTTAAGAAACGGTAATCATGCAGCAGATAGACACTGAATGTACATGAGGAAATTTTATTAATTATTCTGCTGCTGAACCGGTATTGTCCGATAAGGAGTAGAGCCAGGCCGTCCAGGGGAATCAGTATATCATTCAGAAAACTGTCAGGTTCCAGGAACAGAATACTGTCAATGACACGGGCTCCGGCCGTTGTGCTGCAAATGTTGTCAAACATGATATATCCGCTCACCAGAAATAGGATGGCAAAGACGATCACATGAACCAGGAGGCCGGCTGCGGAGGAACTGAAATTCCTGTCCGCAGATCCGGATGCGGATGCGGCTGCATCCGCGGACTTCAGCCTGCTGCTCTGCTCACAGACCCGGACAAATGATCCCATCATATAGAAGAGCACGGCCTTGATAAAGTTGACGGGTATAAACTCTTCGTTTCCTGTTTTATAAAAAAAGAACCATATGTAAAGAATGAGCAGGAGGAAAAGCGTCTTTCTGTCCAGGAACCTGATCAGCACATTGATCGAAGGGGCCAGGAACAGAAGGATAAGATAAGCCAGGGCGAACCACCAGAGGCCTGCCGGAGTGAACAGTGATGGCTCAACCACTCTGTGCAGGTCCCGGGCACTGTCATAGCCCGTTGTCAGACGCAGGACCAGGTAAAGGACTAACATCAGGACGCCGAAAAAGTGGACTCTCCCCAGAAAGCTGAGTACAGAGCGGGGAGAAAGTTTTTCCCGGTCTGCCAGAAAATAGCCTGTGATCATGAAAAAGACCGCGACGCCTACCCTGCCTCCGCAGCTGATCACTGCGCTAACGGCCTGGTTGAGAGGACTCATTTGAGGCCAAAGACTGTAAGGTGTCTGCGAAGTAACTTTGAATAATCCGTGGTTCATCAGATGATTGGCCACGATCAGAATCATGGCGATGATCCGGATCAGTTCAAAGCCTGACTCCCTCATCTTTTTGTTCTCTGCTTTACTCATCGATCTCATCCGTATGTAAAATCATATAGCATGTATGAAACGGGTCTTAAATGCCGTGGTATTCCCGTCCCGCCTGTATATCGTGTTCCATGGTGGCCTTGAGTTCCTCCACAGAGGAAAACTTCATCTCAGGACGGCGATGGGTGAGGAGCTGCACGGTGGCAGTCTCGCCGTAGACATCCCCCTTAAAGTCATAGAGGAAGGTCTCCACAGTCACTCTCTTCTCGTCCGAAACCGTCGGTTTGACGCCGATATTGGTCATTCCGCAGTATTTTCTGCCGCCGATGAGAACGTCTGAATAATAGACGCCGAAGGGAGGCAGGAGTTTGTCCTCGGGGGGTGTCTGGTTCAGGGTCGGTATGCCGATCCTGCGGCCCAGTGCCTTTCCGTGCACGATGCTGCCCCGGATCATGTAGGGTTCGCCAAGATAGCGGGCTGCGGTGGTGACCTCTCCGGTATCAATCAGGCGGCGGATCAGGGTGGAACTGACGATGTGTTCATCCATCACGATCTTCTCGATCTTTTTGGCCTTAAAGCCGTATTCGGGCGCCATCTCTTCGAGCAGTGCGAAATTGCCGCTGCCGTGGTCTCCGAAAGAAAGGTCGGGGCCTGCCGCTATAAAGCGGGCGCGCATCTGTTTGCAGAGGAAATTCGAGACGAATTCTCTGGAGGGAGTGGCCGCGGACTTTGCATTAAAGGGAAATTCCACAAGAATGTCAATGCCCATTTTTTCGAAGATCATCTCCTTCTCCTCGCGGGTCGTCAGGATCTGCTTTGCGCCGAATCCGAAGAATACCTCCGGATAGGGGTCAAAGGTAAATACTGCCGCGAGAAGGCCTTTTTCCTTCTGGTCCAGAAGCTCCTCCAGGAGTCTGCGGTGTCCCAGGTGTACACCGTCGAACTTTCCGATCGAGACGGCGGTCTCCCCGGGGCTCACAAATTCTGTCGTATCTCTGATTATCTGCATAAAAGGTCCTGCTCCTGTTGTTTTTTTTCTTTTTTAAAGTTCCGGAAGGAACATCTTGTAAGCCGTATAACGGCTGCGGCCACCGGCACCGCCTTTACTGCGGTAGAGTCCGTAAAAGGACCGGTCCGCGCTGTACATGCGGATGACTTGTTCGCCGGGATCGATCCCGGGAAGGGACTGCAGATCAAAAGCCTCTGTGCTCTTCCATTGTCTCTGCGGATCCTCTTCCCCGGCAAGGAAGCGGAACTCCTCTCTCGTTAGGAGGTTGCCGTTTTTGAGGAGGCGCAGGGCGTCTTCCGTGCAGGCTGCGGCCGGAAGGTCTGCGAAAAAGCTGTCCACCGGACGGATCAGGGGCAAGAGCCTGTCCGGTTCGTTTTTGGCAAAGTACTCCAGTTCATCGAGGGTATGCGCCTCGTCGAGCGTGAACTGGCCGACTCTTGTTCGAAGAAGGGACTGCATAGCCGCTCCGGTCCCCAGAGCATTACCCATGTCCTCACAGAGCGTGCGGATATAGGTGCCTTTGGAGCAGCGGACGCGCATTGTGATGAAGGGAAGTTCGATCTTCTCGATCTGCAGGGCATGGATGGTGATGCGGCGGGGTTTGCGCTCCACCGTGATGCCCTTGCGCGCCATATCATAGAGGCGCTTTCCGTTGACCTTGATGGCCGAGTACATGGGCGGGATCTGCTCGATCTGTCCTGTAAATGCGGAAGCTGTCCTTAGAATGCTGTCCTCGATCATGTCCTCCCGGTTTTTTCCGGCCATATATTCTTCTGACCGGTCTTCCCCGGTCTCTTCTGCCGTCGTCTCCTTCTGTGGGGGTCCGCCTTTTCCGGATCTCAGGATGGCTGCCGGGATCTCGTCGTCCGGGATCCTGTGAAGGATCTCTCCGCTCATATCCTGGGTATCCGTCTGCACGCCCAGGCGCATGACAGCCACATATTCTTTTTCCCGGTCCGCGATGAGTTCGCAGATCCTGGTGGCATTGCCCAGACACATGGGGAGGACTCCCTCCGCGTCCGGATCGAGTGTTCCCGTATGGCCGATCTTGCGCATACGCAGGATCCCGCGCAGACGGGCCACCGCGTCGCTGGAGGTGTAGCCGGCCTCTTTATAAACTGTCAGCATTCCATGATGCATAGTTCACCTGTTTTTGTGTTTTTATGTTTTTACGGCTGTTTCAGCCCGGTTAGTGCTTACGGGCTGTTTTGCCGGTAATTCCTTTGAATATATCTGCAGAAGCTTTTATGCTTCCGCATTTTTAAGCTGTGTGCGGATCATGTCGACCATGCGCTGGATGGCAATGGTAATGTCCATGCCGGACTTGATCGTACAGCCGCTCGCGCGTACGTGTCCGCCTCCGCCGAACTGCAGGGCGATCACGGCGACATCGACGATGCCGTTGGAGCGCAGACTGACGCGCCAGTCGCCGGTGGAGCGCTCATGGGCAAAGATGGAACATTCCGCGCCCGTCGTGGAGACGAGTTCGCTGACGATGCCCTCCACGTCCTTGCCGACTCCGCCCAGGGCCTGAATGGCCAGATGATCGAGTTTGCTGACGATGCATTTGCCGCCCAGGCAGCTTTTGGCCTTGGAGAGAGCCCTGCCCAGAACTCGCTTCTGGACAAAGGTCTTTTCGAAATAGACCTCGCGGACGATCCTGGAAAAGTCAAAGCCGAAGGTCATCAGTTCGCCGGCCACTTCCATGGTCTTGCGGGAGGTATTGGAAAAGCGGAAACAACCGGTGTCGGTCACCATGCCGATATAGAGGGCCTGGGCAATCTGCGCATCGATCTGATCATGGTCGATCACTTCATAGACGAGCTCACAGGCACTGCTGGAACTGCCGTTTACGTAATTGACCGCACCGCTGCCGGGATTACTGACATGATGATCGATGTTGATGGTCTTATCAGCCCTGTCAAACATAGCCTTTGCGCCGAGGATGCGGTCGCTGGCAGTATCAAGGATGACAAATGCATCATAGCATTCGATGTCCGTCCTGAAATTTGTGATGATGGTGTCGGCTCCCGGAATGTTGTTGTAAAGCTCTTCACGAAGAGTTTCGAGAAATACATCGACCCGCGCCCCTGGCATCATTTTTCTGAGAAAGAGGGCAAGTCCCATGCAGGCGCCCACACAGTCTCCGTCCGGATTCTCGTGTCCGCTGATGCCGATCGTTCTGCAGTCTTTCAGTTCCTCTAAAATCCTCATAGTTCAAGTACCATCCGGCCGTCATCGAAGGCCGCCGGATCTTCCTTTCTCCCGGATCCACCGGGTCATGTCCTTTCCGTCCGGTTCAGAAGAAAATCAGAATAAAATCCGAATAAAAAATACGGGAATTATTCAGTATATTCTTCCTCACGCATCTCTTCCACCCGCTGATCTGCGGCGATGACTTCGTCGATCTTGCGGCTCATCTCAACACCGTAGGCAATGGAGTCGTCCAGGATGAACTGGAGCTGGGGTGTATTGCGCAGATTGACCCTTCTGGCGAGTTCTCCCCGGATAAATCCAGCGGCACTGGTCAGGCCGGCCATAGTATCCTTCTTTTTCTGCTCGTCACCGTAGACACTGACCCACACCTTGCAGGTCTTGAGGTCCGGTGCCACTTCCGCGACCAGCACACTGGTCATGGGGCTGATGCGTGGGTCCTTGATGCCTCCGCTGATGATCTGCGCCAGTACGCGGCGCACTTCATCGTTGATCTTTCTGTTCTTTACACTGTTTTTTCTCATTGTATGAATTCTCCTTTTCGCGCGCCCTGTAAACGTAAAACCCGGCTGGAGATCGGCTCTCCAGCCGGGTCATTATTTCGGATAAAAGTCCCCGATGGCGCCGGAAGGCATTTTTGATCAGGTTCTGGGGACTTCAACGAGGTCATAGGCCTCGACGATATCGTCGACCTGCATCTTGTCAAAGCCATCAAATACAAGGCCGCACTCGAATCCTTCGCGGACTTCCTTGGCGTCGTCCTTGAACCTCTTGAGGGAAGCGAGGCTTCCTTCGTAGATCTGCTCGTCGCCTCTGCGGATGCGGACTTTGCAGCCGCGGCGGATGACACCGTCGGTGACCATGGATCCTGCGATGTTGCCGACATGGGATGCCTTGAACAGCATACGGACCTGTGCGTGGCCGATGACGCGCTCCTCGTAGACGGGAGCCAGCATGCCCTTGAGAGCAAGTTCGATGGCGTCGATGGCCTGGTAGATAACTTTGTAAAGGCGGATATCAACGCCTTCCTGGTCGGCCATGGATTTAGCCATCATGTCAGGACGTACGTTGAAGCCGATGATGACTGCGTTGGAGGCAGATGCCAGGGAGACATCGGACTCTGTGATATTGCCGACGCCGGCGTGGATGACCTTGACGACAACTTCCTCGTTGGAGAGCTTGAGAAGGCTCTGGCGCAGTGCCTCGACAGAACCCTGAACGTCGGCCTTGAGGATGAGGTTGAATTCCTTGAGGTTTCCTTCCTTCATCTGGCTGAACAGATCGTCCAGGTTCATGCGCATTCTGGTCTCTTCGATGAGCTCTTCCTTACGCTGCACTTTGTAAGTCTCGGCATAGGATTTGGCAGTCTGCAGATCGTCGTGTGCCAGGAATACTTCGCCTGCGCTGGGAACGTCGGAGAGGCCCAGGATCTCGACGGGATGGGATGGAAGCGCGACTTTGACGCGTCTGCCCTTATCGTCGATCATGGCTCTGACCTTACCGGAGCTTGCGCCCGCGGAAATGAAATCGCCGATGTGGAGTGTACCCTTCTGTACGAGTACGTTGGCAACAGGACCACGGCCCTTGTCCAGCTTGGCCTCGAGGACAAGTCCTCTTGCCTTGCGGTTGGGATTGGCCTTAAGTTCCATGATGTCTGCGGTCAGCAGGATTGTCTCGAGCAGATCTTCAATGCCGATGCCCTGCTTTGCGGAGACTTCGACGAACTCGGTGGAGCCGCCCCATGCGGTGGGAACCAGCTCATATTCAGTCAGTTCCTGTTTGACGCGCTCAGGGTTGGCGCCTTCCTTATCGATCTTGTTGATGGCAACGATAATCTCGACACCGGCTGCCTTGGCATGGTTGATGGCTTCGATGGTCTGCGGCATAACGCCGTCATCTGCAGCGACGACCAGGATGGCGATATCGGTGGAATTGGCACCGCGCATACGCATAGCGGTGAATGCCTCGTGTCCGGGTGTATCGAGGAAGGTGATATCTCTTCCGTCGATGGAGACCATGTATGCACCGATGGCCTGTGTGATGCCGCCGGCTTCCTTGCCTGTAACATTGGTGCTGCGGATGGCATCCAGCAGGGATGTCTTACCGTGGTCGACATGGCCCATGACGCAGATGACAGGCGGACGGGAAACCATCTCGGACTCGTCCTCTTCGTCCTCACGGAGCAGTTCTTCGATGACGTCGACTTTCTGCTCTTTCTCGCAGAGGATATCGTATCCGAGTGCGATTTCTTCCGCTTCTTCGTAAGAAACTTCACTGTTGGGCGTCATCATCTTGCCCTGCAGGAAGAGTTTCTTGATGATCTCGGCAGCCTGGAGGTGCATGCGCTCTGCTAGGTCGCGGATGGAGATCTTCTCGGGAACAGAGATCGTCTTGATCTGCTCCTCGGCGGGGACTGTTTCCTTCTTTTCAGGACGGATGAAGCGTCCGGCTCTGTTCTTGCGGGACTGGTTCTTATCGTCCTCGTTATAGATCTGATCCTTTCTGGATCTGCGGTCTTTCTCCTGATAGCCCTTGCCGCGGCTCTTGTCTCCGCGTCCGGGTGCCGCGCCCTGTCCGGGACGTGCGGATCCGCCTCTGGAATCTGCACCGCCTCTGGAAGCGCCGCCGCGTCCGCCTCTGGAATCAGAGCCGGGACGGGATCCGCCGCGGGAATCACGGGAGTCGCGGGAGTCAGCGCCGGCACGGGGTGCACCGCCGCGTCCGCCTCTGCTGTCGGAACCTGTGCGTGCGCCGCCTCGGCTGTCGCGGGAATCTGCGCCGGCACGGGGTGCGCCTGTGCGTCCGCCGCGGTCATTTCTGTCGCCGCCGGTGCGTCCGCCGCGTCCATCGGAAGCCTGACGGTTTCCGCCGCGGGCGGAATCAGATCCCTGTCTCGCCGCCTGGTCGCCGGAACGCTGTGCTCTGGGCGCAGAATCATCACGCCTGCCCTGACGGGAGGCATCGTTTGCTTCCTTTTCTTCCGCCGCAGCTGCAGCAGGAGCAGAAACAGTCTCCGCCTGTGCCGCCGCAGGGGTCTTGTCAGGCGCAGCCTGTTCAGGAGCCTTCACTTCTGCCTGTGCGGGAGCAGTTTCGGCCGCGGCAGCGCTCTGCTGTGCAGCCTTTGCAGCTGCCTCTTCGGCCGCTTTGGCTGCTGCTGCCGCCTCGGCTGCTCTTCTGGCCTCTTCCTCAGCCTCCGCTCTTCTGACAGCCTCGGATTTGCGGGGCTGCGGTGCAGGCTTATGATAATCCACTTCCATCTGTGTCTGACGGATGGTGGGCTTGATCAGCTTGCGCACGGGTGCGGCCTGGCTCCTGGTGCGGCCGGCATTGCCGCCGCGGGCGCCTCTCTGGCCGTCACGGGCATTGCGGTCGCCTGTACGGCCGTCACCAGGCCTCTGCTGACGTCCGCGTCCGCCGGCCTGACCGGCAGAACTGCCGGCACCTGCGCCGCGCTGTCCGCCCCTTGCCTGGCCCTGGCGGTTCTGCCCGTAGGACCCGTGGGATGAACCACCTGCGGGATTATATGCACCCGAACCGCTCGAATACGCACCGCGCTGTCCGCCCTGCGTATTTGAGCCGGTCACGATAATGATCTTTTTCTTTTTGGCAGGCTTTTTGGCATCCTCAGCAGGTTTCTTTCCCTCTGCGGATGCAGCTTTCTCTTCCGCACCCGATACAGATGCCGTTTTGTTATCTTCTGTATCACTCCGTCTCGCTTCAAACATGTCAGAACCCAACTGTACTGCGCCCTCCTCAAATATTGACTAATACCGGTCTATATCGATCGGTTATATTCCTGTCCGTTTCGTCTGCCGGAAAACTCCTGCCGCAGACAAACTATTTTCTCTTTCCTTCACTGCAGCATCTACCCTGTATTTTCCTCAGTGCTCTCCTGCAGTTTATTCAATATACTCTCGGCAAAACCGCGGTCTATGACGGCAACGCATGCCCTCTCTTCTCTGCCGACCGCATGGCCGAGCGCTTCTTTTGTTCCGTAGAAGCGAAACGGTATCTTATAAAAAGTGCACTTGTCTGTAAATTTCTTCACGGTGTTGGCTTTGGCGTCCTCCGCGATCAGCACCAGACGTGCCTTTCTGCTCTTTACAGCTTCTTCAGCCGAAAAGCCTCCTGCTGCGATCCTGCCCGCTCTGGCGGCAAGTCCCAGCTGCATCAGCACCCTATCCTGCATCGGCACCTCCCAACTGCCCCCGGAGCTGTGAGGCTCCGTCCTCGGGCACCTGTGTGCGGAAGGCACGGCTCAGGGCCTTGCGCTTGATGGCTCTCTGCAGACACGCAGGGTCGTCGCACAGATAGGCGCCGCGTCCGTTGGCGCGGCCGGTCTTATCTACCAGGAGTTCTCCCTCCCGGGTCAGGACGATCCTGATCAGCTCCTTTTTCGGTTTTGAAGTACCGCAGCCGATACAGGTGCGCATCGGTATTTTCTTTGGCATCTCTGTTCTCCCTGCGTCATTTACAGTCAAAAATCCTGCACTGTCACTATCTCAATCCGATTGTCACTGGTCCTCTGCGTCTTCCTCGACTGCAGCGATCTCAGCTTCTTCCGTGTATTCGCTGTCCTCAGCCTCTTCGACGGGGGCTTCTTCGTACGCTTCCTCAGCGTACTCTTCACCTTCATAACCCTCTTCGGCATAGTCTTCTTCGTACTCGTCCTCATCCGCATCGAGGTAGTCTTCGTAGCGGAAGCCGACAGCGTCCTTTGCCTGGGTCTCGTTCTTGATGTCAATCTTGTAGCCTGTCAGGCGGGCAGCAAGTCTGGCGTTCTGTCCTTCCTTGCCGATGGCCAGAGAGAGCTGGTAATCCGGTACGACGACCTTTGCGACTCTCTCCTCGGGATCTGCGAAGACCGCGACCACGTTGGCGGGAGAAAGGGCATTCTGGATGAAGTTGCCGGGGTTCTCGTCCCAGACAACGATATCGATCTTCTCGCCGCGCAGTTCGTCGACGATGTTGTTGACACGGGAACCGTTGTTGCCGACACAAGCGCCGATGGGATCAACGTTGGGATCGTTTGATCTGACGGCGATCTTGGTGCGGCTGCCGGGCTCACGGGCTATGCTCATGATCTCAATGACGCCGTCCCTGACTTCCGCGACTTCCTGTTCAAAGAGTCTGCGGACCAGATCGGGATGAGTGCGGCTGACCAGGATCCTGGGGCCGCGGTTTGTGGTGCGGACCTCGAGGATGAAGACCTTGATGCGGTCTGTGGGGTGGAGGTGTTCGCCGGGAACCTGTTCCTTTTCATTGAGCATGCCGTCGGCCTTGCCCAGGTTGACGCTGATATTGCGGCCGATATTGCGCTGAACAATACCGGTGACGATATCGCGCTGTTTCTCAATATAGTAATCGTAGATGACGCTGCGCTCTTCCTCGCGGATCTTCTGCATGATGACGTTCTTGGCGATCTGTGTCGCAATACGTCCGAAGTCTCTGCTGTTGATATCTACATGAACAACATCGCCGACCTGTGCACCCTTCTGGATCTTTGCGGCATCCTCAAGGGTGATCTGCTCCAGATCATCCTCGATCTCTTCGGGGGTCTCTACAACAGTCTTCTCTGCATAGCAGGAATAATCAAAGGAATCGCGGTCGATCTCAACTTTCACGTTCTCAGCCTTGCCGAAGTGGCTCTTGCAGGCTGTCATGAGGGCATTTTCGATTGCCTCAAACAGTGTTTCGCTGCTGATGTTCTTCTCTTTTTCCAGGGCGAGAATCGCCTCTTTCAACTCAGTGTTCATGCTGTCTCCTTCATTTATTCAAAGTCAAATGCCAGCCGGATGGAGGCAATCTCTTTGCGGTCCACTGTCAGCCTCTGCCTTCCGGATCGATCTGCCTGTTTCTCATCTGCAGATACCGCAGCGGGATCATCCGTCACTTCCGCAGTCTCAGGTGCCGCTTCCATGGCAGGATTTGCTGCTCCCTTTTTCTTGCCCTTTGCCTTCCCCTTTCCCTTTGCAGGGACAGGAGCGTCGGCATTGACAACGATTTGCATATCATCAAACTCTACAAGCTCTCCGCGGATGTCTTTTTCGCCGGTCTCCGCATGAGGTTTATAGAGGTGGATCTCAACATCCTGGCCGATACTCTGCTGCAGGTGTCTGTCCCTTGTCAGGGCCCGTCCCAGGCCGGGACTGGAAACGATCAGGGTATAGGGATCTTTGATGGGATCATCTTTGTCAAGTGCATCGGAGAGGAGCCTGCTGACATTTTCACAGTCGCCGATGGTCACACCGCCGTCCTTGTCAATGTAGACATTGAGATAGAACTCTTCTCCCTCTTTGACATATTCCACATCGTAGATCCGGATGCCGAACTCTTCCGCGATCGGAGCCGCAATGGCTTCGGCGCGTTCTTCATACTGCTGATATACGTTTTTAGCAGTCTTTTTTTTCTTCATAGAAACCTTTCAATACACACAGAAAAAGTGGGACTTGCGGGCCCACTTTTTAAGATTACGATATTAAATTCTTTATTATTGAACCCTGCATTTTAGTATTACAGAATGATCATTGAATCATTTATCCTTCAATAAACATTGCTACAATAGCACAATCAGCCGGCAAATGCAAGCATACTAGAAAATATTTTTTCAAGATTTTGTGCAGCTGAAGTTAATATATACCACCGCTTGGCCGAAAGGCAATGCTTCATACCGACTGGTCCGCAAAAAATTTATACATTTTGAGCAAAGTCTGCCGGAGTGCTGCACGTAAGTATTTCAGAGCATGGTGTTCTCAAAATCGCCTTTTTGGGTACATCTGACCACTTCGAAGCCGCCTTTTCTGAAGTCCCTGGGGCTGACGCCGTAAAACTGTTTGAAAATCTTGGAAAAAGCCAGCTGGTCCTGATAGCCGACAGCACCCGAGATCACGTTGACGGGAAGCGTCGTCGTCCTCAAAAGGCTGCCTGCCCTTTCCATGCGAAGATTCAGGATGAAGGCCTGGGGTGAGCATCCGACAGATTTTTTGAAGCAGCTGCTCAGGTAACTTCTGCTTACTCCCAGTTCCGACGCTATATCGTGGATCCGCAGATTTTTTTCAAAATTCTTGGAGATATACTGCATGGCCATTCTGACGAAATCCGGCTCTTCCGGACTTCTGGAGGGAGCATCCGTGGTCTGCTCATGCTCCCTGATCAAAATGGACATGATCTTCAATACGATCGACATGCGGTAGAGGTTATCTGCAGCGGTAAGTGCCTGCGCTTTGAGGATTTCCTCTACCAGATCCGAAATCTCCTTGGTCGCTGCACTGGAGCGCACAGGGCTTTCCAGTGTGAGGCCGGCCATCCGGGAATACTCTTCCGCCTGGACTCCGTTATATCCGATCCAGACATATGACCAGGGATCATCTCGGTCAGAAACATAGCCGATCTTCTCACCGGGAGCGATATAAAAAATCTGTCCTTTGGCAATCTCCCAGGTCTTATTCCCGAAAACCATTTTCCCTTTGCCGCTCAGGACAAAGTGGATGACATGGTTTCTTCGCTCGACAGGGGAAAAGAGCTGTAAAGGAGTTGTCCTCTCCCATCCGCAATAGGACAGAAAAAGATCCGATGACATTCTCGGAAGATTCTCCAGACATCGAAAAGAATCCGAATGTGTATACCCCGAAAAAGCTTTAGTATCCAGAATCTCGTTCATTCACACCTCCCGCGCTTTCAATATGATCCTGACAGGCGAAATTGATGCTTGTTCAGGACTCGCAGGCGAATCTTTCAATTACTGCCGGACAAACAGATTCGGCATACTTGACCGTACTGAGGATTTGTCCCTGATACAATCTTTATTCTATGTCGTAATGTCGTGCGAAAAAATGGGAAAAAGGATGTAATACATGTTGAAATGTATGTTTGCATGAACATGGAATCGTTTACAAAACAAGAAATGCACAGCCCGATGCTAAGATCCTTGAGCAGTACATTGTATGATCCTCTATGATTTTGGGATGTGTAAACCCGGGGATATGGCTTTCGGGAATAGAAAGAACAAGTGAATAGAAAAAAAGAGATAGTCACCTATCTCTTTCATCGCAGCTCGTACGGGAATCGAACCCATGATTCTGCCGTGAGAGGGCAGCGTCTTAACCCCTTGACCAACGAGCCATTTTTTAGTTTGCTGAGCTCTTGCTCAACGCAAGACATATATTATCAGAACCATTTCATAAATGCAAGCGTTTTTTTAATATTTTTTCATTTCTGTATATTTCTGTTTTTTGCCATTTATTTTTTGTTATTTCTATCGTCAGACAGACTTGCTGCTGACCGACCCATGGCTTCAGATCATACGCTTCCCCGCATCAGCGGCTGTCACATTCCCAGGCGCATCATATCGTCGAGGATCTCCTTCTCGGATTTGTGAGCACTCCTGTCACTCTTCTCTTCCCCGGCATGCATGCGGACGGAAGCGACAGATTCCACTCTGCCGGTGTAATCGTATACACTCTCTGATTCCTCCCCTTCCGGTTCGAGGATCCTGTCGCCGCATTCATCCACCAGGGGAAGGTAGGGTATAAAATCGGGCAGCATCAGCTTTGCGTCCAAAAGGGCCAGCAGGCCGAAGCCGAAGAAGGTCCAGATGAAGGCATAGAGGGGCTGGTACTGTGCATCAGTGGCACTCAGGTAGAGAGAGAACAGATGGAAAAAGAGAAGCACGGGAAGCTTCCAGATCTTGCGGAAGGCAAAAAAGACACTGTTCCTGATCAGATTGGGAAGTGTGTCCGCAAAGCAGGCCATGACCGGAAAAAGCCACAGGAGCAGGGAGACTTCCAGGATCAGGATGGCAAGGACAGGAATGCGAAGGATGTGTATCATCCCGCCGGCCAGCCTGGTGATCCGCAGATCGATCAGAAGGAAAGCCGCCAGGGCTGCCGCAGCCACAAAGGTCACTGTCGCCTGTTTCCAGTTGGTCCTGAAGCCCTTCCAGAACTCTTTGAAGGGATTGATGACGCCGTCGCCGCGCTCCATGCGGAAAAGCGTATATTCCAGTGCAGCGTAGGAAGCACCGATAGTAATGACAGGAAGGCTGAAGAGCACAAACATCAGGTTTGCGCCGATGACGACGCCGCAGCGTGTCATCAGTCTGCCGAATGCACTGTCATTACTCAAAAAACTGCTCATGAGTTCTCTCATATCTCCTGTCAGGACCTCCCGTCGTAAATGTATTCCAGAAATTTCTCCACAGCCTCGATGTTGCTGCTCCGGGCGCCGATTCCAAGGGCGCATCCGTCCGTGTAGATATGATATTCCGACATCAGAATGCTGTCGCTGATATCAATGCCCACGGGCACGGGATCCGCGCTGTATTCGGTGTCAAAGGGGATGCTGTAGATGAGGCGGTCTTTATATTTTTCATAGATTGCTCTGCACCGCTCATCCTGCAGGTCCATGAGGCGCCCGCTCTGTCCCAGAGAGGACAGCTCCTCCGGTTCCATTGTGACTGCATCCAGGACACCTGCGTCAACAGTTGCCACAAAGACCTCATAATATTTGTTGCCGGCCGCTCTGTTTTTGCTGTAATCAAAATAGATCTCGTCGTTGAATTCGACAATCTTCTGTGTCACGTCGTAGCCGGTATAGTCCACATACCCCTTCCAGAAGTCCGAATTCGTGCCGACATCCTGCCGGGTGTTGGTAATGGTGAGGTAGAACCAGTGATCTTTGAGCGCTGTCCTGGCCTGGTGGACCGCGAAAGCACCGAAGCAGATCAGACACAGGAGGCCGATGATCCACAGATTATAGTAATCCCATACATAACCGAGCTTTTGCCGCGCGGATTTCCCCCGCAGCTTTTCCTTTTCTGCTCTGTAGCCGGACCGCCATTTCTCAAACATTGTATTCTCCCCTTTGTAACATGGTAAACCGGAACTTCTAAGGAGAATGGAAGTTCCGGCTTACTCTTATACCTGTATTTTTTTGAGAGGGATCGTCTTCCGAAACCGGATCGGCGCTACAGGTTTTAGCATTTCGATCATCAGAGCTTTCCGCCGGAAGTAGCGATACCTTCGACAAACTGCTTCTGGAAGATCACATAGATCACGATCATGGGGATGACTGCGAGGACTGCAGATGCCATCATCGTGGGATAATCACTGCCGTACTGTCCCTGCATCTTTGCAAGGCCTGCGGACAGGGTGGTCGTCGCGGAGTTGGTGCAGACGATCATGGGCCACATCAGATCCTTGAAGGCGAACAGTGCGGTGAAGATGCCCAGGGAGACCATGGAGGATCTCGTCAGAGGCATCATGATCTTCAAAAATTTCTGACCGATATTGCATCCGTCCAGACCGGCGGCCTCTTCCAGGTCCATGGGCAGACCCTCATATCCGGTTTTAAGCAGATATGTGCCGAAAGCCGTGACGATACCCGGGAAGACCAGACCGGCGGTGGTGTTGAGCCAGCCCAGTTTGGAGACCATCAGATACTGAGGGATGATGAAGATCTGCGCGGGGATCATCATCTGGATCAGAACCAGGGAGAACATGATGTTCTTGCCCGGGAACTTGAGACGGCCGAAGGCATAGCCGGCCATGGTGGCGGTCAGGCATGCGCACACCACGCGGAAAAAGATCATCAGCAGGGTGTTCTTATAAAGAATGACAAAGTTGTAGCTCTTCCAGACTTCAACGAAGTTTTCCCAGTGCCAGCCGTTGTGCGGGAAGATGTAGAAGGGGTCTACACTGATGGCCTCCTGGTTGGTCTTGACCGCAGTGAGGATCATCCAGGCAAAGGGAACGAGCATGATAAAGGCCATGATGATCAGGATAACATACATGATCACCTTATTGACACGGTCTCTTGTTTTAATATCCATATCTTACCTTCCCCTTTCCTTAATTGTGATAGACCATGGTCTTTTCTGCCCTCTGCATGATAAAGGTGACGATCATGATGAAGACGACCAGGACCATAACGATAGTGGCACCATAACCCTTGTTGCCGTTTGTGAAGGCGTAGGTATAAAAAAGGTAAACGATGGACTGCACTTTCGACAGAGCCACATTTGTCTTGTCCATGACCATGAACATGAGGTCAAAGACAGTCAGCGCGCCGATCAGTCTGGTCTGCACGATAAAGAATGTAGTCGGGGAAAGAAGCGGGACTGTGATATTGAAGAACTGGTTGATACCGGTCGCGCCGTCGATAGAAGCCGCTTCATAGTAGTCTCCGGGGATTTCCTGAAGACCGGAAATGAAGAGGACCATATTGTAGCCGATGACGGACCAGACACCGATGATACCGACAGAGATCCATGCGATCTTGGGATCGGAGATCCAGCCGATATTGGTGTGGAAAATGTTGTTGAAAAGACCGAACTGCTGGTTATAGAGCCATTTCCATACCATGGCTACAGCTGCAGGTGCGCATACCATGGGCAGGAAGAAGATGGTCCGGAAAAGGGATGTGCCTTTGAGCTTCTGGTTGAGGAATACCGCAAGCACAAGGGCGATCACAACGCCGAAGGGCACTTCGATCAATGCGTATTTGATTGTGTTCCAGAGGGACTGCCAGGTCTCTCCTGCTGTAAGAACCGCCTGATAGTTGGCGAGGCCCACAAAAATGTTGCCTTTACCAAAGTCTCCTGTTTTGCAGAAAGACTGGTAAATTGTGTTAAACACAGGGTAAAAGTTAAGGATGATGAGGCCGATCATGGTAGGTGCGATGAACAGCCAGCCCCATCTTGCCTCTTCTCTTGCCCGTGGTGTCATTTTCTGTTTTCCCATACTCCCTCCTTTGAATTTCTGTAAACAGAATGCGATCCTGTAACTCCCGCCGCGAGAGAAAAGCTGCTGTATTCTCCCGCAGCGGAAACCGTACAAATATCATTCCATAACAGTCATTCATGTCGCGATTACCGCTTTCATGACTTAATCAAATGATTGAAAAATCATCTGGTAAAACGAATGGAATTTGACAGGAAAGGATTATTCTGCTGCAATAGCATCCTCGATGATCTTCTGTGCGTTGTCGCATGCCTGAGACATAATGGCGGGATCATCCGGATTCTCCCATGCGTCAAGGAAGGCACCCTGCTGCTGGAGAGCATCTTCCCAGACAGTGGTGTTTCTGGTGTAAGGACGGAAATAGAGTTTGAAGTTCTCCATCTCGATGAAGGGGCTGACATCCATGCCTTCAAATGCATTTGCGAAAGGCTCGGACATGCCTTCGATACCGGCCATGGTAACGCCCAGCTCTGCCTGCTTGGTCTGCGCTGCATCAGAGCAGAGGTAGGAGATCAGGCTGTAGCATGCATCGGGATTGGCAGTGTTTGCGCTTGCTGCCCAGCCCAGGCCGTTGTAGCAGGACTGACGCTCGCCTTCGTCACATGCGCCGTTGCCGTTGACATCGGCGTAAGGAAGAAGTGCCCAGTAATAATCTGCATGATGCTCAGCTTTATAGAAGGAGTTGATCATCCAGGAACCCTGTGTGATCATAGCGCATTTTCCGGACTGGAAGAGAGAGTCTGTGCCGGTCTCGGCGACGACGGACTGAGGAGCGCCTACGGAGATGAGCTTGCGGACCATTTCCATGCCGGCCTTGCCTGCGTCGGAGCCGATGGTAGTTCCCTTGTGATCCTCAGTGATCACCTCTGCGCCGTAATCATAGACCAGGTTGTACCAGCCGTCCTGGTTGTTAGAGGTGTTCATAGCAAGACCGTAGACATCGCCGTTGGATGCTTCTGTGATCTTCTTGGCAGCTTCATACATGTCTTCCCATGTCCACTCATCTGTAGGATAGTCAACGCCGTACTGATCAAAGATGGCCTTGTTGTAGAGAAGAGCGATGGTGTCATGATCCTTGGGAATCGCAAAGTGCTTGCCGTCTGATCTTGTGTAGAGATCGACGATGCCCTGATAGTACTTGCTCAGATCCATGGTCTCGTCCTTTTCAATGTAGGGATCGAGATCAAGCAGGATATCGTTTTCCATATACATCTGGGCTGTGTTGGAATGCATCCAGAACACATCGGGCATTGTGCCGCCGGAAGCGCCTGCCTCAAGCAGTGTCCAGTAGTTGTCCCAGTCGACAACTTCGATCTTGGCGGAAACGCCTGACTCAGCAGACCACTCATCAACGATCTGCTGCAGGCCTGCCTGCTGGTTGGAATCCCAGATGTTGATGGTCAGGGAACCTGAGGAAGATCCGGAGCCGGATCCCGCATCAGAACCGCCAGATGCAGGTGCGGATGAAGATCCGCCGCAAGCTGCGATCGAAAGCGCCATGACTGCGGACAGGATAAGAGCCGCTGCTTTCTTCATTTTCATAAGTTATCCTCCTTTTTTTGTACCTGCCGCCGCGCCGCAGAGCCGGGTGGGCAAACCATGGACTTTGTCTGTCTGGCCCGGAGCAGGAAACATTTACAACTGAATTTATCCTAAAGTGAAAAGGAGGAAGAATGAATATCACCATGTTGTTGAAATATGTAATATTGTTACGAACAATTCTATATGCACAATCGTACCCATCAAAATACCGGATGCTTTCGTAAATATGACAGGAAAGCACACAGACGTTTGTTCAGTTTGACTGTAAAAGCGCGCTCGAATATAAATATGAGTGTGCATATTTTTTAATACAGGATGCATCTTTTATTCATTTCTACAGTCAGCGGGCAGACTGTCTGTCTGCGCATCACCGAACATTTTTCCATTTTTCCCTGTCTTACGATCATGTCCGGAGATTATTATGCGGAAACCGGTCTTTCACTGACAGATCCATTTTCAGATATACAGGCATAATCGCCTGCCGCATTGTGCATTTCATCTGTAATTGTATACATTTTGCAACATTTTAGACTACTTTAAGAATTAGGCTGTATATTATTTTTGAAAATAATTATAATTAAAACGTCGAGGATCATTTTCGTTCGCGATTATTCCATCATGCAGAGGCCATCAGGGGGCTTCGGCTTCTCATGCTGCGAAAGGGAATAGGTACCGGACTGTCTGCTGTTCCCGGCACCACGCCTTTTTGGCGAAGCGGCAATGTTCATCGACCGGCAGCGCTTCTTTTTTGCTGCCTGTAACAGGCATCGGGAAACAGGCGGAAAAAATCATCTGATTGGTCTGTTCCTCGATGCAGGATGTAATAATTTTTTAGAAGGAGGGACGAATGGCTAAATTCAAAAAAGTCCTGGTCGCGAATCGCGGCGAGATCGCAATGCGTATCTTCCGTGCGTGTCATGATCTGGGACTGCAGACCGTGGCGATCTATTCCAATGAGGATACCTACGCGGCTTTCCGAACTGCGGCAGATGAATCTTACCTGATCGGTGAGAATGAGAGCCCGCTGGGCGCCTACCTGGATATTCCCAGGATCATCGAGCTGGCGGTCATGCATGAGTGTGACGCGATCCACCCCGGATACGGATTTCTTTCCGAAAACGGTGATTTCGCGCGCGCCTGCGAACAGGCCGGCATCAAATTCATCGGACCCAGATCCGAGATCCTGGATATGATGGGCGACAAGCTCAGTGCCAAGCAGATGGCGCTGGACTGCAATGTACCTACCACTCCCGGAACCAAGGAGCCGCTCAAGGGCCGTGAAGAAGCCCAGAAGCTGGCGATGGAATTCGGTTTCCCGGTCATTCTCAAAGCAGCTGCCGGCGGCGGCGGACGAGGCATGAGACGCTGCGATACTGTCGAAGAAGTCGGTATCAACTTTGACCTGGTCAAGGCCGAAGCACTAAAGTCCTTCGGCAACGGCGACATCTTCATGGAGAAATTCCTGGTCAATCCCAAGCACATCGAAGTCCAGGTCCTGGCCGATGAGCACGGAAATGTGGCGCATCTGTTTGAGCGTGACTGCTCCCTGCAGCGCCGCTATCAGAAAGTGGTCGAGTTCACTCCCGCTTTCTCTGTTTCCCAGGAAGTCAAGGAAAAACTTTACCGCGACGCTGTCGCGATCACAAAGCACGTCGGATATACCAATGCAGGAACTCTGGAGTTCCTGGTCGACAAGGATGAAAACTACTATTTTATCGAGATGAATCCCCGCATTCAGGTCGAGCACACGGTCACCGAGATGGTCACCGGCGTCGACCTGGTGCGCGCACAGATCCTGGTGGCTGAGGGCGAGCCCCTCTCCGATCCCCGCATCGGAATCGCAAAGCAGGAAGACCTCAAACTCGACGGTTTTGCCATTCAGTGCCGCGTGACCACAGAGGATCCCACCAACAACTTCGCGCCCGACACAGGCCGGATCACCGGCTACCGCATCTCCGGCGGCTTCGGTATCCGCATGGACGAGGCGACTGCGGGAACCGGCGCGATCATCTCTCCCTACTATGATTCCCTGCTGGTCAAGGTCACTTCCTGGGACCGCACCTTCAAGGGTGTCTGCAACAAGGCTCTCCGTGCTGTCCGCGAAGTACATGTCCGCGGCGTCAAGACCAACATTGCATTCATCACCAACGTCCTGCAGAACGAGACCTTCCAGGCAGGCCAGTGCTATACCAAGTTCATCGACGAGACACCTTCCCTCTTCGAGATCGAGGGCGGCGAGGACCGCGCCACCAAGATGCTCACCTATATCGCGGAGCGCTCCATTGCCGAGAACAATGTCAACAAGCTCTATGAAGTTCCCCGCTTCCCTCCTGTGACCGGAAACCGCAAGATGGGCCTCAAGCAGATGCTGGATGCCAAGGGACCCGAAGAGGTCGCAAAGTGGGTCAGGAAGCAGAAAAAGCTGCTCATCACCGACACCACCTGCCGCGACGCCCACCAGTCCCTGCTGGGCACCCGCGTCCGTACCCGCGATATCGTCAAGGGCATGGACGGCACCTCCGAGATCCTGGCCGACGCCTTCTCCCTG
>OCVV012884331.1_pt1 | contig 21714 bp, 15 predicted proteins | sample 1539721 | NCBI WGS metagenome assembly OCVV01 (sample SAMN02144230, study PRJEB22623) | gut metagenome | biome: sheep rumen | host: Ovis aries | place: New Zealand
TGCTGACAGAATCTTGTTGTCTTCGAGAAGATTCGCCATCAGCATGGGAATCATGTCAAAGGTGGGAACGCCACTCGACGTATGTTTTCTTTCTTCCATTTTAAATGAAATTTGATGTTAATACTTTGCGACTGCGCAGTCAGCGTTTATTTGAATTCGGCTGCAAAGATAGTGCGATAAAATGCCCTTCGCAAGGGCAGAAAAATGGGTAAAAACTTCCCGTATGCCGTTTCGTATTAACAACAATCAATAAATAACCGAAAACGCTTGAAATCAGGCGGTTTCAGAAACATCATTTAACAATAGAAATCGAAAATAATTGAGATACGGAATGGCTTACGGGATACTTCCGTAGGCTATTCCGTATGAATGAAAGTTAAAAGACGGGGCAAGCCACCTTTGCTATTGCATAGATGGCTTAACCTTAGTAAGGTGCTTGATGGATTTATATCACATCACTTTGAAGATTGAGTTTGATGGCTTGTGCAGCCTCCTCTTTCTTAGAGTCAACGACCTTGGCGTATATCTGCGTGGTGCGGATGTTGGTATGCCCCAACATCTTTGATACGGTGTATAAGTCCGTGCCTTCTGTAAGTTGGTTTGTTGCGTAGGAATGACGAAAGCAATGGAATGTTATGTGCTTCTTTATACCAGCAGCTTCTATCCACTTCTTCACTGGTCTGTTAATCCATGAAGGATCTTGTAATCCTTCAAAAACCAACCTATCGGGTTCGGCAGGTTCACCACAAATAAGATAGGCTTGCTCAGATATAGGCATGTACTCCACACCTCCTGTTTTCCGTTGAGTGAAGTTTATGCGATAGTGATCACCTTCTACGGATAGTTCTTTCCAAGTCATCTTTCGTATATCGGAATGACGAAGTCCTGTCAATGCACTAAAGAAGGCAGCCTTCTTCAACATGGGGTATTCACAAGGTGTTGCTGCGAGTTTGTTCAGTTCCTCGATAGTTAGATACTCGCGACGGCTCTCCACTCCAGAGATGCCCTTCACCTTAGCGGCAATGTCTACGTCGAAGTAATTGTCGATGAATGCCTGATGTAGAGCTGCCTTGAAAAGAGTGAAATAGGTGGAAGCTGTATTCTGAGAGATGATACCTCTTTTATTGCCCCCTCGCGGAGCTTTCAGTAAGAAGTCCCTGAAACTCTCTATCAAGTGCATATCAATCTGAGCAAACGGTAAAGGCTTATTCTTGTTGAATATCTTCAGCAAGTCATGGGCTCTATCCCAATTGACACCGACGGATTTGGTGTCATTCTTGTAGCGTTTAGCAGCCTGCTTTCCGAAATATTCAATGAAGTCAGCCTGTCCTCTGGCTTTCTTCTCCACCATAGCTTGTTCGGTGTCAGAATATAGTTCCGTATTGTCGTATTCCCGCTGGCGGAGAATGCGTACATTGTCGGCAAAGACACACGTTTCACGGTCTGCCTTTGAACGACAAACGATGATACCGTTCACGTCACGTTTGGGCTTATAAGATTGGTTGCCGTATTCATCCATACGAGCAGGACGAGTCTTGTCCCACAAAGGAGTCCTGATGATACGGTTTAGATACTCGCGTTCACGGCAAGGCTTGTCATGCCCAGGTTTGAACACAGGATAGGCTTCGAGGTAAAGATACCACTCGTCATGAAGCTCCGACTTTCGGAGTCTGACGGACACTTTGGTGTGGAGCATTGCTTTCTTCATAATATATCGGATTTATAGAGATTATCGATTTCGTCTTTGGGGATATAGACATAGTTGCCTATTTGTCGTGAGGGGATAGAATACTTCCGTACATGCGCCCATACGGTGCTGTCGTTGATGCGATACTTCTTGCATATCTCTCCAACGGTATAACAATTCTCTGGTTCGAGGTTGTAGAGCTTTGGGATTGGTTTCTCCTTCTCTCGTTTAGCTTTTTTGCGTAGCATAAAGTTGGCTTCCAGTTCTGAACGCTTGATACGAATGAGATGTTTCCCAAAATTCATTGCTGGAATACGCCCTAATCGTATGAGACGGTACAACGTACCACGTTCAATATGGTACAAGGCTACGGCCTCTTTTACCGAGATATACTCTCGGATGTCCGGCACTTGGGCTGCAATCTTTGCGAGACGAGCCTCTTTTACTTCTGCATCGCGCCTGCGTTTCAAATCGACTGCGCTGCATCTTTTCGAGCAAAACTGTGAGTCAAGCTTCTTCACAAGGAAAACTTTTCCACACACTTTGCATTTTCTCTTGATTTCCAATGCAATTCCTGGCATAATTTTTTGTTCAAAATTAGACTTTGTTTTTATTTATATTTTTTTGTTTCAAAACTTCTACTTTTTTGTTAAGGTACAAATATGGAACACGTCTGAGATAGGAAATGATAGAAATCAATAACGAACACCAAACCCCTTAAAACGGCAAATCCGTGTAACTCAGAGAGCTACACGGATTTGGTTTCCGATTGTTATTGATTGTTATCTTTGGACTAATGGACCTCCTCAAAGTCTGCGTCTTGAACATCGTCGGCAGGATTGTTGCTTTGCTGCGAGTTGTTCTGCGCACCGCCTTGGAAGCCTGCACCAGCACCAGGCTGACCTTGAGCACCTTGATACATGTTCTGGCTTGCTGTCTGCCATGCATTGTTGAGTTCTGTTGTTGCTGCGTCAATACCAGCAAGGTCACCTGCTGCATGAGCATCTTTCAATTTCTTGAGAGCTGCTTCAATGCTGGACCTACCATCTGCGGAAAGCTTGTCACCAAGTTCCTTCAACTGGTTTTCTGTCTGGAAAATCATTGAGTCTGCTTGGTTCATCTTGTCGATGCGCTCACGTTCCTTCTTGTCGGCTTCTGCATTAGCCTCTGCTTCAGCCTTCATTCGGTCGATTTCCTCCTTGCTCAAACCAGATGAAGCTTCAATGCGGATGCTCTGCTCCTTACCCGTTGCCTTGTCCTTAGCCGATACGTTGAGGATACCGTTTGCGTCAATGTCGAACGACACTTCAATCTGTGGAATGCCACGACGAGCTGGAGCAATGCCTGTAAGGTTGAAACGGCCGATGCTCTTGTTCTGAGCAGCCATAGGACGTTCACCCTGCAATACGTGGATAGTCACTTCCGTCTGGTTGTCAGCAGCTGTAGAGAATACTTCGCTCTTCTTGCAAGGGATGGTCGTGTTTGCATCAATTAGTTTCGTCATAACACCACCGAGCGTTTCGATACCCATTGAGAGAGGCGTAACATCGAGAAGAACGATGTCACCAACGCCTTCTTCCTTGTTGAGGATGGCACCCTGGATAGATGCACCTACAGCCACCACTTCGTCTGGGTTCACTCCCTTTGATGGAGCCTTTCCGAAATACTCCTCAACGAGTTGCTGAACAGCAGGAATACGGCTTGAGCCACCCACAAGAATCACCTCGTCAATATCGCTTGTGCTGATACCAGCATCGCGGACCGCATTCTTACAAGGCTCAAGACATGCTTGAATCAATCCGTGAGCAAGAGCTTCGAACTTAGCACGAGTAAGCGTCTTCACCAAATGCTTAGGCATACCGCTTGCAACCGTGATGTAAGGAAGGTTGATTTCGGTGGAAGAACTTGAAGAAAGTTCAATCTTCGCCTTTTCAGCAGCCTCCTTCAGACGCTGCATAGCCATAGGGTCGAGCGTGAGGTCCACACCTTCTTCCTGCTTGAATTCACCTGCCAGCCAGTCGATGATAACCTGGTCGAAGTCATCTCCACCGAGGTGCGTGTTACCATTCGTGGAAAGCACTTCGAACACACCACCACCAAATTCGAGGATGGAAATATCGAACGTACCACCACCAAGGTCGAACACAGCAATCTTCATATCCTTGTTAGCCTTGTCGATACCATAAGCCAAAGCGGCTGCTGTTGGTTCGTTCACGATACGCTTCACATCGAGCCCTGCAATCTGACCAGCCTCCTTAGTAGCCTGACGCTGAGAGTCGGAGAAATAAGCAGGCACAGTAATCACAGCTTCCGTGACTTCCTGTCCGAGGTAATCCTCAGCGGTTTTCTTCATCTTCTGAAGAATCATTGCAGAGATTTCCTGTGGAGTGTAGAGACGTCCGTCAATGTCAACACGTGGAGTGTTGTTGTCACCACGTTTCACTTCGTATGGAACGCGTGCGATTTCCTGTTGCACCTGGTCGTATGTTTCACCCATGAAACGCTTGATGGAGAACACCGTGCGCTTTGGGTTTGTGATGGCTTGACGTTTTGCAGGGTCACCCACTTTGCGCTCGCCGCCATCTACGAAACCTACGATAGACGGAGTTGTGCGCTTTCCTTCACTATTTGCGATGACAACTGGTTCGTTGCCTTCAAACACAGAGACACAACTGTTTGTTGTTCCCAAGTCAATTCCGATAATCTTTCCCATTTTCTTTTATGAATTTTTTTGTTATTAATTCCGTGAATAATTCTGACACATTTGTCAACACGATGCTGAAATTGGCAAATTCCATGCCAACAAGCATGTCAATTCAAATCTACTCATTCTTTATGACATTGTGTCAGTTTAATTGTCAGTTCGTAGTGACAAAAAAGGAATTGGGAACGTGCAATTATTCTATTGGGGAAGTACGAAAGTTTAATTGGGGACGTAGTGTTACGCGATTGGGGAATAACTGAAAAGGAATTGGGGATTAAGTTGAAGTTGTTCCCAATTCCGTTTTTGCAATATCTCTTATCAGTTTGTTCTTCTCTTCATACCTTATATAATATATAAAAGATGCGATTGATGAGATGGGGTTATTCCAATGAATTGCATTCCTTGAGCCATTCGGCAGATGAAGCGTCGGACGGCATACGCCAATCTCCACGAGGAGAGAGGCTGACGCTACCCACCTTTGGCCCATCGGGCAGGCAGGAGCGTTTGAATTGCTGGGTGAAGAATCGACGACAGAATGTCTTGAGCCAATGGAGGATGGTTGCTTTATCGTAGGAACCGACTGCCAGATTGAGTCCGTTGATATTGTCGTATTTCTGTTTTCCACAGAAGGCGATTTGTGCCAAATAGTAGATTTTTGCAGGGCTATATCCCAGGCGCATGAAATGGTAGAGGAAGAAATCATGAAGCTCGTATGGGCCTACTAAATCTTCTGTCTTTTGCTTAATGTTGCCATTTTCATCGGCTGGAATCAATTCTGGACTGATAGGGGTTTGAACAATGTCGAGCAGGGTGTCTTTCGATGCTTCGTCGATGCTGTTGTGTGCAACCCATGCGACAAGATGACGGACAAGTGTTTTGGGGATGGAGCAATTGACTCCGTAGTTGGACATGTGGTCTGCATTGTATGTTGCCCATCCGAGTGCGAGTTCTGAAAGGTCGCCTGTTCCTACCACGAATCCATTCATTTGGTTTGCCACGTCCATTAGGATTTGTGTCCGTTCGCGAGCTTGTGTGTTTTCGTAGGTGACATCATGCTGACTGATGTCGTGTCCGATGTCCTTGAAATGCTGGATGCAGGCTTCTCGGATGCTGATTTCACGAAGCGTGATGCCTAAGCTCTTCATGAGTGCAACGGCGTTGTGGTAGGTGCGGTCGGTGGTGCCGAAGCCAGGCATGGTGATACCTACTATGTCGGTGCGTGGACGGGATAGTTTGTCCATGGTACGTACACAGACGAGCAAGGCAAGTGTAGAGTCGAGTCCTCCGCTGATGCCCAGCACGACGGTTTTTGCGTGTGTGTGGACGATGCGTTTGGCAAGTGCATTGACCTGGATGGAGAAGATTTCCTCGCATCGTTCATCAAGTTCTTTGCCTGCTGGAACGAATGGATGGGGGTTCACCCATCGAGCCAATTCGTAGTCGGAAGAGTTGTTGTTCGGTTTTATTTGTGAAATGTTGACAATGGTTTGTTGATTGCTGTCGGAATGCAGGTTGTTTAGAACACATGCAGAAAAAGTGGTGTTACTTCTGCGTTCCATTCGTAGGCGTTCCACATCAATGTCAGCAATGGAGATTTGAGGCTCTAAGCTGAAACGCTGGGCAGAGGCAAGCTGTGTACCGTTTTCGTAGATGAGTGCATTACCTCCATATACTACGTCTTGTGTGGATTCGCCAAAACCAGAAGAGGAATAGACGTATCCACAAATGCAACGTGCTGATTGCTGGGAGAGTAGGGTGTGGAGATAATTGTTCTTGCTGATAAGTTCGTTGGAGGCAGAAAGGTTAAAGATGATGTCTGCACCTTGGAGTGTCAGGTGTGTGCTTGGGGGGATGGGTGCCCAAACATCCTCGCAGAGTTCTATGCCGAATGTTGCTTCTTTGTTGATGCTGAACAATAGGTTCTTCCCCACAGGAACTGTTTGTCCGCAAAGTGTTGTTGTGGTGTCTTTCAGACAGTTGGCGGATGCAAACCACCGCTGTTCGTAGAATTCTTTGTAGTTGGGTAGATAGGTCTTCGGAACGATTCCTACTATTCGATTGGCTTGTATGACGACTGCCACATTGAACAACATGGAATGGATTTCGAGTGGCATGCCGAGTATGGCTATAATGGAGGTGTCGTTGTTCTGAAGCAACCATTGGAGTGCTGTTTTACTGGCATCGAGCAAGGTTTGCTGACTGAATAGGTCGTTGCAGGTGTATGCCGTGATGCTCAGCTCTGGGAAACAGACGATGGCTGCTTCCTCAACGGCTGCTTGGTCTATGAGTCGTTTGATTTCCTTGATGTTGGATGTGCAGTCGGCCACTGTGACTGACGGAATGGCAGATGCCACTTTTATAAATCCGTAATTCTTCATATTATTCAATGATGGTGTTTTGTTGTTAGGTCTAAGGACTATGGCCTAAGGACTAAGGTCTGAGGCAACCTTTGACTTTAGACCTTTGACTATAGACATTATTCACTTACCGCTTTTCACTCCTTTCAGAGCCTTGCGTCGGAACAAGTCGCGCCATTTCTCAAAGTCACGTTGGAAGCTGATGCCAACTCCCTGTGTGTTGAGAGTCGCTTTGGTAAAGTAGCGGTCGTTGTTTTTGTTATACGCTTTCAGATATGTATTTCCATTTGGGGTAATTCTCCATTTCACATCGAAGTCGCCGATTAAGCTTGCGCTCTGTTTGAGTGGATTGTCACGATAGCCGAAGTTACCATTGATGAGCAGACGGTCATCGAGCAAGCGACCTGAAAGGATGCCTTCGATGTCGAGGTCCTGCCATCCTTGTTCTCCAGTGGAAAGTCCTGTGCCGAAATTCCATTTGCTTTCTGTCCCGATTACGCTGGAAAGCATCTGGTTGATTTGTCCGCTGATGGTGGAGGAGAGGAGGTTGTTCATGGCTTGGGCGGAATTGTTGGTTCCTGATGCACGAGCATATTCATTGGTATAGAATCGTCCCATGCCTAAGAGGTAAATCATCTGTGTGTTCATTTCCTCATCTGTCGATATGAGTGAACGCACTAACTGACGTGTTTCATCATTCACATTTGGCAGGTTGATGTCGAAGTTGAATGTCATGTTATTCAGGTTGCCAGTGATGTCGAGAATGCAAATGACTTTCACTTTGTTGTTGCTACTGTAGCCCGAATTGGAAGTCAAGTCATTGAGGGGAACAGCGTTGAGTGTGTGCCAGCAAATGAGATGGATGTTGGCATCGAATGGATTTCCGTTGAAAACGACGCTGGAACCATTCTGAATGTCGAGGTCACGGTAGATGATGTCCTGCAAGTAGAGTCGGTAGCGTCCACTCTGTATGTTGTATGTGCCATCGAGTGTGAACGAGCCTTTGTTGTGGTAGTATGCTTGCAGAGTACCATTGCCGTAGGTTGAGATATAACCATCGTCGGCATTGTCCATTCTGAGTTTGATTTCGCAGTCAGGACTGAGGTGTATGCCTACATTCATAAAGATGTCACCCCTGTATTCGTAGTCATCCTCCTTTTGCTTTTCTTTTTGTCTTTGTGCGTATGCCTCAAGCAGCAAGTCGTCGTTATCGTTGTCCAACATGAAAATGGAGTCAACGGAGAATGTATGGGTGGTAGAATCCTTCAACGTTGTGTCTTTATCTCTATCATTGAACTTGATAAACGAGGAAGTGGCGATGGCATCGGGTGTGGCAGAATCGTATGCAAAGAAACTACCTCGGGTCGGTGTCAAATCGGCAATGATATTGAGCGGATGCCCATCAGCACCTCTCAGCGTGAGTTGTCCGTCTGCAAATACACGTCCCATGAACTTGTCGTTGTTGAATTGTGTTTCCTCGTAAGCGAGGAGATGGTTCAAACTAACGTTGAATTCATATTGGAAATTCTTCAGATTCCGATGCGACACATAACCATTCACCGTACCTTCGTTGGAGCGTGAATCAGCTATGCGGATATTGTCGAAATTGATGCGATATGGGCGCAAACGAATGGTGTCGTTGGGATTGATGTGGTATCTCACCTTGGTGGCATGAAGAGTCATGTCGATATTTGTCGATGCATCTCCCACAAGACCGATTTCGCTTAGTGGTCCCACAACATTCACAACTCCATTGATGTCGCCCTCGATGTCGTCGAAGATGCTTCCGAGAAATGAATTGAGAAATTCGGCACTCGTGTTGTTGGCACCGATTTGCAACTGGATGTCGTTCTGTGCAGGAGAAACAAAGCCATTGCATGTGGTAAATCTTTCCTTGCCCTTGTCTTTGTCAAAGATATTGGCATTGATTTTCACTCCTTTCACGCTTTCATCCCAATTTGCATGAATCAGTGCCATTCCTAATCGTCCCTTGTCGATGCCAAAGTCGGGAACGGTCAAGTTGGCATGGAAATCAGGCTTTTTGAATATATTTCGGATGTACGCATGTCCTGAAGCATGGCCTATGAATTTTACAGCGGTGAAGTTGACGAGGTCGAGTACATAATTAATGGAAATGTCGTTGAGTTCAGCAACAAGTGAGTCGCTTGGTGATTCTGAAATTTTTCCGTTAACGGTCAAATAGCGGTTTTCGTTGGAAATTTTTACATTCTTACAATCAATGTTTTTATCGAGAATGTTGATTTCAGAATTTGCAACATGCCAAATGGTGTCGTTGATGATGATGTCTGAAGGCTGGATGTGGATGCCCACTTGAGTTTTGCCCTGGTTGTTTTCGAACTGAGTGATAGTGGAAAGTTTGCCACTCGTGGAATTTTCCAGCATGGTTTTCCAACTCAGGTCGGTTTGCACACGATTGTCCTTACCTGTACTGTTGACAACAAACTTACATGAGTTGTTTTCTAACTTGCGGAGCAAGGATGCTTGCAGGTTGAACAGATTCGCATCTCCCTCGTAGTTCAATTTCACATAATCGTATTCTGTGCCATTGTAACTGATGCTTGGTGCATCTATATGCAGGGTCGATTTGTCATTCTGCTCATCCATTTCTGCTTCGATGTTGATAGGACGAAGGATGGAGAAATCCTCTTTGATGAAATGATGCAGGATGGGGGTTTCGGAGAGTTCCAAACTGAGTTGGAATTGTTGGTTCTTTTTCACATTCCGAGTAGGCTCGATGAGGGAAGGCAAATGTTGGGCTAACTGATTCTGAAAACATGGAATTAGGTCGGCAAGATGAGTTGTTCCATGCAGAGATGCACGAACAAAGTCACCGTCGATGTCGATGCTTCGTTGCCCATTCCCCATGTTTTGGGCTTTGACAAGAAGAGAATTAACAGACAGCAATTGGTCTGGAGTCTTGATAAAAATGGAGTCCATCTCCACTTTTCCTTCAGCCGTATCGAGGGAATTTCCTTTTGTGTTCACCTGGGCTTTCAGATGGAAAGTCTCACCTTCGTAGTTGTTCGTGAGGTGCAGGGCATGAGGATTAAAATTCTGAAGGCTTAGCTTCATGTCAGTTTCTGCCAAGCCACCGAGCTGGTCTATTTTTCCATCAAATACAAGTCGAATGTTTGGATCGTCAATAGAGGCATGTCCCTCGAATCCATCGGCACTGGCTATTCCGTTGAGCTTAATGTTGTTATAAGTGTAGTTTGAGTATTCCAACTTCTCGATGCTTCCGCTGACAGTTCCGCTTGGTTGGCGGTTCTGTGCAAGAGTTCCATCTACATTGAGTTTGAACGCAGTTTGCCCCAATTTGTCATCATGGAGCAATTGCTTCAGGTTGAAGTCATCGCTTTCTGTTTGAGCCACAAAATTGTTTTCCGCATCGAACGACCCATTGAGCGTGAGCTTGCCGGCATCCGTGTTGACTTTCAAGTCGGCGAACATGTTGTCTTCATCCTTGCTTGCATTGCCTTCCAGATGTATATGTCCGAGGCGCAAAAGGGTGCTCGATGTGAATTCATCAAGCTTCAAAGCTTTGGCTATGCTTTCCATTCCCTCGGGAAGAATGTCCAGCTTGTTGATATGCGTATTCAGACGTGCCAACTTGTTTTCATGTAATCTGACATTCGTGTTGGCAAGGAACTGGAGCGAGTTGTCCTGAGAGACAATCGCAGTGTTTCTGAGTTTGATTTCCCTTTGGTGACTATGTATTCCCGTTTCCACAGAGATAGGCGTTTTGAAATCCGCAAGGATAGGGAGGAATGCCTGGAAATCGGAGAGTGTGATGATGGTATTGCGAATGCTCGAAGAGAAATCGAAACTTTTGTCAATATCATACTGAGGATATGTAATGGAGGTCGGACCCAAGTTGATGGTGGAATTGCGGGTAGCGATATGCAGCGAGTCTATGAATGCAGCTTGTTTGTTGGCAGCAATCGACGTTCTGAATCTCAATAGTTCCAACCCCGATTTGTTTTCTTTGAAATCGAAGCGCTTCAAGGTGATATTGACCGAATCGTTGCTGAAAGTCTTGATGGAGGACGTGATACATATATCGCTCAACGAGAGGTGGTTATGATTGAATTTTCCCTTAGTTTCCTCTTCCGATTCCACATCGTAGTTTACCGTAGCATGTCGCACGATAAGCGAATTGATGTTTAGGTAGAACGGAGACGATTCCTTCTTTTCATCCGAAGAAAAGGCATCAATCACAAATTGGCAGTTCAGCGGTGCATCCAGATTTTTCTTCTTCAGGTTGGCAGTGAGTCCGAAAATCTGGGCTGTGGAAATCTGAACCTTTCCCGAAAGCAGAGGGACGAGAGTAATGGTGGCAGACGTGCGCGTGGCTTGCAGCATGGGCTGTTTCTCTTCATCCTCCACGTAGAGGTCATCGATGATAATGCGGTTCAGAAATCCCAAGTTCACATTACCTACCTTCACCTTCGTTCCTAACTTCTCCGACAAAGCATTTGCTACCACATTTCCCATTTGCTTTTGAACAAACGGGAGATGTAGTAGCAAAATTAATCCCACATACACCACGATAATAGACGTGATGAGTGGTCGTAGTATTTTTCGGAGATACTTCAGATGAAAATCAATTAAATATCCTCTTCCTGGGGGAGGTTAGAGGTACTTTAAGAATTGAATACCGACATTTTCAATGCAGTGACGGCACACTCATCCCCCTTGTTGCCCAAGGCACCACCACAACGGTCGAGCGCCTGCTGCATGTCGTTGGTCGTAATGAGTCCGTAAATGACGGGAACATTCTGGGTGGCATTCAAATGAGCCAGTCCTTGGGTCGTTCCAGCACAGATATAGTCGAAGTGGGGAGTGTCTCCACGAATCACGCAACCGATGGCAATCACGACATCCACGTCCGTCTTCACCATTTGGCTGGCACCGTAAATCAACTCGAAGCTGCCTGGCACCGTCTTCACCCTGATGTCCGCCTCTTCCACACCATGCCTCATGAGCGTGCTCATGGCGCCATCAAGAAGCGCACCAGTGATTTCCTTGTTCCATTCACTGACAACGATACCGACCCTTGTGCCCTTTCCGTTTGGCACCGAGTTGGTATCGTAGTCTGATAAGTTGTGATATTTGCTTGCCATTACTTGCTCACACGCTCTATGTACTTGTCGATGTCGCCAGCCAGCGGAGAACGATAGTATTTGTCCTTGATCTGCTGGTAAAGCTCAAGCGCCTTGTCCGTTTGGTTCAGCGACTCATAAATCTCGCCTGCTTGACGCAATGCCAGTGGGCTGATGGCATCGTTGTCTGCTTTCTGGGCAGCCTTCACCAGCGTCTCTGCACCCTTCTGGCTGTCACCGTTCTTCACATAGCAATTGCCCAGGGCAGCTAAAGCAGCAGGCGAAACCATTTGGTCGTCCTGAGCGTCGAAGTCCTCAAACATTTTGATGGCTTCCGCAGTCTTGTCCGTGTTGGCATAGCAGATAGCAGCATACAGCTTGGCGAGGTTCGCCGTCTTCGTACCGCTGTATTCATCCATGATTTTCAGGAAACCCTTCACGTTGGCGCCGTCGCCATTCAGTGCCTGCTCATATTGCTCCTGAGCAAAAGCCTGCTGGCTCTTGGCAATGGCGTTTTGTGCTTCCAGCTCCACGTTCGCTATATGGTTGCGATAGATGAAAACGCCTGCAACAACCACGATGACTGCTGCAATGATGATGAGGATTGTTTTCAGATTTTTCTCAATGAATGCCTCCGACTTGGTGAGCTGCTCATCCAAGGCTATGGCTTCTACTTTCTTTTCTTTCTTTGCCATTTTCTTTTTTATTCTTTTTTATAGTTATTTGTTCAAGCTAATAGAATCAAGTGTTTTGTGTTTAAAGCGAAACGCTAAGAAAAGTACAAAGGACAAGGTACATGAGTTTAGTGTTTAGGGTTTAGTGTATAGTGTAATCCCTTTAATCCTTTAAATCCCTGATTGTACTTTGTAAATTTTACTTTGTACTTAACTAAGGCTTTTCGTTTTTCACTAAAATGCCCGATGGCATTTTTCACTCTGATTCCAAGTTCCAGCGTGCAGACAACGCAAAAACCGTGCAAATTTAGGAATTTTATCCGATACGGCAAAGTTTTTCTCGTTTTAATGTCTTTCTTCCGTGAAAACAGCTGCTGAAACAGGGGTGTCTGGAGCCAAACAAAAAAAGACTACCTACTCTCACGAGTAAGCAGCCCTAAAAATCTATTACTATGAAAAACACATTTAAATCGCTGCAAAGTTACTGAAAGTTTTTGAAGTTCCAAATTTTTTCAAGAAAAAACAAACAAGTTTTCCTGTATAAGTTTTTTTATCTTCCAAATTGAATACATAAGCGGCTTGGGTACTACTCTCGGGAATACACTCATGTCCACTTGTCCGTTTTTTTACAAGGATTATTTTGATTTCATCCTTTTCGTTTAGGACGGAATCTCTTTTTCTCCTTTTCTTAAAGTTCTCCGGCGAAGGTTGAGACTTCGTAGTTGTTTGCTACGGCGAGTCGTGCGCAGTTTTGGAGCAGTCTTCGGTTGGTGTTGTTGACTTGGTTGGGTTCTCCGTTCTTCCCGAGTATGGTGAGGTCTTCTCGCAGGTTGCGTCCGAGGCATGGGGCTATGATGCTTTCGAAGAAGGTGCAGGCGGTGAGGTATCGTCCCATGTGTAGGTCGATGTGTTGGTTGTCGCGTGTGAATTCCTTTTCTGTTTTTAGTGCTGCTACGCTTCGTGCGTTCTGCACGGCTGTTCCGCATGGGATGATGATGTCGATGCCGGTGGTGACTTTCATCTTTCGTGTAGCGTCGCAGATGCTTTTCCACATGAGTTCGGGTGTGCCGTACTTCTTGATGTTCTTGTGTCGTGAGCTATAAGCCCAGGTTTGGTTGAACGCGAAGGTGGTTCGTGCGCTGATGGTGGTGAGCCGGTAGGCTTGTATGATTCGGCTGAGGTAGGGTTCGTAAGTGCTGTAGTCACCCGATTCGAGTGAGTATTGCTGGAAGATGACGATGTCGTATGCGAATCGTTTGAAGACGTTGCGCATGGTGGTAGATTTTTCCAGCCTTGTTTCTCCTCGGCTATTGTAGAGGTAGAGTTCATAGACGCTGTTGTCGTTGAGGAAGTAGTTGTAGTGTTCTTTCATTGAGCATCCTCCTTTGTAAAGCACATAGACGTTGACGGTGTTGATGCCGAGGGAGCTGAGGATGGAGGGCAGTGCTGCACTGGTGTCGATGGAGAATGAATTGCCGATGAAGAGGATGTCGAGCTTGATGGGGTTGTAGGGCAGCGGGTTGTTGCATAGGTAGCCTGCGTTTCCTGGGTTTTGTGCATTCAGTGGGGATGCACAAAGGATGAGGATGAGGAGGAATGAGTGAAAAATTCTAATGAGTAATGAATATTTCATAGGTAACTAATGAATCAGGGATTTGAAGGATTTTAAAAGGGATTTTTTTAATGAAGAATTAAGAATGTAGAATGAAGAATGGATTGTACCCTGCTCATGAGATAAGTTACTTTCATTCTTCATTCTTCATTTTTCATTCTTCATTCGGAGCGAAGTGCTTCTTTGAGTTGTTCGATGGCAGTTTGCGGGTTGTTTGTTTGGTCTAAGAGGCTGACGAATTTGGAACCGATGATGGCTCCTGCTGCATGGTCGAGTGCTGACTGAAGGGTTTGACGGTTGCTGATGCCGAACCCAATCATGCGCGGATTGCGCAGGTTCATGTTGTCGATTCGCTTGAAATAGGATTGCTTGGCTTGGTCGAAGTGGGTCTGAGCTCCTGTGGTAGCGGCTGAGGATACCATGTAGATGAATCCGTCGGTGTGCTGGTCGATGAAGCGGATGCGCTCGTCGCTGGTTTCGGGTGTGATGAGCATGATGATGCGAAGTTGGTGGGCATCGGCTATGGGTTTGTAGATGTTGAGGTAGTCGTTGAAGGGCAGGTCGGGGATGATGACTCCATCGATGCCTACTTGTGTACATCGCTGGCAGAAGGCTTCGAATCCGAACTGCATGATGGGATTGAGGTAGCCCATGAGGATGAGTGGGATGGAGAGGTGAGTGCGAATGCCTTCGAGCTGGTTGAAGAGTGTGCGAAGTGTCATGCCGTTGTGCAATGCTTTTGTGGCTGCGTCTTGTATGACGACTCCGTCGGCCATAGGGTCGGAGAAGGGGATGCCTATTTCTACCATGTCGATGCCTGCTTCGGCGAGGGTACGGATGGTGGTGGCTGTGCCTTCGAGGGTGGGATGCCCTGCACAAAAGTAGATGGAAAGGATTCCTGTTTTCTTTGTCTGAAATAGTTGGTTGATACGGTTCATGTTTTCTATCTTTTAAGTCAACAAATATTCTTTTTTCGGTCAACAAATTTTTTTGTCAACAAATGGACACAAATAAGGCACAAAAAAAGTGAACAATGAAAAGTGAAAAGTGAAAAATTGGCCATTCAATAGCACTTTTGACCTTTGACCTTCGACTTTTGACTTTTCTTTTGAGAAAATTTGTGTTAATTTGTTGACTGAAAAAGTTCATTTGTTGACTGAAAAAAGTTCATTTGTTGTTTGATTTTGCTGATTGTTTTGTCTTCAGTTTGCAAAGTTAGTTCAATTTTCTGACTTTGTCAATGAATGTGTGAAGTTTCGTGATGTCTTTGATGGCTGGGGCTGTTTCGAAACGGGAATTGAGGTCGATTCCTGCAAATTTGGGATGATGGAATTGCAAAATCCGCTGTGCGTCGTTTTCGCCAATGCCGCCTGTGAGAAGGAAGGGGATGCTGCCATGATAGTGGTTGAGGATGTTCCAATCGAACTGCTGTCCGCTACCTCCGTAGGTGTTCCCCTTTGTTGGAATCTTTGATTCGAAGAGGAAATAATCGATGGCGTCGGAATAGGTGCGAGTGAGGGAAATGTCGTTTTCCGTGGCAATGGGTATCATCTTCATGATTTTCAGGGATGGGGGCATGAGCTGCCTGAGAATGTGACAGAAGTGTGGCGATTCGTGTCCGTGAAGCTGTACCATGTCGAGCTGGAATGTGTTGATTCTCTGGAGGATTTCTTCTGCTGTTGCATTTACGAATACGCCTACTCGCTGACACTGCTTGGGGAGGGTAGGGGGAAGTGCGTCCACATGTCGGGGTGACGGTGGATAGAAGATGAGTCCGATGTAATCGATTGGTAGTGCTTCGACAGCGCGAATGTTTTCTGGATCACGCATGCCACATACTTTGATAATCATATCTGCTGGATGAATTCTTTGAGTGCAAGTCCTGGATTCGGGGTTTTCATGAATGTTTCGCCAATGAGGAATCCTCGAAACCCTGCCTGGCGCAGTTGCCTGACGGTGTGTGGCTGGCTGATGCCGCTTTCTGATACGAGCAGGTGGGTGGTCGGAAGGAGTTCGGCAAGTCGGAAGGAGGTTTGTACATCGGTGTGGAAAGTGCCGAGGTTCCTATTGTTCACGCCTACCATGTCGATGTTGTCGTTTAGGTATTCCAGTTCTGTCTCTGTATGCACTTCGAGCAGCGTTTCGATGCCGAGCGTGTGTGCTTTTCGTGCCAGTTCTCTGCATGTCCGCTTGCTTAGACATGCTGCGATGAGCAGTACGGCATTGGCTCCTACGTGGTAGGCTTGATAGAGCTGGTATTCATCGATGATGAAGTCTTTGCGGAGTATGGGGGTGGTGGAAACTAATGGACGTGCCTTTTGGATGAAATTGAGTTTTCCTCCAAAGAACTGCTCATCGGTGAGTATGGATACTGCTGCAGCTCCGTTGTCGGCGTATGATGGTGGGATGATGGTTGGGTCGCCATCTTCTTTTATCCATCCTTTCGATGGGGAACGGCGCTTGAATTCGGCAATGATTCCGCTATGGGATGCAGCCAGTGAGTTTCGCATGGAGAGTATGGGGTGGGGATGGTTCTCAATGAGATAATCCACCCTTTCTGCCAAATCGTGAAGGGGAAGCATTTCTTTCTGCTTCTTGAGTTCCAATTGCTTGTTGGCAATGATTTCTTCGAGTATGTCGGACATTGTGAGTTTGGTGTTTGGTGTTTAGTGTTTAGGGTTGAACGTGAAGCGTGAAGAGTGAAGCGTGAAGAGAAGTACAATGTACAATTTACAAAGTACAATCAGGGATTTAAAGGATTTTTTAGGATTATTAGAGAGTTAAAAGTCTTAGAAAGTTAAAAACTTCAAAAAATTTAAAAGTAACAAGTAAAATGGGCTATCCAGTTGCTCCTTTTAATTTTTAACTTTTAATTTTTAATTTCCAAAGATTTTTAACTTACCAAGTTGTTCCTTGTCCTTTGTACTTAACTAAGGCTTTTCACTTTCAAGCCGGATGGTTGTCCCCGCCCTTACAGGGAGGGTTAGGGAGCGTCTATTGCTTGAGTAATTAGGAATTGATTTCCACGAATTTCTTGAAAGAGGCAAGTGCTTTGCCACTGTCGATGGATTCGCGTGCCATGTCGATAGATTCTTCGATGCTGAGATTGCGGTCTAAGACGCTGATACCGCAAGCGGCATTGGCAAGGATGACGTCTTTCTGCGCTTGTGTGGAAGTGCCTTCAAGCACGCTGTCGAATATCTGCCGTGCTTCCTCTGCCGTGCTTCCTCCGTAGATGTCTTCCTTGTTCACATAGTTGAGACCCAAGTCCTTCGGTGTGAACACTTTCTCAAAATGGTTGGTGATGAATTTGAAACCACTTGTGAGGGATATTTCGTCGTATCCATCGTAGCTCGTTATGACTCCGAACTTGTCGCCGATTTTCTGATGGATGTTGGTGTAGAGGCGCAATTGGTCCTGATTGGCAGTGCCATGAAGGGAGTATTTGGGGTGGCACGGATTGACCAATGGTCCAAGGAGATTGAAGCAGGTGGGCACATTCAATGCCTTGCGGCATGGACCTACGTACTTCATGCCGTAGGCAAAGAGTGGTGCATGAAAATAGCAGATGCCCGCTTCATCGAGCGAACGGCGCAAGGTGTCGCGGTCGTCGGTGAATTTCACCCCATGCTCCTGCAGAACGGTGCTGGCGCCGCTCACGGATGTGCTGGCACCGTTGCCGTGCTTCGACACCTTATAGCCCGCTCCGGCAATGACGAAGGCAGAGCATGTGGATATGTTGAATGTGTTCTTCTGGTCGCCGCCCGTTCCAACGATGTCGAGCGTTTCGTAGTCGCTCAGGTCGATGTATTTGCCTGTCTCAAGGAGCCCGTCTCTGAATCCGAGCAATTCGTTGACTGTCACTCCATGCATCTGAATGCCCATGAGGAGGGCAGAAATCTGATGTTCGTTGTACTTCTGCTTGGTGATGTTCACCATAATCTCGTGGGTCTCTTCCCGAGAGAGTTCTTTACCTTCGATGAGGGTTGCAAGATATTGTTTCATAATGCTTCTTAATGATTTAACCAGTTATTGATGATTTCTCGGCCTTGTGGCGTGAGCACACTTTCGGGATGATATTGTATGCCCCGAATGTCGAATTGCTTGTGTCGGAGCGACATGATGTAACCCTCGTCGCTTTCGCTCGTGATTTCCAAACAGTCGGGCAGCGCATCCTTGCTGACAATCCATGAGTGATAGCGTCCCACTTCCAAAGTCTGAGGAAGATGGTCGAAGATGTAATCATTCTGGATGATGGTGGCAGGAGTGGCTATGCCATGAAACACGCTGTTGAGGTTCTTCAGCTTGGCTCCGAACACCTCACCGATGGCTTGATGCCCAAGGCACACACCGAGGATGGGTTTCCTGCCAGCGTAGTTGCGAATGGCATCGAGGAGAAACCCAGCTTCGGAAGGAATGCCAGGCCCAGGGGAAAGAATGATTTTGTCGAAAGCATCCAGTTGCTGCATCTGGAACTTGTCGTTTCGGAAAACGCTCACTTCTGCTCCCAGTTCCTTCACCAGGTGGGACAGGTTGTAAGTGAAGCTGTCGTAGTTGTCGATGATAACGATTCTTTTCATATTCCTTGTCTGTTTTGTAACTCCGTTTCTATATCTTTTCTGCCATCTCGATAGCCTTTCGAAGAGCGCCGAGCTTGTTGTTCACTTCCTGCAATTCATAGTCTTCGTTGCTCTGAGCCACGATACCACCTCCAGCCTGGAACCACAGTTCGTTGTTTCGGCTGACGAAAGTGCGGATGGTGATGGCTTGGTTCAGAGAGCCGTCGAATCCGATAAAACCGATGCAGCCACCGTAAGCACCCCGATTGTGAGGCTCATATTCCGAAATGAGCTGCATGGCCCTCACCTTGGGCGCACCAGAAAGCGTGCCAGCAGGGAACGTGTCGATAAAAGCCTTGATGGGGTCGGCATGGTCATCCAGCACTCCACTGACGCGACTCACCAAGTGGATGACATGCGAATAGTATTGCATATCCTTGTAAAAATCCACCTTCACATGGTGGCAATTTCTGCTCAAATCATTTCGAGCCAAATCTACCAGCATCACATGCTCAGCATTCTCCTTCGGGTCGCTCCTCAGGAAAAGCGCATTCTTGCGGTCTTCTTCAGGATTCCCAGTACGTTTGGTCGTCCCAGCGATGGGGTCGATATAGGCAGTTCTTCCCTCAATGCGGCAGTGCGTCTCAGGCGAAGAACCGAAGATGCGAAAACCACCAAAGTCGAAGTAGAACAGATAAGGAGAAGGGTTGATACTCCTCAGCGCACGGTAGAGCTTGAAATCATCGCCCTCATAGCCCTGGACGAAACGGCGAGAAAGCACAATCTGAAACACATCGCCTCGGAGACAATGCTGGATGCCCTTGCGGATATTCGCCTTGTGCTCCTCGTCGGAAAGAGTAGAAGAGAAATTACCAACAGGGCGGAAATCATAACTCCTCACCCTGCGGTTCAGGATGTCGCTTTCTAACTGTTGCAAGTCGTCTTCCTCGCCATCCTCCATCAGTTCGATGATGACAAGTTCATTGCGGAAATGGTCGAAAACAATCACATCCTTGTAGAGAATGTAGAGCATGTCGGGAGCATCGTTCTCCCTTTGCGTTTCATCTTTCACATCGATGTTTTCGAAGTAACGCACCGCATTGAAAGACGTGTAGCCGTAGAGACCGCAATAAGCAGCATATTCACCATCGATGGAGAATTCATGCAGAAAGTCATTGATAGCCCTATCAGCCAGGTAAGAGTCGCACACCTCATGCACCCTCTTGCTACCATCAGGAAACTTGGCAATAGCCTTGCCATGCTCAATGCCGATGCTCGCAATGGGGTGAACAGCGATGAACGACTTAGAGTTCTCGCCACCGTGATAGTCAGAGCTCTCCATGAGCGCCGATTGAGGATAGTCGTCTCTCAGTTTCAAGTAAGTGGCAACAGGAGTAGTGAGGTCGCCCAATATCTTTTTTGATACAGTATGATAATTATACATAATGTTTTTTCTATTTTAGACCCTCCCCAGAAGACCCTCCCCAGCCCTCCCTGTGAGGGAGGGAGTAGTCACCCGGATGGTTATTTCTCTCCCCTCACAGGGGAGCTGGAGGGGTCTCTACTCCCTCCCTCACAGGGAGGGCAGGGGGAGGGTCTATAGTTGGAGGGTCTGTTTATTATTCATTTTATCGCTTTCAAATACGTCTCCATGTCCTTGTCACCCCTTCCGCTAACCGTCAGGACCACCACGTCGTCCTTCCCGAAGCGCATCTTCGGCAGCACACCCAGCGCATGAGCCGACTCCAGGGCAGGGATGATGCCCTCAGTGCGAGTGAGTTCGAAAGCAGCAGCAAGCGCCTCGTCATCATTCACCGCAAGCACCCTCGCACGCCCCGACTCATACAAGTTGCAATGGATAGGACCCGTGCCAGGATAGTCGAGACCAGCACTGATAGAATACGGCTCAACAATCTGCCCATCCTCCGTCTGCATCAACCTGATGCGCGAACCATGCAAGATGCCATCAGAGCCAATCTGCAACGAAGCAGCCGTCCGACCCGTATCCACGCCAAGCCCCCCAGCCTCCGCCAGCACGATACTCACACGCTCATCGTCCAGATAATGGAAAATCGTGCCAGCAGCATTCGAACCCCCACCCACGCACGCAATCAGATAGTCAGGATAACACCTGCCAACCTTTTCCTCCAGCTGCCACTTGATTTCCTCCGAAATCACACTCTGGAGGCGCGCCACCAAGTCGGGGTAAGGATGAGGGCCCACCGTGCTGCCGATGATGTAGAACGTGTCGGCAGGATGGCAGCACCAGTCGCGAATCGCCTCGTTCGTAGCATCCTTCAGCGTCATGTTGCCCGATTCCACAGGCCGCACCTCAGCCCCCAGCATTTTCATGCGCTCCACATTCGGACGCTGGCGAGCCACATCCGTCGCACCCATATACACCGTGCAAGGCATGTCCATCAGCGCACACGCCGTAGCCGTAGCCACGCCATGCTGCCCGGCACCCGTCTCCGCAATGATGCGCCGCTTGCCCATCCTCCTCGCAATCAGGATCTGTCCCAGCGAATTGTTAATCTTGTGAGCCCCCGTGTGGTTCAAGTCCTCACGCTTCAGATAAAGCTGGCAGCCATACCTCTCGCTCATGCGCCTGGCGAAATAGAGCGGAGAAGGCCGACCCACATAGTCGCGCAGCAGCAAGCGGAATTCCCCCTTGAAATCCTCGCTTTCGATGATAGGCAAATACGCCCTTCTCAAGTCCTCAACCGTTTTGTAAAGAATCTCAGGCACATAGGCACCGCCATAATTGCCATAAAACCCATTCTCATCCACCTGAGAGAAAGAACAATTCGTTTTCATGTCATTTCTTTATTAATAATTGGTTTATACTCTTTTTTTTGAAGAAGACCCCTACAGCCCCTCCCAACCTCCCCAAGGGGAGGAGAAGCCGTCCGGCTTGAAAGTGAAAAGTGAAAAGTTGAAAGTTAAAAATGCCGTTCGGTTTGTTTTGCGAATTTTTCACTGTTCGTTTTTCACTTTT
>OCVV011316252.1_pt1 | contig 21707 bp, 17 predicted proteins | sample 1539721 | NCBI WGS metagenome assembly OCVV01 (sample SAMN02144230, study PRJEB22623) | gut metagenome | biome: sheep rumen | host: Ovis aries | place: New Zealand
CCTGTTCACAGACGTATTATGTACGCCATGGATACCCTTCATCTTGCAAGCGGTGGAAAAACAAAAAAATGTGCTACCATCGTTGGTGAAGTTTTGGGACACTACCATCCACACGGAGATGCTTCTGTATATGATGCTCTTGTTCGTCTTGGACAGGATTTTGCTCAGCGTTATACAACAGTAACTCCACAGGGAAACTTTGGTACAATTGCCGGTGACCCTCCGGCTGCCTACCGATACACTGAGGCAAAGATGTCAAAAATCACCGAAGAGATGACCAGCGACATCAACAAAAATACTGTAGACATGATCCGCAACTTTGATGATACCTGCGACGAGCCTGCAGTTCTTCCTTCAAAGTTCCCCTTCCTTCTTTGTAACGGTACAACAGGTATTGCCGTTGGTATGGCAACAAACATGCCTACCCACAACCTTCGTGAAGTAGCCGACGCAATCTGTGCTTATATCGATAATCAGGAAATCACAATTGAAGAACTGATGCACTATATTAAAGGTCCGGATTTCCCGACCGGCGGTATTATTTATGGCACAGCAGGAATCAAAAAAGCATATACAACAGGACGTGGTAAAATTGTTATCCGTTCTAAGTTTACAATTGAAACAGATAAACGAGGTAAGGAATCAATCGTATTTACAGAAGTTCCTTACGGCGTAAATACAACTAACATTATCCGCCGCATTAAGGAGCTTGTCCGCGATAAGCAGATTGACGGTGTAGTTAATGCTAACGATGAATCTTCTGACCGTTCTGGTATGCGTCTTGTAGTTGATTTGAAAAAAGGTGCAATCACAAAGATTGTTTTGAATCAGCTTTTTGCAAAGACAGATCTGCAGTCAAACTTTGGTGTAATAAATCTTGCTCTTGTTCCTCAGGTAAAAGAGGGGGCTGCTCCTCGTTATGATGAACCTGGAATGCTTACCTTGCCGGCAACTTATCTTAAGCCGGAAGTTTTGACTTTGAAGCAGTTGATTCAGCACTTTGTAAATCACCGCGACGAAGTTATTACCCGCCGTACAATTTATGATTTGAAAGTTGCTAAGCACCGCATGCACATTTTGGAAGCTTTGATTACTGCAATCAATAACATTGATGAAGTTATCCAGATTATCAAGTCTTCTGAAAATACTGAGGATGCAAAGCTCAAGCTTGAGAAGCGCTTTAATTTTGATGATGAGCAGGCACAGGCAATTGTTGATATGCAGCTCAAGCGTCTCACACATTTGCTTATCGAAGATCTTCAGAAAGAGATTAAAGAACTCCAGGCTCTCATTGATTACCTGGAAGGTTTGTTAGCTGACCATAACAAGATTCTTAATCTTATAAAAGATGAAACAAAGAATCTTGCAGAAAAGTATGGTGATGACCGCCGTACAGAAATTGTAGCAAGCGAAGTTGAACAGATTAATGTTGAAGATATGATTAAAGATGAGGACATGGTTGTTATGATTTCCCGCATGGGTTATATCAAGCGTGTTCCAGCTGATAAGTATAAAAAGCAGGGTAGGGGAGGAACCGGAAGCAACGGTACAAACCTTCTTGATGATGACTATGTAAATCAGCTTTTCATTGGTTCTACAAAGGAAATCTTGTTATTCATAACTAACTTGGGTCGTGCTTACTGGATGAAGATTCATGAGATTCCGGAAAGTGAAAAGGCTGCCCGTGGAACTCATATCAAGGGACTTCTTCAGGTTGGTCCGGATGAAGAAATTACAACAGTAGTTTCACTTAAAGAATTCTCAGACGACCTCTTCCTCTTTATGACAACTGCTCAGGGTGTTGTAAAGAAGGTTCGCTCTACAGAGTTCCAGAATGCAAAGACCCGCGGTATCATTGGTATTAAGCTTAATGATAACGATAAGCTGATCAGTGCAATTCCAACAACTGGTGACTGCGAAGTTATGTTGATTAGCCGCCGCGGAAAGGCACTCCGAATCACAGAAGATTCGGTACGTCTTATGGGACGTGCAAGCTGTGGTATTAAGGGAATGAAGCTTTCTGAAGGTGACGAGATTGCGGCAGCTGTAAAAGTTGAAAAAGATGCTAATATGATTTTGCTTACAGAGAAGGGTGTAGGAAAGAGAATTTCTTTCGACCTTTATTCTGTACATGGCCGTGGAACAGGCGGACAGAGAATATTTGGAAACACAGAATCTAAGGGTGAAATCATTGGAGCTATCAACGTTAAAGATAAAGATGAAGTTGTCTGCATGACAAGCCAGGGAAAGACACTGCGCTTTAAGGCAACAGATATTAAGGAGCAGGGAACAGGAGCAAGCGGCGTAAACGTAGTTCGTGTTACTGAACCAGACTTCATCGTTGGTCTTGATAAAGTTCAGGCTGACAGTGACGACTAATAAATAACTAACGAAAGTTAGTATTATAACCTAACAATCGTTAGTTAGAAATGTTAAAAATTATTATTGACAAAATAAAAATTATGTTTAATAATTGAAGCAAGGGTATGAGCTATTTATTAAAGTAATTAGTTCTAGGGTGATTACATATTTTTATACATCAGGCAAAAAGGCTGACCGAGTAAATCGGTTAGCCTTTTTTGTTTTGTTCCACGTGAAACTATCAATAATTAGTTATCCACATAATCTACAAGTTATCCACATTTGTGGAAAAAAAATGTGGATAACTTTGTGGATGCTGGGGATTCATAAAAATCATTAAATTTTAGGATTTAAAGATCTAAAAATATGAGGTCCAGAAAAACAAAATCATAAATATCATTCAAGTTAGTGTTTCACGTGGAACAACTAAAGTAGGGTAGGGGAGTGATAGATAGAATATACAATATAAAAATGTTTCATGTGAAACATCAAATACAACTATCCATAATTGATATAATATTCTGGATAAAATATAGGGAGTAGTTTACTGATAAAATGTATTACGAAGTATTATGATTTATTTAAAATCAATTTTAATGAAAGAAGTAAAATGTTTCATGTGAAACATAGTGCAGAAGGGTAGGGAGATTTGATAAAAAAAATACATATAAATTAATTGTTTCATGTGAAACATTATATGTTATAAAAACAATAAGTTAGTGTAATTAAAAAATAATTAATTATTTAATAGTTTGGTAAATTAATTCTAAAATTTAAGGCTATGATTGTGATAATAAAATGTGTTGTTTCACGTGGAACAATAATTAATTGAATTTTCTTTATCCTGTTAATTGTTACAGATGTTTGCTGTTATTTAAAATCTATTTCACAATCTTATAAATGAAATTTCCTGAATAATTATAAAATATTGAATCATATGTGACTGACAGACTTATTTGTTTCATGTGAAACATTTTAATTGTCAATTAGATTGTTTAGACTTTGCAATAACGGTTTATTGTTTATGTTTCACGTGGAACGTAGAGTTTAAACTGACAAACGGTTGTTAACTTTAAAAACTAATAACTGGTCGTTAACTTTAAAACATTACGACCGTTTGTTAACGTAATTTATACAATTGGGTTAAAGTTTTTAGATATTTTCGTCTAAATGTTGTTTGATAAAGAAAGCTTAATGATTCTATAACTTAGATATCGTGTCAATTTAATAATTTATGGCTAAATTTGTTTTTTGATATAAATCAAGGTAATTTTATCGTTTTTCGCTTATGATTGGTTTTTATTGAATAATTAAAGTATTTAGATATGTTTATATCCGGATTATTCAGATGAGGACGCAATTCATTATTGGTTTATATACTTTTCTCTTAATTCAAAGCGACCTTTTCGCCAGTCTGCGTAGCCGACTACTGAATATCCGGCTTTATCATATAGTTTCCTGGAATATGGGTTTTCTGTAAAGCAATCCAGACGAATTGAATCATATCCTTGTGATTTGCACAGCTTTTCGATATATTTCAATGTTTTTGTAGCAATTCCCTGATTCTGGAAGTCTGGATTTACACATAATCGATGAATTACACAAAACTTTGATTCTGGCCATTGCCATTTGCCGTTTTTATATTCTTTATCACATTCTTCACTTAATACAAAACAAATGGCAATTTTTTCATCAATCATTCCGATATGCATCTGATATTTTGCAATATCTTCTGTAATTACTGATAAATCCGGATATATTTCATCCCATTGGTGAATACCCTGCTGTTCCATATGATTTACGGCAGCAGAGTATACTGCGAATACTTTATCAGTTTGAGTTTTGGTTGCTTTAGAGTATTTCAAGTTCAAAATCCTTAAATATTGCACTTCCACCTGTTTTTTCTGTCGAATAGCTGAATAAGGCAAAACGTACGCCTACAAACTGATCCAGAGTATATCTAAGCTTTACTGCTTCTCCAAAATCAACATATTCTCTGCTCTTTTCATCAAAATAAGCAAACTGAACATTCTCTTTATTATGTTCAAGATTAAAGGTCGCCTTTAGACGCAGCTTTGTGATATCAATCTCTTTTTCAGTTTTGATATCAGGTAAATCATCATCAAAAACGCCCATTGACCAAGGAGTATAAGAAATCTTATGTTCTGCAGTAATCAGCTTATATTTTCCATTTTCTTTTTTGATTCCGATAAAACCGTATTCACCTTCAAGGGCACAAAGGCCTGCAATATCTCCATCGTTCAGTTTTGATACATCAATTTCTACACTACCTGCGCAATGTTCTGTAAAAGTTCTTTGTGTAAGGGTATTTGCTGCCTGAACAGGATTTTTGCAGATTTTGTCAGTAGTTACAGTGAAAGTATCAGAAGACAATGTAATCAGTTTTTTATCTGGAATATGATTCCACTGCCAGGCCGGATTTGTAAAATCGTTGCTGTAAAGCGACTTATACTGATAATCAGGACGCAGATCCGGAACGTTTATTTCTTTTGGAGCAAAACCTGCGGCTCCGAATACAGGGAAATCATCAACAAACTTTACAGGTACTAAAACCGGGATTCTACCCAATGCACCGTGGTCCTGGAAGACGATTGAGTACCAGTTTCCATCCGGAGCCTGAACAATTCCGCCTTGGGCGGTTCCGCTGTTCCAGTTTGCAAGATCTGAACATAAAACATCCTTTCCGGTATAAGGACCATCGATTTTGTCTGAAACAAAGCAGGCTTGAGTACGCATCTTACCTTTTGGCATATGAATAAAGAAGATGTAGTATTTTCCGTTTATTTTATAAATATGGCTTCCTTCGTAGCCTAAAATCACATTTTCAGGATTATCGCGGATAATTACCTTGTTTATTCCCCCAGCTTTTGGTCCAGACAGATCCGGCTCCATTTCAGTAAGATTGATATTCATATTTCCGCTTACACAGTAAACACGTCCGTCATCATCAAAAAGCAGTGACATATCGTGATAAAAGCCTTTTATCTCGGAGCGCTGCCAGGGACCTTCGATTTTGTCTGCGGTGAAAAGGAAAGTCTTTCCCAGATCATTTGCAACAAATGTGATAATGAATTTGCCATTGTGATGACGAATGCAGGCAGCCCACATTCCCTTTCCGTAAGCTCCCTTATTGTCTGCGAGAGTCTCTTTTTCCGTGGCTTCCAGTTCATCGTAAATATAGGCCGCATGTTCCCAGTTTATAAGGTTGTGAGAACGCAGAATTACACAGCCCGGCATAAAGTGCATTGTTGTACTTACCATGTAGTAAGTATCATCCATACGAATAATATCCGGGTCCGGGAAGTCTGCAGGGATTATGTATGAGGATGATTTCTTCATTGTAAATTGATTTGCTTCTTCGGGATTTATGGAATTGTTTTTCATTTTCTGATTCCTTACGATTGTTAGTATGATTGAAAGCGAGATAAGCAAAATCATAACTAACAGTTGGTAGTTTAACAGTTGTTTTTTCATTATTAAATAAAAGAATACAGTTAAATTAAAACCTTGTAAACTTACTAACGTTAGTTTATTATGAAGAAATCGTTTTTACTAGTGTTATTTTTGTGTTCAGCTATATTTGCTGAAGATGGCCAGGATAAAATATTTCTGTCTTCCGAAAACGAAATTGCGAAATGCTCTTTCAAAAAATAAATTTATGGGTGTAGACCTGACAGGTATAGACTTTCAGTAGTTAGTATTCAGTTATTTTATTGCCTGCAGATTTTGTCTAATCGTGAAACATTTTCTGCTATAAAGTCGGCTCCGGCTGTTTCGAGTTCTTGGCGGCTTCCATAGCCAAAGAGAACTCCACAGGACTTGAGGCCGACTTTTTTTGCGCCCAGGATGTCGTGTTTACGGTCACCAATCATGAGGATTTTTGATTTGTCTGATATGTGATTTCGCTCGATTGCGTAGGCTATAACTTCGTCTTTTTTACTGCGGGTTTCATCCATAAGGCTGCCACAGACATTTTCGAAATATTGAGCAAGACCAAAGTGTTCTATAATGCGGACTGAATATTCTTCTGGTTTTGAGGTAGCCACGACTAACTTTTTTCCTGCAGCTTTAAGGGCGGCCAGAAGTTCCGGGATACCAGGATAAACTGAGTTTTCAAGCAGGCCCTTTGTTGCAAAATATTCTCTGTATTTTTTTACTCCTTCAGCAGCTTTCTGGTCATCAAAGCCAAATTGACTTTTAAATGTTTCAGGCAGTGGCGGGCCGATAAATGTGCAAAGAGTTTCGTAGGAAGGGATTTCTATTCCAAAATATTTTAGTGCGTGGATAAAGGAATTAGTGATTCCCTGGGCGGGGTCTGTGAGAGTGCCGTCCAGGTCGAAGAATAAATAGTCGAACATTGGGTAATTATAGGGATAGATGGATTGTCGGGTCAAGCCCGACAATGACACAAAATTAGTAGCTTTCCAGGAAGTTTTTTGAGAGTTTGTTGCTTACAGTCTGGCGGGTTAAAAGTGTTTCTTTTGCACAGGCCAGGCCATAATGAATACAACGTTTTACAGGATCTCCTTCAAGGAAGCCCATCAAAAATCCGGATGCAAAGGCGTCTCCTGCTCCGATTGTATCAACAATTTGTGAAGGAGTGTATGGCGGTTCATTCCAGGTTTCGTTTCCGATTCTAACCATAACGCCCTGTTCGCCAAAAGTGATTATGAAGTTTTTATATCCAAGAGCCTGAAACTTATCAGCGGTAGTTAAATCAGGAAGTACAGAAGGTTCTCCAAGAATTGATGCGGCTTCGTATTCGTTGCAGCCGAATAAATCAATCAGAGGGGCATACTTCATAGTTTTGCGTGCTATGTCTGGGGCAGTTGCATTCTGGAAAACAAAAATATCCGGATGCGATTTTTTATAATTATAAAAGCCTTCCAGAGTTTCTTCTGATAAATTTGAATCCATTACAAAAGTTGAAATATCATTTTCTTTAATTACTTTTTCTACCTGTTCATTAAAAACAATTTCTTTTAAAACTTGTGTTGAATAAACACAGGTTGCGCTTTTTCCACGACTTGCCATAACAGAAAAAAGTGCAGTTTTGCGTTCAGGACTTTCGTTGAGCAAATCAGTTTTTATGCCTTCTTCTTCAAGACCTTTTCTAAGATATTCACCAAAAATATCTTTTCCAACAACAGAATGAATAAAGGTGTTGAAGCCAAGGTGTTTAAGATTGATTGCCATTCCACGTCCGACTCCACCTGGAACAAGTTCGATAGAACCTTCGCGGTATGCTTCGGTATCATCAACTTCGGCAGAGTAAGCCTTTATGTCTACAGAGACATTTCCTGAGCACAAAATATTCTTCATAGAATTTCCTTAAAAAGAGAATAAATTAATTTTACACCAAAAAGAATTCGGCCGCAAATACAACTGCACAGCAGGCACAGGCTACCGGGAAGAGGCCAAGGCCAAAGTATGAAAGTGCGATACCAATTACAAGAGCGATAAGACCTGCAACAGGTGATTGCGTTGCATCAATGATTGCAGGAAAGGTCATGACTGCCAAGGTGATGTATGGAACGTAGTATAAAAATGATTTTATAAAACGATTTTTGATTGGTTTACGGATTAAAGTCAGAGGTAAAACACGAATTAAATATGAAACGAAGAATGCGGTGAATATTGCACCATAGGCATATGCTGTCATTATTTATTTTCCTCCTCTTCAGATTCTGGAATTGGTTTGATAAGTGCAACAATTGTAGAAATCAAAACTGTAAGGATGATTGTTCTGGTTCCGCCGGAAAGATTACTAACTAACGGTAGTTTGGTACAAGCATAACTTGCAGCAAAACTTATCAATACAGAAATCATTATTACAAGATTCTTTTTTGCTGGTGGAACAATGATTGCAAGGAACATTCCGTAGAGTGCAACGGACAGGGCGCTTACTACGCGTGCCGGTAAAAAGTTCCCTGCAATGATTCCAAGGGAAGTTCCAATGCTCCAAAGAGGAATAGCTACAAAAATAGCACCATAATTATATACCGGATTTATATATCCCGGACGTGCAATTGTAATTCCAAAGATTTCATCAGTAACTCCAAAGCCAATAAAGAAACGGTGAATCAATGGAGTTTTAGGATCAAAACGCTGGGTAAGTGCTGTGCTCATAAGAAGATAACGGGCATTTACAACGAGTGTAATCAGCGCAATTTCAAGAAAGCTGGCCGCAGCCTGAATGGATGTAAAGAGTGCATATTCACCTGCAGAGGCTACACAGAAAAAACTTGCAATGAATCCCTGAATTGGAGTAAGCCCTGCGTTACGTGCGACAATGCCTAAAGAGAAGGCTACTGCAAAATAGCCAAGACCAATGGGAAGGCCGTCTCTCATGCCTTCGAGAAATACTTTGTTTTTCATAAATATACCGTAGATATGGATTGCTTCGTCGCTGCGCTCCTCGCAATGACGAACGTCGCTGTGGTTTTGCAATGACAGATGTTACTGCGCTTCTCGCAATGACAGTTATCTTTGCATTTTCCGCAATGACGAAAAAAAGGCCGTCATTTGTGACAGCCTTTTTATTTTATCAATTATTTAGTTTTTTGCCAAATTCTAAGCGTTTGCCAAACCCTTAAGTTCTTCAAGCATCTTAGGAAGGTCGCTTGCCATGTTATCATTTGTGAACTGGCAGGTTCCAACCTTTTCGTGTCCGCCTCCACCGTATTTAAGCATCAGGCTGCCGACATTTACTTTGCTGGTCTTATTCAAAATGCTGTAACCAACAGCTGCTGAACAACCCTGACCACCGCGTCCGCTAACAATCCATGCAGAAATATTCTGTTCCGGATACATAGAGTAAATCATAAAGCGGTTACCGGTGTAGATAGGGTCAACTCCGCGCAAATCAGAAATAATCAAATTGCCTTCAACAACAGTATGGGCTTTAACCATTTCCTTAAATTTTTCTGTCTGTTCGTTGTAAACTTCGATTCGTTCCTTTACATCCGGCATTGAAAGAATTTCATCAGTTGATTTATCGCGGCAGGCTACCATCAGTTTTTCCATCAGCTGATAATTTGAAACTGTGAATTCCCGCCAGCGTCCAAGACCAGTACGAGGGTCCATCAAAAAGCCTACGAGTATCCAGCCTTTTGGATTCTGGATTTCGTCGATTGTAAGATTTCCGGAATCAACTTTATCTACGGCAACCATAATATCATCAAAGTTAGGGAACTTTTCTTTGCCACCGTAATATTCATAAATGATTCGTGCACAAGAAGGGGTAATGCGGCTTTCTCCCTTGTATTTTCCTTCAAGCTGATTTCGCTCAAATTCGCTGGAATGATGATCAAACCAAAGTCCACAGCCTTCTACAAATGGAACGTTTGCAAGACAGTCGTTGCTGTCGATTGGTACGAGCCCGTCTTGCAAATCTTTTGGATGTGCGAATTTCCAGTGGTCAATAATACCGGCTTCCAGAAGTAAAGCACCACAAGCCAGTCCATCAAAATCGGAACGTGTAACAAGTCTCATTGCCATAATTTTCCCTCTATCAATTTTGGATTAGTTATATTTTAACATTGAAATTCAGAAAAAGGAAATTTAAAAAAACAAAAAAAAACGTAGGGGAAATATCTGATGGTGCAAAATTAAATTGAGTAAAACGTTTAACTAGTTAAGGTGGTTTACCTAACTTGGTAGTAAAATCTTCGTTTTTTGTGGAAAAATTTCGGGAATAGCCAAATAATGAAAATATAAAATAAATAAGTTTTCATTTAGGAGGATTATAAAAATGAAAAAAATTAAAGTACTTTTGAGTGCACTCGCAATGGTTGCAGCTATGGCATTTGTATCTTGTGGTGGTGGAGCAGGTGATCCAACTTCAGCTCCAGCAGATTCTGGAGATATCGTAGTATTTGATCCAGCAACATATACAGGAGATATTGGTGAAGTTGTTGAAGTTGGTGGCGAAAAATATTTGAAAGTAAAACCAGATGAATATAAAACTTGGATTGCATTACCAAATGAATTAAATCTTAAAGGTAAAACAATAGCAAAATGTAAAGTTTTTGGTGAATCAAATCAGGCAAAGAATTCAACTTGTCAGCTCCTTGTTGATCTTATGGAAAATGGTAATAAGATTTATGAAATTACTTCAAAACCTATTCCAGAAACTCCAGAATTAGGAACTGGTTCTCATTTTATTACAAATGAGTGGAATACTGCTAGTGAGACAGATGTTTGTAATGGAGTTCAGCTAGTTGTTCAGGAAGTTGGTGGTTCTTATGCAGCGCAGAGTGATGTAGTAGTTTATGTAGGAAAAATTACTGTACAATAATAAATAACTAAGCGACACCCGTAGGATTGTCAGATAAGAGTTTTTCTCTTAAATGGCAATCCTATTTTTTTAACGCTATGCCTGTGCTACAATTTCTTTCTGCAGTTCCAAAACAGTTTCGAGCGGAAGTTTAACACACTTGGCAATTGTTTCAGGAGCTATATTTTCCTGGAGTAATGCTTTAGCATCTTCAATAGCTTGCTGTTTTGCGCCTTCTTCTTTTGCGGCTTTTTTAATGTCTCTATCATGCAAATTCATAGCGGCGTAATCACTCCTGAATTTATCATTGTCTTTTAGTCGTTCAACAGTATCAGATAATAGCTTGTTAAAATCATTTTCGCCCGGATCATTTGTCATAACAAAATGAAGGAAATCGCGAACATCCTTATCTTCTACTGCCTTATATGCACTTGCATTATAAATCACTTTAATTGATTTGTCATCTAAAGATACTGCTGTATTTTCTACACATGTATTTTTGAATGTGTAGCAGGGTAATCCAAAGCCAACATCTTTATCTTTTTCAAATGGGTCATAGTTGCAGATAAATAAAACATAGCTGTCCAGCAATTCAGAATAATCCTGTCCTTTCATAAGGCTGTCGATATCAATCATGCTTTGATAATAGCGGGTACGTTTTCCGATTGCATCCTGCTTGAAACATTCCGTCATCAATAAATGTAAGGTCTTCAATTTTTTTAAACATATTAACTACTCCATATTATGTATAGAAAGATTTTCTATATATAATATGGTCTCACTTTTACGATTTTATGAAGTGATTTGAAGAAAAAACGGAATTTTTTTTTAAATTTTAACTACATTAAATTTATTACTCCTGCAGAAGTAGGCTTTGGATATCAGCTAACAACATGGCAATTACTGTTAAAAAGATTTGATTTGTAGCTGATTAATAAAAACTAAGCGACACCCGTAGGATTGTCAGATAAGAGGCTTTCTCTTAAATGGGAATCCTGTTTTTTTGTCTTTTGGGGAATGTAGATTGCTTCGCCTTCGGCTCGCAATGACGAAGTAATTTGTATTTCAATGACGTTAAGCTTGTGGTACAGGTTGTTTTTGTAAACCTTGTAAAACTAATTCAAGCGGAGCGTTCATTTTTTGAGCTGCAGTTTTAAGTAACATACTATAATCTTCTATAATTTAATTAGCAATAAGAATTATTTTAAGTATTAATTACAACTTTTTTTGTTGTATTTTAAGAACTTCTTCGAGTGAGAGACCTGCTGCTTGTGCAATTTGTTCAACACTTAGAATGTTCAATTTTAATAGATTTTTGGTAGTTTCAATTCTTGCTTTTTTGTCACCTTCAATTCTGCCGGCTTCCATGTCATAATATTTTTGTCTTAAATATGTCATAAATTGAAACCTCCATTGCATATTGTGTTTTGCATTTTCAACATAGTTTTTAAGGCAAGATGTAAACTTATTACTGGCACTGTTAGAAATAAGAAACTCAAAAAAAGCTTTGAGTTCTTTATCTTCAATTATTTTAGCACATGTTGGTGCAATAAAGAAGTGCTTAAAATCCATATCATTTAATTTGATTTTATTGTCTTCTTTACATATATTTTCAAAAGAATATACAGGTAAACCATAGTTAAAAATGTCTTCCATACAGATAAAAATAACATGAGACTCTCGTAGCTTAGTATAAGGAGCCCCATCTTGTAATGTATCTAAGGCCATTAGACCAGCATAATAACGGGCACGTTTAGGTAGTTCTTTTGTATCTACAACCTGAAGTTCAATGTCATGCATTCGGTTTTCTTCTTTTACAAAAACATCTAGACGAATTCCTTTTTTATCGTGATCTAAATCTATTGTTTCTTCATTATGCATGTCTATTTTTTTTATTTTTACTTTTAACAGCATTTCAAGCAGTCTTTTACACGCTTCAGGATGTTGTCGCATAACTTTGTAAAAAATAAAGTTATTTGCTAATGTTGCATTTCTCCATTTTTCTTCAAGGTTTAAATCATTTGTTATGTTCATATTCTCCTCTTTATTTAGATATTGAAAGAAATTTACCTATATATAAATTTGAAAAGATATGCATTTTTCGGAAATGAAATTGATTAAAAATTTGTTATATGTAAAAAATTATGGATTACTTCGACTTGGCTCGCGATGACGAAGCAGTATCTTTTCTAACCTTCAACCTTGTGTTATAGTAGGCAATATGAATTACGAAATGCAAAATATGCCGAAGGCGGGAGATACTGTTGTTGTAGGAATGTCGGGGGGTGTGGATTCTACCCTGACTGCTTTGATGCTTTTACAAAAGGGCTGCAAAGTTATTGGCGCAACTATGTCGCTTTGGGATGGAAGTCTGCCGGAAATTAATACTGGAACAAAAACCCGTGAGGCTTGCTTTGGTCCTGGGGAAGAAGAAAATATTGAAGAATGCCGTCGTTTCTGTGAAGCGCGCGGAATTGAATATCATGTAATCGATGTAAAGGAAACTTATAAGCGCGAAATTCTTGAATATTTTAAATCAGAATATCGTAGTGGTCGTACACCGAATCCTTGTATTCGCTGTAATATGATGATTAAATTTGGTGCTCTTTTGAAGGGTATCGAAGACCTTGGTATTAAATATGATTATTTTTGTACCGGGCATTATGCAAAAATTGTTCGTCCGGAGAGTGGTCTTTTTGGAAGTGATGTAAGGCCTTGTATGATTGCGAGTGCGGAAGATATTTCAAAAGATCAGACTTATTTCTTGTACCGCATTTCATCTGAGACTCTGGAGAAGGTTCGATTTCCTCTGGCTACTATGAAAAAGGCTGACGTTTTTGCACTGGCTCACGAGGCTGGGTTAGAGGCAGCTAACAGAGAAGAAAGTCAGGATTTTATTGGTGAAGAATATTTTGACATTTTGTTTTCTGATAAGCCTTCTGTTCCCGGTGATATTATTGACTTGGATGGTCATGTTCTTGGTAAGCACCGTGGAATTGAGCATTACACTGTGGGTCAGCGTCGGGGTCTTGGTGTTGCGGTTAACTATCCGGTTTATGTTCATTCTATTGATGCTAAGAATAATGTTGTTGTTCTTGCTCCAAATGAAGCTTTGAATTCTAACGGTCTGATTGCTGATGATTTTGTATGGCCGGGCAATGTTGAGCCAACTGAGTCTTTTGATGCTATGGTGAAAATCAGACTGGCAAGTAAGCCTGCAAAAGCCCGGGTTGAAAAATACATTCCATCAGAAGATGATAAAACTGAATATCGCGGGCAGCCATGGAAGATTACCTTTGAACAGCCTCAGCGTGCGGTTGCGCCGGGGCAGTCTGCCGTGCTTTATATTGATGGCGTGATTGTCGGCGGCGGCGTGATTTATAAAACCATCTAGTTTTTTCCCTATATCTTTAAATAGTTTTGCTTGTATAATGGAGATATGAATAAGGTTATTTTATCTCCGGCAAAATGTGCTTTGGATATGGGCGACGGCAGCGAACGCGGTCTTTATGTGAATCAGGATTATATTCTTCAAAAACTTAAAAAAGTTCATCGTGGAATAAGTCTGATGTATACTTACTATCCTAATGATAAGGAATGGCCGACTCGTGCCTGTGAAATTGATTTAGGTCATGAATCTACGGGAGCATGGGATTCTCCATACGAAAATTATTTTCCATACCGTGGTGGCCGCGAAGGCTTGCGCGATGGTGAGCCTTTCAATTTTATGAAAGAAATCCGCCGTCATGGAATGGATGTTGTTCTTACCCTCACAATTGATCCTCACTTAAAAGAAGAAGACATTATTTTACTCGCTAAGGATTTAAGACCTTATGGCCGCCTTTTGCTTCGTGTGAATCATGAATGTACGGGTGACTGGTTCTGTTATACCCGCCGTGCAACCTATCAGGAAATTGCAGATTTCTTTGTTATGACTTGCCGTGTCATGCACAAATATGCTCCAAACGTAAAAATGATTTTGTGTGCAGGTATGTATCAGAAATCTACAGGTAAGCTTGAGATGGAAGATATTTTCCTGGAAGCTCACAAGGCTGCCGATATCTGGTCGGGTGATAATTACCTTTCTCTGCATTGGGGCTGGCCAAACGACGTTGTTTCAAAAGATACTTATAACTACGCGCGCTACAGTGTAAAAGAAGTTTACGAAAAATGTAAGATGACTTTAAAGCGATTGCGCGAAATCACCGGGCAGGATAAGCCTATGGTTTTGAGCGAGCTGAATGCCGATGGAGATGTTGCTGGTCCTTATGTTCAGTCAAACATGATGAAGGAATTTATGGATTTGCTTCAGAAGGATAAGGAGCACTGGCTCAGCGCATTTACCTTCTATCAGTTTCGTGATGACGGCCGTCTTGGAATGGAAATCACAGATCCAAATAACAGTGAAGTTGGTATTGAACAGCCGATTATGGCGATGTACCGCAAGCAGCTGCATAAGCCTTTTTTCAGCCAGAAGATTTCTAAGGTAAGTGGCGACGATGCAAAAGTTGAGCTTCCTGTAAAACTTCGTTGGGGCGGTTCTGAAGATGCAGAAGGTCTTGAAGTTCCTGTAAAGCTTAATAAAGCTCCGGTTCAGTTTGAATTGTATTTTAAGGATAAACTTGAGCCGCTTAATATGATGATTGAATTTAACGGCTGGTGGTTTTATAAAGCCCCTGGTACAAAAGTTGTTGATTTGATGCCTTATTTCTTTGAAAACAAAAATGCAGTGAAAAAGCCTTCTACCTTTAAGCTTAGATATTTCCTTCCTCCAGCTGATGGTATGAATATGCCGAAAAACGGCGATCCATACGAAGCAAAGGACGGAGACTGGCTCTACAACTATTATGCTGTGCTTCCAGCCTTGCCGGAAGTGAAGATTGAAGAAAGCCCGGTTTGTAAAAAGATTACACATATGAATTAAAAATGACACAATAAGTGAGTTTGGGAGTGACAAAAAGGGTATTGGTCATATGAAAAAAATTAATTTTAATGAACTGATTTGGAGCGGGCGTTATCTTGATAACGAGGGTGTACGCTATTTTGATTATTCTGCAAGCGGCTTTTGTTTTGTGATGAAGGGGCGTTCTGCAGAGGCAGTAATTTTGAGCGATGCAGATTCCTGGAATGAAGCTAATAAAGGGGTGCTTGGAGTTTTTATAACTGAAGGAAACGACATCAGCATTCAGGCAATTCCTGAAGAGCCGACTTTTCGAGTTACTTTGAGAGAGCGCGAAAACCACATAAAGCTTTTTGAATCCGATGTAGAAAAGACTGTTTGTATTCGTGTGATGAAATTCAGTGAGGCGGCCTTTGGGTATGCTGGATTGAAATCACTGGAAATTGATGGGGAATTGCAGGTGGCATCGGTGGTTTCGACAGGCTCAACCAACGATGTAAAGCGCCCCCTAAAATTAGAGTTCATCGGTGACAGCATTACCTGTGGTTATGGCATTGAAGGCGTGTGGGAGAAAGACACCTTTACCACTCAACAGGAGCGCCCCGATAAGTCTTATGCTTTTCTTGCAGTTAAGGCGCTGGGCGCAGAAGTACAGCTTTGCAGCTGGAGTGGAATTGGTTTGATTTCGAATTATGTTGACCCTGCTACTGTAAATCTTCCTGATACACACTGGCTTATGCAGGCTAACTGGCCTTATACAGATAAGTCTCTTTCTTTGAGACTTGGTCTTGAACCTGAGGTTTGGGATGGCTCCCGCTATGAGCCTGATGTTCTTGTAATACATCTTGGAACTAATGATTTGAGCTGGGTACGCGGATTGGAAGAAAGACGCCTTGAATATGTTGCTCAGCTCCGTCAACTGATAGAAGCAGTGCATCGCAGAAGTCCAAAGGCAAAAATTGTCTGCTGCCTTGGCCTTATGGGCGAGGCTTTGAATGATTCAGTTCGTGAAGCAGTAGAGCTTTTTAAGAAAGATTTCCCAATGTCTTGTGCGGAGTTCCTTCCTTTTACCCAGCAGCTGGAATCTGATGGAATCGCAGCAGACTGGCATCCTTCAGCTGTGACACATAAAAAGGCTGCAGAGAAATTGACAAATTATTTGGTGTCATTATCGGGCTTGACCCGATAATCTGCAAGTTGCCGGGATGTACAGATTCCCGGGTCAAGCCCGGGAATGACACATAAATACAGTCTGGGGATGACGCTATTTTTTGAGTCGATAGACCTTTGAGCCGCGGTTTGGAGTCCAGAGTTTGCGACGAGCTTCTGGCAGCGATTCTATAGAATCTTCTTCAAACCCAAGCTGTTCGAACCAGTCGGCAGTTTGGGTTGTCATGATGAAGATTGAAGTTGCCTGACCTTCCATTGCCTGTTCAATTAAATTATCCATCAGCTTAGGGCCGATTCCCATGTGGGCGTAATTTTCATCAACAGCAACCGCGGCAATTTCAGCCTGGCCATCATCATAAAAATGAAGTGCTGCACAGGCGTGAACTCCACCATCAATTTCGTAGACAATATAATCTTCGAGAGTATCTGCAATCTGCGTTTCGGTACGGGTGAGTAACTTTCCACTTTCGATAAACGGTTTCATTATTGCAAGAACAGAAGGAATGTCAGTTTGTTCCATTGCACGAACTTTGCCGTAGTTTCCGGTGTAAATCATTGTACCAGAACCAAGACCACTAAAGATTTCACAAGGAAGTACGCCATCAATATTTCCGTCAAGAATATGAACACGGGTAACTCCGGCGCGGCAGGCTTCTTGTGAGGCTTTGAGAAGATTTTTGATTTCAGAATCTGCAGATGGATTTTCTGCTATAAATCTATCTACTTCTTCAAGACTCATAGCCGGAATGTTTCCGCTTTCTGAGAGCGCAAAGCCTTCTGGAATTATATATTTTTCTGCATTAATTTCTTCATTAAACATCATGAAGAAAAGTTTATCTGCCTTTAGTGTCATGGCAACTTGTTTTGCAAGCAGCATGGAAGAAATGTTGTAAGGATGACCTGCGGCATTCCAGCCGATGCACGGGAAAATAGGAATAAATCCGTCATCTAAAACTTTAAGAATAGCTTCGGTTTCGAGTTTATCAATTTCGCCGGCAGTTCCGTAATCAAATCCGTTCAAAACTCCGCGGCCTCGTGCGCGAACCCAGTTTCCAATTACTGCAGAAATATTATTTGCGGCAAGGCTTGTCATTACTGTGTTGGAAACATCAAAAGCGGCCATTTTAATAAGCGGCATGGCTTCTGCGGAAGTAACTCGGAAAGTTTCGTTGTAACTCCATTTGATATTTGCATTTTTCAAAATTTCATCGATGCGGCGGCGTGCTCCTGGAATCAGAACAACTTTGAGACCAGCCTGATGAAGCAGGGCTATATCTCTTATATGAGAAGAAAAAAGTTGTGAAGAGATGGTCTTATCATCAAGATAAATAACCAGAAGTGCATTCTTGAATTTCTGAAGGTAGCGAATTACGTCGCGTACATTTTCTGCAGTTTTTGAAGTTGTCATTCTTCTATTATAGCAGAATTCTTATTGTTTTTGGAATAAATACAGCCGCAATAGTCCTGGCGATACATTCCGTATTCTGCGCTGATTTCCAGGCTGCGTTTGAAGCCGCCTTTCTTTTTGAAATCTGAAGGAAGCCAGTGCGGGATTTTTTTAGGTTGATTTGGCAAATATACAGTGGTGTTCGCTTTGTACTTTGTGAGGGCTTCGCGTTCCAGTTGTTCGCCGATGATATTTAATTTTTCTGCATCTTTGAACGGGCTTATAGAAAGGGTTGTGCAGAAATAGTCGAATTGGTGTTGTGCGGCGTATTCAAAAGCCCGCTTGAGACGGAACTCGTAACAGCGGCGGCAACGTTCGCCTTTTTCGGGTTCTTTGGCGAGTTCGGGATTTTCGCGTGTGCCAACAGCGTTGTAAAAATCATCCGGATTATAATCTAATTCTATTACGTTAACTTTGCCTTCGAGTGCCGGTGGAAAAGTTTCGTATAATTTTTTAAGTTCAGCCAGGCGGCGTTGATATTCTTCTGGCGGGTAGATGTTTGGGTTGTAATATAAAATCGTTATATCAAAATATTTATAAAGATATTCCAGAACATAGGAAGAACAAGGCCCGCAGCAGGCATGCAATAAAAGAGATGACTTAGACGAACTAACGTTAGTTAGTATTGTGTCGAGTTGTTTCTGATAATTTATTTTTTGTGCGGAGGTGTTGTTCATGTTTTTTAGAGTAATGGTTATAGATTGTCGGGTCAAGTCCGAGGTTTGTAGATTGCTTTGTCATATTGTTTTTCGCAATGACGCAGATAAGGGGATTTCTTTATTGATATATCAAAGGACTAGAAAAAGGGTTTATAAACCTATAGAATATATGACAATAAATGTTTTAGGAGATTTTTTATGAAAAAAATTGGATTTTTAGTTATTGCAATCGCAGGGTTGTTGTTAGTTTCTTGTGCTACTACACAGTCATATCCAAGTGTTTCTCATTTTACTGAATTTGCACCAGGTGCTATGCCAGAGAGTCGTTACATCGTTCTTGGAGAAGTTTCAGCTGAGAATACTGTTATTGTTGCTACTGAAGATATTACTAAAGAAATGCTCAATGAGATTGCTGTTGAACCAAAAGTAATTAGCATTAAAATTCATGGTGATGATGGAAAATATGGTTTTATCGGCAAACCATCAAAAACAAAATTGAATGTTTTTGAACGTGCAGAAGCACTTGCTGAATACAAATTGATTGAACTTGCACGTTTTAATAAGGCAGATGCAATTATCTGTTTTAACAGTTCAACAGAAGTTATAAAAGATGGTGCAAACTCAGTTCTTACTACAAAAGTTTCTGGACTTGCAGTTAGAATTAAAGCAGATGATGGTTATTCAATTGAATATCCAGCTCCTGATGTTTGGGATGCATCAGAATTCGAATATACTGAAGAAGAAATGGCAGCTGAAGCCGCTGCAGAAGCTGGCGATACTGACGAAGTAGAAACTGTAGAATAAAACCTATTTACGGGCGAGGGCAGTGCTTGCACAGCTAATGTAAACAAGGCTGCCTCGCTCAGCACCTTTTATTGCCGGAACAACAATTTTGTTCTGTGCAATCATTTCATCAATAATCGGGCGAGCCTTTTCGCCATCTATTCCATCATTCTGTAAAACATTTATTTTTTTTATCTGATGATTTTCAACATTAATTTCAAGTTCCAGATGTAAAAAACTTGTTTCTGCTTTTCCTGTATAAATTCCATCTTCAATTTCTGAAAGTTCGATTTTGTAATATGGAAGATTTGCAGCTTCGCGTAACTGCAGCTTTTTGCGATTAACAATATAACCGCCGGCCATCAAAATAATGAGGGCTGCGAGCATTAAGAATTTAGAAAAATCGTTCATTTTGTTTTTTTTCATAATCTGTTCCTATTTATAAAAATTATACTGTATTAATTCCGGGTGATATTCAAAATGCATATTATCATAAATTACCCATTTACCACCCCAGATAAATCCCTCATCTTCAAAAATTTTTATTACAGATTCTGGCGGCATCCAGCGGTTTTTTAATGGCACAAGCATCCAGGTATCTGGATATTTGTCTGCGGCCCAGCTCCAGAAAATCTGTTTACCACCTTGTGATTTTGGAAGAATATCGAGGGCAATTCCAAGACTATGGAAAGATTTTCTTTTTGTGCCTTCGATGATTCGCCAGAAATAACCGTCGTTGGATTTTAAATTATTTAGAAAGGCTTGTACTTCAGAATCTGTTTTAGCCAGGTTCATAATTTTTTCTTCGACTTTTTTTAGGGGTTCTTTCATACGTTCGTGAACATTTGTTTTATTTCCAAGAAAGCTGATTCGTACGATATGCTGTTCAAGAGAACGACGGGTTGAGGAATCATAAATTGCATCGAATAAAAACATTGGAGTTCCGGCTCCATTTTTACGGCTTTCTTTAGAGCTGAAATTTTTTATTCTTTCTCGCTGTTCATCTGAATAATTAGCTGGATCTGCAAGTTCTTTTGGATAATTGTAAAGGAGGCTCCAGTAGTTTTCTTTATTAGCAAATTCTTCTGCAGGTAAAAAACTTCCGTTTGCCCAGTAGAATTCGTATGTTTTACCAGGGCCTTCTTTGTCGCCGGGAGTGTCCGGAACTTTTACTGTTATAATCCATTCTCCTTGTTGGATGTTGAATTGTCGGGTAAAAGTTAAATCCGGATAAGCACGTTCAAAATATGTTAAATTTCCAATACCAATATTTTGATTTGTTTGAGCTGTGAGATTAAATAAAAAGAGAGTCGAAAATATAATTGTAAAAAATTTTTTCATCAAAGAAATTATATCAAATTTTATCTTCTTTTTCGCTCTGGAAATTGTTCATAAAATTTCTTTTTATCTTCGTACATATTTACATCAGCTGCTTTCATTGCTTCATAAATATGGTGGCTGTCTTCTTCTAATGAAATACCGATTGCAAAACTAACATTATCTGTTGTGGCGGCAATTTCTTTCATCTTTTTTGCAGAAGCTTCCAGTTGAGGAATTGAAGTATCGCGTACAAGCACCATAAATTCATCGCCACCGGCACGATAAATTTCATCGTTAGGGAAAACATCTTTTAGAATTTTTGCAGCATCTTTAATGAGTTTGTCTCCTGCTGAATGACCGTGATTATCGTTCATTGTTTTAAGACCATTCAAATCTGCAAAAATTATTCCGATATTTTTTCTTCCAGGGCGAGTGTCTGCACTTAACTGCATAACTCTGTTGTTCATTTCGTTTCGATTAAGAACTCCGGTTAAGAGGTCTACAGTACTTAAGATTCTGAATTTATCAAACATCTGGTAGCTGGAAATTTCTGATGCAAGGAAGAAGGTTGTAAGTTCGAGAGTTTCTTTAATGTGAGCAGTTCTTTCTGTATCAAAATTATTGGCCCAGATATAGCCTAAGAGCTCCATGCCATTTTTAAGGGGAAAGAGCACTATACTTTCGACATTTGCATCTTTTAATGAGTTATACCAGACCAGATTTTTGGATTTTAGAGTCTCCATATCCTGCTCATCTTTTAAGATAATG
>OCVV011352445.1_pt1 | contig 21707 bp, 18 predicted proteins | sample 1539721 | NCBI WGS metagenome assembly OCVV01 (sample SAMN02144230, study PRJEB22623) | gut metagenome | biome: sheep rumen | host: Ovis aries | place: New Zealand
TGTGGACGAGACGCCGTGCGTGTATGGGAAATAGACAATCCTGATGCCAGCCTCCTTGAAGGCTTTCTCATACTCCTGCCACTTCTCTGTTCCGTACCAATCGTCGCCAACAAACAATATAGTTGCTCCAAGCTTCTTGCACATGGTCAACTTGTCCATGTCGTACTGAGGGACAGCAGCATCCACGCATTTGATGTTGCGCACAATCTCTATTCTGTCGGAGAAAGGAATCATGGGATGTTTACCTTTGTAGAGGACTAACTCATCTACCGTCACTCCTACAATTAACTTATCACATAATGCTTTGGCATTCTTCAATAAAGTAAGATGTCCGATGTGGAATAGATCAAAAACTCCAGCTGTATATCCAATTACCATAGTTATGAATGATTATTTTGTGTTAGTTTCTATTTTAGGCCATCTGCCACTGAGCCAGGGAATGCGCTCTATGATGGGAACCATCCATGTGCATAAACAAAAGATGACAGGAAGAAGTATGAGAACATCATCAGGCTTGTTCCATATGCTGCGGCCATAGCAAAGGTGGGCAAACTTATAATAATAGAGCATCGGATAGTGTGAAATGAAATAGACCATACTATGCTCTCCTATGTAGCAAACGACAGGAATCCTCGGCAGATTGATGCAAGAGAATAGGCCAACCAGTCCGCATATTGCCAAAACCATATTCAGCATGGTAGGGGCAAAACTGCCTGAGAAGGTGTTTGTTGACATCGTATATTCACCATGACAGGTTATATTCAGAACGACAAACAACGCTAGCATGCAGACGGAAGCCCATAGAATTACAGAGTGCGGAACTCGGTTCATTACCTGCTTCCACAACATCCCAAGGTAGAAGAAAAAGATGCCCATGAACACATTGTTGATGCTCATCCACAAAGGATTGCCCTTTAGGAAAAGGAGATATCCTATTGCAGGAAAGAGAATGGCAATCCAGTGCAAGCCTTTTACCTTCTCTATGAAATAAACAATGAGATACGTGACGAAGAAGGAGAAAAGGAACCAAGTGGGACGATTTCCATAGAAACTGCTTGTCTCCCAAACATGTTTCCACTCCAAGGGCTCTATAGGATTATGATATCTCTCGAGAAGGAATGGAAGAAAGGCAAAGTAAATGGCCATTCCTATCAATCCCGAAGTTATATAGGGAACAAGGATTCGTTTGCTTCTGTCCACAATATAATCGCGAGTGTTGCTATTGTTCAGTCCCTTATTGAAATAGCCAGCCTTGAAAAAGAAGAAAGACATGAAGTAGAAGCTCCACTCCATAACATGCGTCCACCAAACGGCTTCTCCCAATCCGCAGAAGTCCATAATGTGAAGGCTTATCATGCGAATGATGCAAAGCCCACACAGAAAGTCGAACACATGATTTCTTTCTTTCACTCTGCAAAAGTATAAAAAAACAAAGAAATAGTAGTAAAGTTTAGAAGATAAATGTGTGTTATAGGTTGAAAAGACGCATCTGCAGCAATCGAGCCACACCAAGACTGATGGATTTCAAGCCGAAATCTGCTGCATTAACATCCTGCCAAGGCAGCCAAAGCACTTCGCCGGCATCGTCCATGGCTTTTGCGCCAGTAGTTTCCTTTACCTTACAGAGAAAGAAGAGGTCGAGGGTTGGGATGTTGAGGCCAGAGTAGTGATACATGTTGGGCAGCGAGAAGAGGTATTTTGTTTCGATGACTTCAAGCCCAGTCTCTTCCATTACTTCACGCCTGACACCCTCTTCGCCCGTCTCATAGCAATCGCAGAAGCCGCCAGGGAGGTCGAGGGTTCCTTTCGCAGGCTCTTTGCTTCGACGAACAACCAGCAAACGGTCCATATCATCGACAATCACGGCTACTGTCGAAGCACTTGGATTCATGAAATACTCAAAGCCGCAGTCCTCGCAACGCTTACTCTTCTCAGTATTTTCGACGAACCTCTTCGACCCGCATTTCGGGCAATATGAGAAGAGATGCAACAGGTGTTTTCTTTCTTCGTTGGCCATAAATTTGATATTTGTTGTTTGCAAAAGTAGCGAAAAGCACGATATAAAGCAAACTTTCGTTGCCTGTTTCACTGAAATTCGCTAACTTTGTACTTCGGAACAACTAATTATGTGAACTATGATGACAACATTTATCGATTGGTTTCAGGCTTTGCCTCCCTACATGCGTGCTTATTGGACGATAGCTATTGCTGCCTCCATCATTTTCCTTATCCAGATGACTCTGACGCTGCTCGGTCTTGGAGATACCGATGCAGGTGGAGACATGGGCGACCTCGATACTGGTGGTGCCGACCTTGGAGACGGCAACGGCGATACGATGGACACCGGCGGAGCCATACAACTCTTTACGATTCGCAACACGGTGAACTTCCTGTTGGGCATCGGATGGGGCGGCGTTTGCCTGAGCGGTGTGATAGAGAACCGCTTCATGCTCACGGTGGCTGCCATCCTGTGCGGTTGCATCATGGTGGCTGCATTTATAATAATGTATAGGCAGCTGATGAAACTCGAAGGCAACGGCAGTTATCGCATCGAAGAGAGCGTGGGCCAGGTGTGCGAAGTCTATATCCGCATCCCTGCCCAGCGCAGCGGCAGCGGCAAAGTACAGATAAGTTTCCACGGCTCAGTTCAGGAACTTCCGGCTCAGACTGAAGGCGACGCCATTCCGAGTGGCACTAAAGTTCGGGTGACTAAGGTAGTTGACAAAGCCGTCTTGATAGTGGAACAAATTTAATCTCTAAACTCTAAACTTTAAACACTTAACTAATATGGAACCCTTCTATCTTATTGTGATTGGAGTCGTCGTACTCGTCTTCCTCTTCATGGCCATTATTAATCGCTATCGTCGCTGTCCCAGTGACAAGATTCTGGTGATTTATGGCAATCGTGGTAACAGCAAGAGTGCAAAATGTGTGCACGGCGGTGGTGCCTTCGTGTGGCCCATCATCGAGGACTATGCTTACCTTTCCCTGACACCGATAGGCATCGATGCGAACCTGACGAATGCCCTGTCGAAGCAGAACATCCGCGTGGACGTGCCTTGCCGCTTCACCGTGGGTATCAGCACGGAGCCTGAAAGCATGCTGGCTGCCGCAGAACGTTTGCTCGGACAGACGCCTCAGCAGATTCAGGAACTGGCCCGAGACATCCTCTTCGGCCAACTTCGTCTGGTTATTGCCACTATGAGCATCGAGGAGTTGAACAGCGACCGCGATAAGTTCCTTGAGGCTATCACGGCTAACGTCGAGGTCGAGTTGAAGAAGATTGGCTTGCGTCTCATCAATGTGAACGTGACGGACATCAAGGACGAGAGCGGCTACATCGAAGCTCTTGGTCAGGAAGCTGCTGCGAAAGCCATCAATGAAGCCAAGGTTCGCGTTGCCGAACAGGAACGGAATGGTGAAATAGGTAAGGCTGAGGCCGTTCGAGAGACCAGAATCCGTACTGCCGAGGCGAATGCAGAGGCCGTGAAGGGCGAGAACGAAGCCAAGATTGCCATCGCCAACTCCGATGCCGTGCGTCGCGAAAGGGAGGCCGAGGCTCAGCGTAAGGCTGTGGCTGCCGAGAAGGTGGCAAGTGCTCAGGCACTGGAAGAGGCCTATGCTGCCGAGCAGAAAGCCGAGAATGCGCGTGCCGACAAGGAGCGTGCGAGCCAGCAGGCAAACGTCATCGTGGCACAGGAAATCGAGAAGAAACGACTCGTCATCGCTGCCGAGGCTGAGGCTGAGCAGAAGCGTGTCAACGCCAAAGGTGAGGCTGATGCCATCTTCGCAAAGATGGAAGCAGAGGCAAAGGGCTTGTTCCAAATCCTGACGAAGCAGGCCGAGGGCTACGACAAGATGATTCAGGCTGCCGGCGGCGACGCAACAAAGGCTTACACCTTGCTGCTCTTGGAGAAACTTCCGGACCTCGTCAAGACACAAGTCGAAGCGATAAAGGGCATCAACATCGATAAGGTGACGGTTTGGGACAACGGCGGCGGCAGTGGCGACGGCAAGACAAGCACGGCCAACTTCCTCGCCGGACTGATGAAGAGCGTGCCTCCTTTGGCAGAACTCTTCGACCAGGCTGGCATGGCGCTGCCCGAATATCTGGCCAAGAAGAAAGAGGAGCAGAACGAGGCTCCCAGCGAGCAGGAGGAATAAGGGCTAACCTATCTTTTCAATAAGCTATACCTCTTTAGCCCAAAAGCTATACCTCTTTGGCCCAAAAGGTATACCTCTTTAACGTAAAAGGTATACCTCTTTTGGAAGATAACCTCGGCATCTCATCGTTTTTAGGTAATTTTATCATTTAGAGGCATGTGGCTGCTTGCCATGTGCCTCTTTTTTTGTAACTTTGCAGAGCAAATGGTTCGAAATGAAAGAACGATGACTCTCAGAGAACTCAATAAAGGACAATCAGCCACCATCCTCAATGTGGGTGGAGAGGGAGCACTTCGGCAGCATTTCCTCGACATGGGTATGATACCCGGCACGCAGGTTACGTTGCAGAAATATGCACCCCTCGGCGACCCGATGGAACTGCGGATTCATGGCTATGAACTGACCTTGAGACTGGCCGACGCGGAGAAAATCATAATAGAACCCACAGCCCCCCTCCAACTCCCCCGAGGGGGAGAGAATAAAGCCTTCCCTCGGGAAGGTTTGGATGGGGCCGGAAGTCGGGCAGGACTTGAGCATCCTGGCTTCGGTGAGGAAGGTCGCTACCACGATGAGGACGCATTTCATCCCATTTCATCGGCAAAAAAGGGTCCTCTCACCTTTGCCCTCGTCGGCAATCAGAACTGTGGAAAGACCACACTTTTCAACCAGTTGACGGGCAGCAAGCAGCATGTCGGCAACTTCCCTGGTGTAACAATCGACCGCAAGGACGGCATCATCAAGGGTCATCCCGAAGCCACCGTGACCGACCTCCCCGGCATCTACAGCCTCAGTCCCTATACGAGCGAGGAAATCATCAGCCGTCGCTTCATCTTGGAAAGTAATCCGAGTGGCATCATCAACATCGTCGATGCCTCAAACATCGAACGCAACCTCTACCTCACCATGCAGTTGATGGAGTTGGGCATCCCTATGGTGCTGGCTCTCAACATGATGGACGAGGTTAGGAGCAACGGCGGGACCATCCGCATCAACCGCATGGAGAGGATGCTCGGCATTCCCGTCATTCCCATCAGCGCCATGAAAAACGAGGGCGTGGACGAGGTGGTGAGCCACGCTATCCATGTGGCCCGTTACAATGAAGGGCCAGCGCGTCAGGACTTCTGTAGTCCTACGGAACACGGCGGCGCTGTGCATCGTTGCTTGCACGCCATCATGCATTTCATCGAAGACCATGCCCAGACAGCGCACATCCCAGTCCGCTTCGCCGCAAGCAAACTGATAGAAGGCGACAAACTCGTAGCTTCTGTACTCAACCTGACACAAAACGAGCAGGAAACCATCGAGCATATCATCTGTCAGATGGAGGAGGAACGCGGTCTGGACCGCTGTGCCGCTCTCGCAGACATGCGATTCCATTTCATCCTGCAGGTAAGCGAATGCTGTGTTGTACGACCCGAAGAGAGTCAGGAACACAAGCGAAGCATCCGCATCGACAAGATCCTGACCGGTCGCTACACTGCCATTCCTGCCTTCTTGCTCATTATGGCTGCGGTCTTTTACTTGACCTTCAACACGATAGGAGCCTGGCTGCAGGACCTTTTCCAAGAGGGAATAGACCGCTTTACGGAGTTCTCTGATGCCACGCTCACGCAGTGGGACATCGCTCCTCCCATTCATTCGCTCATCATCGACGGTATCTATTCCGGCGTCGGAACCGTGCTCGTCTTCCTGCCACTCATCGTTATCCTGTTTTTCTTCCTCAGTATGCTTGAGGACACAGGCTATATGGCGCGCATCGCTTTCGTGATGGACCGACTGCTCAGAGGCTTGGGATTGTCCGGACGAAGCATTGTGCCTTTGTTGATTGGCTTCGGTTGCTCGGTTCCCGGAATTATGGCCAGCCGCACACTTCCCAGCGAACGTGACCGCAGGCTCACCATTTTGCTGACGCCTTTCATGTCCTGTACCGCTAAGATTCCCATATATGCCTTCTTCGCAGCGGCTTTCTTCCCACGTCACGCGGCATGGGTGATGATGTCGCTCTACGTGATTGGTATCTTCGTGGGCATCGTCGTGGCGCTCGTCTTGAAACGGACTTTGTTCCGAGGCGAAGCGGTGCCTTTCGTCATGGAGCTGCCCAACTATCGCATGCCGGTAGCCATGAATGTCTGGCATCTGCTGTGGGACAAGGCGAAGGACTTCCTCAGCCGAGCCTTCACGGTTATCTTCCTTGCCAGCATCGTCATTTGGCTCTTGCAGACATTCGACTTCCACCTCCAAATGGTGCCTGCCGAAGAGGCCTCGCGGAGCATGCTGGCACAGATATCGAGCCTCGTTGCCCCCATCTTCGAGCCACTCGGATGTGGTGATTGGCGCGTGGTAACATCCCTCGTGAGCGGTTTGTTGGCGAAAGAGGTGGTAGTGAGCACGCTCAGCACACTCTTTGCGGGAGTGGCGATTACGAGTGTCTTTACGCCTGGCGTGGCATTCACTTTGCTCGTCTTCTGCCTGCTCTATACGCCTTGCATGGCAACGATGGCAACCATACGACGTGAGCTCGGCATCAAATGGATGCTGTTCATCATGGTCGGGCAGTGTTGCATCGCTTGGTTTGCAGCATTCATTACGTATCAAATAATCTTACTTCTATAACCATGAACATTCAGAGCATTATCCTTTTAGCCGTGGTGATTGCGGTCGCAGGCTACGTTTTGTATCGTTATTTACGCAGTGACAATAAGTGCAGTTGCTGCGATGGTTGCAGCAAAGACTGTTGCGCAAAGCTTCTTGTCCTATTTCTATTCTTGCCTGTTTATGCAGCTGCGGCTGCTCTTCCCTTTGTCGATGGCAACACAGGAGCCACGGAGCAATACGTCACAGAGCGCAGCAAGTATCAGATTTTGGCATATAGCAATGATAGTACTCGCGATGTGTATCGCATCCCGGCTATTGCCAAGAACAAAAAGGGAGAGTTGGTCGCTATCTATGACTACCGCGTCTGTGGCACAGACATCGGTTTCGGTGAGGTCGATCAGGTGATGCGCATCTCGAAGAACAACGGCAAAAAATGGTCAGCGGAGACTAAAATAGCCGATGGAATGGGCGGAAATGACAATGTTTTCGGCGTGGGCTTCGGCGATCCTGCACTCTGTCTTGACCGCGAAAGTGGCAGGGGAGTGCTCATTACTGTCAGCGGAAAGTGTATCTATTCCTACGGCACAGCCACCCATCGACCCTTCATCGCAAGGCAGATTACCACGGACGGCGGACACACTTGGAGTGCTCCAGAAGACATCACGATGCAGTTCTGGGGAAAGGCAGGTTCAATGTTCCAACAAAAGGAAACAGACGATGGAACGGGCGTTTTTGCGTGGGCAGGCTTCTTTGGCAGCGGTAAAATCCTGCAGAGCCGTGTCACGAAGGTCGGCGAATACTATCGCCTCTACGCTGCCTTGCTGTTGCGAGGCACAGGACTAAAGGGTGCGTATGTCGTTTACAGCGACGACATGGGCATGAACTGGCAGCTTCTGGGAGGTGACGCTTCGTTCCAATGTGCTCCTGATAGCGATGAGCCAAAGGTTGAGGAACTGCCTAACGGACAAATCGTGCTGAGCGGCAGGAAGTGGTATGGCCGCACGTTCAACATCTGGACCTTTGCTGAAGGAAGCACTACAGAAGGCTCTTGGGACAAACCAGTCAACAGTCACGATGTGCCGACGGGAATCAAGGTTGGTGCCAACAGCTGCAACGGCGAGATTCTCATCGTGAAAGGTAAACTCACATCGAACGGCAAGCCTTGTTACGTCGCTCTCCAAAGTCTTCCGAAAGCTGACACACGTGCCGACGTGAGCATTTATTATAAGGTGCTCGAGGAAGGTAAGAAATACACGACCATCGAGTTTGCCGAGGGCTGGAAACTTGGCATGCAAGTAACTCAAAAACGTTCTGCTTATTCTACCATGTGCCTTCAGAAGGACGGTCGCATCGCTTTCTTCTACGAAGAGGAACCTTATATATATAATATGGTATATGTGCCTCTTTCCCTCAAACAGGCCACGAATGGTGAGGTAAAATAGGAAGTTTGTTTTAGCTCAACGGCAGTTGGTGCGAGTTCTTGACTTCGCCCAGCACGAAGAACGAGTTGAGCGAACCGATGCAGTCAAGGTCGCCGAGTATCCTGAGCACAAATTCCTGGTAAGTGTCGTGTAAACAACGCTATCTCTCTACAGCTTTGCTCGAAGAATAAAGAAAAGCAGTCAATCTCTTTTCTGTTTGCAGATAATTTTGTACTTTTGTCTCTCGAAGGATAATATAATCGAAGGAAACGTATGAAATTATCTGCATCTTTTTTTCTATTCTTCTTTGCTTTGATTGCTTCGGCACAGGCACAGGAACTCCGCGACTTTGGGGCGCGCCTCGGTGCTAAAGCATCCGAGAAGACTACCTTCCAGACGGCAGGACCTTGGAAACCAGTCACAGACATTCGCTCCGACCTCGTGATGGTCTATGGAGCCAACGACAATCGCCGCATGACCTTTCGCGAGCGTGTAGAGTCGTGGCGGCAAAGAGGCTACACCACCCACTTCATGACAGGCATTGCCTGGGGCGACTATCAGGACTATTTCACAGGCAAATGGGACGGCAAGTGGCACCTCGACGAAGGGCAGAAGACGATGCAGGGCGACACCATCTGGCACGGACGACTCATCCCTTATATTATACCCACGAAGAACTACCTCGCTTATTTCAAGGAACGTCACATCAAGCCTGTGATTGATGCAGGCATCGATGCCATCTTCCTCGAGGAACCTGAGTTCTGGGCAAGGGCTGGCTACAGCGAGGCCTTCCAGCGCGAGTGGCTGGACTACTATGGCTTCCCGTGGCGACCTCAGCACGAGAGTGCCGAGAACACCTATCTCTCCAATAAACTCAAGTACCACCTCTATTACCGTGCCCTCGATGAGGCCTTCACTTATGCCAAGCAATATGGGCGCGAGAAGGGGATGAACGTACGTTGCTATGTGCCGACCCATTCGTTGCTCAACTATTCGCAGTGGCAGATTGTCTCGCCCGAAGCCTCGCTTGCTTCGATGGAGAGCTGCGACGGCTACATCGCGCAGGTCTGGACGGGAACATCGCGCGAGCCTAACTACTTCAACGGCAAAGCCAAGGAACGTGTCTTCGAGACGGCATTCCTGGAGTACGGCTGTATGGAGTCCATGACACGACCCACAGGCCGCAAGATGTTCTTCCTGACCGATCCCATCGAGGACAGAGCAAAGGACTGGGAGGATTACAAACGCAACTATCAGGCGACTTTCACTGCCCAGTTGCTATACCCACAGATAGCCGACTACGAAGTGATGCCTTGGCCCGACCGCATCTACGAAGGCTTGTATAAAGTGAGCGCCAATAGCGATGAGCGGGCTCACATCCCTCGTTTCTACTCCACGCAGATGCAGGTGATGATTAACACGCTGAACCACATGCCACTTTCCGAGAATCGCGTCAGCGGCTCACAAGGCATCTCTGTCCTGATGTCGAATTCCATGATGTTCCAACGCTCGCCTCGACCAGTGGAAGGTTACGACGATCCGCAGCTCTCCAACTTTTACGGCGAGGCGCTTCCCCTCTTGAAACGAGGCATTCCCGTCAGCATCACGCACATCGAAAACGTGGGTTATCCGGAAACTTGGAAGGACGTGAAGGTGCTCTTGATGTCCTACAGCAACATGAAACCCCTCTCGCCCGATGCACATACTTATCTTGCTGAATGGGTAAAAAAGGGCGGTTTCATCGTATATTCTGGCAGAGACGACGACCCCTATCAAGGTGTGCAGGAGTGGTGGAACCAAGGTGAGATGCACTATGCCGCGCCTTCCGAGCACCTCTTTTCCTTGATGGGTATTCCCGAAAAGGCAACCGAAGGCGAGTATAAATATGGTAAGGGCAAGGTCTATGTGCTGAGGCACGACCCCAAGGAATACGTCCTCGAGAAGGGGGGCGACAAGAAACTCGTAGAGGTGGTAGAGAAGGCATACGGCAAGTTGCAGCAAAAGAACTCTTTCTATCTGGAGCGAGGCCCTTACACCCTTGTTGCCGTGCTCGACGAAGGGATTGTCAGCAACACTCCATTTACAAAAAAAGGCCATTTCATCGAACTTTTTTCACCTGAACTTGCTTATCGTTCAGAGATAAATATCCTTCCTGGGCAGCAAGGTTTCTTCTTCGATTTAACCAAAATAGACAAGAAACGCCCGCAGGTCATTGCAGCAGCTTCGCGACAGTACGACGAACAAGAAACCGACGAGGGCTTCAGCTTCACAAGCAAGTCGCCCCTCAACACCACCAACATCGTTTGTCTCTATCTGCCCAAAGACTACAAGTCAGGCCATTTCACCCTGACCGATGCGGAAGGCAACACGGTCAACTACGAAATGAAGGTCATAACGGCTCCCGCCAACACCTTGGCCGGCCGACTCTTCTGGCTCTCGTTCGAGAACTCTCCAGACGGCATAAAGGTTCAAATAAAGAAAAACTAACAACCATGAAACGAATAGTATTTTCATTTCTTCATTTCTTCATTTTTTCATTATTCATCGCTGCCCAGAAGAATGCGCCCAAGCCGATTGGTCCGCTGCCCTCGCCACAACAGGTTGAGTGGCAGAAGATGGAGACCTATGCCTTCATACACTACGGTCTGAACACCTTTACCGACAAGGAATGGGGTTATGGCGATGCCGACCCCAAGACGTTCAACCCCTCACGAATGGACGTGGAGCAATGGGTGCGGACGTTCAAGCAGGCTGGCATGAAGGGCGTCATCATCGTGGCTAAGCATCACGACGGCTTCGCCATGTGGCCTTCGCCCCTGACCGAATACAACATCACGAAGTCTTCCTACGACGGACCGAAGAATAAAGATGGCAAGGTCGATGTGCTGGCCGAACTCCGAAGAGCGTGCGACAAGTATGGCCTCAAGATGGGTGTGTACCTCTCGCCCTGGGACAGGAACCATGCCGAGTACGGCCGCCAGTCCTACGTCGACTACTACCATCAGCAGCTCGAACAACTCACTACCGAATACGGTCCGCTCTTCGAGGTGTGGCTCGACGGCGCAAATGGTGGCGACGGCTATTACGGCGGGGCACGCGAGACGAGGAAGATAGACCGCCGCAATTACTATAACTTACCCAAGATTCATTCCATCATCCAGACGAACCAGCCGCAGGCCATCATCTTCAGCGACGGAGGTCCCGGTTGCCGCTGGGTGGGCAACGAGCGAGGCGAAGCGGGCATCCCCAACTGGTCGTTCCTCAAGAAGGACGAGGTCTATCCAGGCATGCCGAACAGCGAGGTGCTGGGCAGCGGCTTCCCCGATGGCGACATCTGGGTGGCTGCAGAGTGCGATGTCTCCATCCGTCCGGGCTGGTTCTATCATCCCGAGGAGGACAGCAAGGTGAAGACGCCTGAGCAACTGGTTGACATCTATTATAAGTCTGTCGGAAGGAACGCGACCTTCTTGCTGAACTTCCCCGTCGACCGAGAGGGTAGGGTGAATGCCATCGACAGCACCAACGCCGTCCGTTTCCGTCAGATAATCGATGCAGAGTTCAAGACGAATCTCCTGCGTAAAGCCAAGGTCATAGCCAGCAGTGAGCGCGGTAAGAGTTTTAGAGCCAAGAAGTTGAACGACGGCAAGTGGGACACCTATTGGTCAACGCCCGACGGCACGACCGCCGGCTCCGTCACCTTCACCTTCCGCAAGCCCACCCGAGTGAACCGTCTCCTCTTGCAGGAATACATTCCTTTGGGACAGCGCGTGAAGTCGTTCGCCGCAGAAGCCCTCGTGGACGGCAAGTGGACTCAAATCGACCCAGGCGAGAGCTTCGGCAACATCGGCTACAAACGCATCCTGCGCTTTGCCACCATCCAGGCTTCCGCCCTCCGCATCAACATCCTCGACTCCAGAGGCCCCCTCTGCATCTCCGGCATCGAAGCCTACTGCGCCCCGGAATAATTTAAAGTTAAATAGAACCAAAACCGAGAAAACAGTTTAGAGTTTAGAGTTTAGGCTGAAAGCCTTAAATATATCAGCCCAGGGCACACGCCCTGGGCTGACTGCTTTCTGCCCTTTCAGGGCTTCCCTTCCCCCTCTCCACGGAAGAGAGTCGGGGGTTCTTCCTCCCCCTCACGGGGGAGTTAGAGGGGGTCTTTACTCCAGGCCCTGAATCGTGTCCTCGTTCCTGATCACCTCGATGGCGTCGGCCTGCGCCTTGCGCGAAGGCACGAGCTGGAAGGTCGCCTCGCTGCGGAGGTTCTCGAAGCTCTTGCCAGGCGTCCAGCGCACATTCACATCCTTGATGTAGCTGGCGTTGAAGTCGTCGGTCGTCTTCGCGCCTTTGGTGACAAGCTCAACGTGGAAGTCACCGAGGTCGCCCAACTTCACCTTGTTGCCAGCCAAGAGCTGTTCGCGAAGGCAAGCCACCGCGTCGGTCAAGACGCCCTTGATGGTGCCCTTCGAGAAAGGCGAGTGATGGTCAGCGATGTGCTTGCAGAAAGCATCGAGGTTGAGGAACTCATCGGACTGTGCTGCGCCGTAAGCTTTTGTCTCGGTGATGTCGGCCTTTTTTGTGCCGGGTTTGGTACCCTTAATAGAAATGCTGTAATTAATCATAATAATAAGTTTTAAATAATTAATAGTTAGTTAGTTAATTGGTTCGCGTGTGAAAGATGAAAAGATGACACGAGATGTTTGCAAAATCCACAGGAGGATTTCATCAAATCCACAGGAGGATTTTGGCAAATCCACAGGAGGATTTTAGTAAATCGTCTAGAGTAATTTGAAAACGTCACATGTGAAGCTGGCCAATTTGACTGCAGTCGATAAAAAACTTCACATGATTTTCGGTCTGACTTTTCAGAACCTTCACGCTTTTATATACAGGGCACCCCCTCTTTTTTCAACCCCAAGGCCCAAAAAAGATACAAAAAAGTGTGGTTTTGCAATCTCCAGTTGTCAAAAAATAGTATATTTGCAGAAAAATAAAGGAAAAGAGCATATGGAAACAATCATAACCTGGGCTAAGGAGAACTACCAACTCATTGTCCTAGCCGTAAGCGTAGCAGGCGTCCTCCTCGCCATACTAAGTCTCATCCTCGAGGTTAGGAAGAGGAAAGAAAAGTAGAACCTGTAATAAGCCTTTTGAGGAATAAAAGAAGAGAAGACAGTAAGAAAAAAAGGTTTTCTCTTTCTTTATATATATGTTTTTTTGTATCTTTGCAGAGCGAATTGAGACTTGTTCATCACTTTATATTATACAATGAAAGCAAAACCATTCGTCAAGTGGGTTGGTGGCAAAGGCCAGCTCATCGAACAACTGGAAGCTCTGCTGCCAGCTTACTTTGACGGATGGGAGAATGTTACTAACATTGAAGCTTTTGTGGGCTGAGGAGCGAAGTTGTTCCACATGCTCCAAAATTTCGCATCATTCCTATAGTTCTCATCATTCCCATTATGTCAAACAATGACCAATTCCTTGCCCCTAAAGGCGATTACAAGAACCTTATCGCTTTCCAGAAGACGGAGTGCATCTACGATATCACACTTTATTTCGTGGAGCATTATCTGCCGAAGATTGGCGACCGCACCGTTGACCAGATGGTGCAGGCTGCCCGCTCGGGCAAGCAGAACATAGCCGAGGGCAACGAGACGGGTACAACTTCGATGGAGGCTTGCATCAAACTGGTGAATGTGGCAAAAGCAAGCCTCAAGGAACTGCAAGAGGATTACGAGGACTATCTTCGCAATCATGGCAACCAGAAATGGGATGTTCGTAGCCAAAAATGCATGAATGCCAGGAAGTGGTGCAAGGAGCATTCGTCTCCAGCCGATTATATGCGTGTCTGCCAATTGCGCGATAACATCACGCTTGCCAACATAGCGCTGGTGTTGATTCATCAGGCAGATTTCCTGTTGAGGAGGCTACTGGAAAAGCACAAGCAAGATTTCCTGGAAAACGGCGGCATCAAGGAACAGATGTCTTCAGCTCGCCGCAATTGGCGTGAAGAGCATGGGATGGGGTATCTTAATGGGAATTATGGGAAGAATGGGAGAAATGAGAATAATGGTCATAACCGACAATAGATTTACCATTCTAATTTTAGTGAAAAAGGTAGGACTATGGAAACGCGCATCCCTAAGACAAACAGAGAGTGTTATGCTTTGCTTGATGAAATGTTGAGCGAAGAGGACAAGCAGGCCATTGTAGAGAAGGAAATTGTCGAACTACACTTTACTCTCGGCTTGTGGATACGCAACAATTGGCTATACCCTCAAAGCTCAGAAGAAACAGAAGCGCTGTTGAAGACCTTTAGCAAGAAGCCTCTGTTTTATCATCCTGATGATGTTTCTTCGGTTATCTTGGAAGCATACAGGAAACACCTGAAGCGCAAAAGGAAATAGAAAAAGTAAAGAGGATGAACCAAACGGCTCATCCTCTTCTTTTGCTCGTGCCCGGAACGGGAATCGAACCCGTACGGCCATCACTGGCCAAGGGATTTTAAGTCCCTCGTGTCTACCAATTCCACCATCTGGGCAGCCTTGCAGGTGCAATTCGCTAATTGCAGGTGCAAAGGTACAAAAAAGTTTAAAGTTTAAAGTTTAAAGTTTAAAGTTTTTTTCTCTTTTGGGCAAAATTGTGTCCAATTCTATGTCAATATGAAGTAAATGACGGAGGCGGGGATGGTGAGCAGGGCGCTGTCGAAGCGGTCGAGCATGCCACCATGACCGGGCAGGACGTGGCCGCTGTCCTTGATGCCCAGCTGACGCTTGATGAGGCTCTCCACAAGGTCGCCCCAAGTGCCGAAGACTACGACTGTGAGGGCAAAGCCAAGCCAGCGAAGCAGAGACATTGAGGATTGACCATTGACCATTGACCACCCCCCATTGTCCAAGCGCCAGATGATGACGGCTGCCAGCAGGGTGAAGAGTCCGCCGCCGATGCTTCCTATCCACGACTTCTTGGGCGAGATGCGGGGGAAGAGTTTGTAGGGGATGTACTTCTGAAGCGTGCAGCCGCAGAGGTAGGCGAATGTGTCGTTCACCCAAAGGAAGATGAACAGGGCAAGCGGATAAATCCAGTTGTATGTCATGCTGCCTGTCGTCTCGTCATAGACGATGCTGAGCAGGGGCAACAGGGCAAAGGGTAGGGCGATGTAGAGCTGCGAGGCAAAGCAGAGTGCCCAGTCCTGCAAGGGATTCTTGCTGTGCCTGTAAAGTCCGCTGATGATGATGTAGAGCATCAGCAGGCCATAGAGTGCGAACATCTGTGCCGTTTGCGGACTGGCGATGGCGCTGAGCCACACGGCAGCGACAAGCACGACGCCTGCCATAGCATTGATGGGGCGAGGCATTCGGGCCTCAAGATGTGTGTTCATCAGCGTGCCGAACTCCCACAAGGTAGCTGCCGCTACGACAGCAAAGAAGAAGAAGGCACTGACGGGACTATAGACTGTGCAACCCACGAGGAGGAGCACATAGACGGCACCAGTCAGGGTACGGACAACTAAACTGCGTAAATTCATAATTCACAATTCATAATTCATAATAAATACTGTCGTCTTTCATAATTCTTGGTTCATAATCATACTACGCCCTGCAACAATGTGAAGAGAATAATTATGGATTATGAATTGTGAATTATGAATTATTCATGAGTTCTTCTGTGCGGCTTGCCCAGGGACGGGGACCGAAGATGCGTTCCACGTCTTCTGCAAAGATAACCTCTCGCTCGACGAGTAGCTGGGCGAGGGCAGCGTGACCTTCTGCGTTCTTGCTGAGGATGTCCTTTGCACGGGCATATTGCTCGGCAATCATGGTCTTTGTCTCTTCGTCGATGAGCTTTGCCGTCGCCTCGGAATAGGGACGTTGGAAGCCATACTCCTGATTGTCGTAGTAGCACAGGTTGGGCAGTTTGTCGCTCATGCCCATGTAGGTTATCATGCTGAAGGCTTGCTTTGTGACGCGCTCCAGATCGTTCATGGCGCCGCTGCTGATGTGTCCGCAGAAGAGTTCCTCCGCAGCACGGCCTCCAAGGGTGGCGCACATCTCGTCGAGCATCTGCTCGCGAGTGGTAATCTGACGTTCTTCGGGGAGATACCAGGCAGCACCGAGGGCACGGCCTCGCGGCACGATGGTGACCTTGACGAGCGGGTTGGCGTATTGCAAGAGCCAGCTGATGGTGGCGTGACCTGCTTCGTGGAGGGCGATGGTGCGCTTCTCCTCGGCAGTCATCACCTTGGTCTTCTTCTCCAAGCCGCCAATGATACGGTCCACAGCAGCCAGGAAGTCATCCTTATCGACAGCCTTCTTGCCGTTTCGAGCCGCAATGAGGGCCGCCTCGTTGCAGACGTTGGCGATGTCAGCACCGCTGAAGCCAGGTGTCTGACGGGCCAGGAAGTCGATGTCGAGCGTACTGTTGGTCTTGATGGGTTTCAGGTGAACCTGGAAGATTTCCTTGCGCTCGTTCACATCAGGCAGCTCGACATGAATCTGGCGGTCGAAGCGTCCTGCACGCAAGAGGGCTTTGTCCAGGATGTCGGCACGGTTGGTTGCAGCCATGATGATGACGCCGCTATTGGTTCCGAAGCCGTCCATCTCGGTGAGGAGCTGGTTGAGCGTGCTCTCGCGTTCATCGTTGGCACCCATCTGTACGCCACGGCTGCGGGCACGGCCCACGGCATCAATCTCGTCGATGAAGATGATGCAGGGGGCTTTCTCTTTAGCCTGACGGAAGAGGTCGCGAACGCGGCTTGCACCAACGCCCACAAACATCTCGACGAAATCGCTGCCCGACATGCTGAAGAACGGCACATCGGCTTCACCTGCAACAGCCTTGGCAAGCAAGGTCTTACCCGTTCCGGGAGGGCCAACAAGCAAAGCACCTTTGGGAATCTTGCCGCCCAGTTCTGTATAGCGTTGCGGGTTCTTGAGGAACTCCACAATCTCCTGTACCTCAAGTTTTGCACCTTCCTGTCCTGCCACATCGGCAAAGGTCACCTTGTTCTCGTCGTTCTTCTCGAAGAGTTTGGCACGGCTCTTTCCCACGTTGAAGATGCCCATCGGTCCGCCTCCTTCGCTTCCTCCGCCCATTCGTCGCATGAGGAATATCCAGAAGAAGATGATGAAGATGAGCGGGCCGAAGCTCCAGAAGAAGTGCATGAAGTCATCTTCTCCCTGACGATACTCTATTTCGCCTTTGAAGTTCTCGAGAGCCTGCTGTTCGCTTATGAAGTCTTCGAGCTTGTCGGCAGATGGGACTTGCACCACGACATAAGGCCGAGTGCCCTGATTAACCTTCTGTTCCTTGAAGACATCGCGTATGTGAGCAGGCTCGACATACATCTGCAGAGCCCCCTCCTTCTTGTTGACGACGATTCGCGAGGCATAGCCTTGCTCCACATAACTCTTGAACTGGCTGTATGTGGCATTACGCGAGGAGCTGCCCGAAAGCAGGGAACTGTCGCCGCTCATGAACAGATAGCCCAAGGTGATGGCAATGATGAGATAAATCCACGTGAGACTTATCTGTGAGCCAGGCTTCTTGTCCTTCTTATTCTTATTTGTTTTCTTGTTGTCGCTCATAATCAGTCGAGGTTAGGAATGCTTTGAAGGTCGGCATCGGCCCAAAGGTGTTCGATGTCGTAGAACGAGCGAAGTTCAGGCACGAAGATATGCACGATGACGTCGGCAAAGTCCATAGCCACCCAAACAGCATTGTGAAGTCCGCTGACGGCAATGGGTTTGGCAGCAACTTTCTCCCGACAAGTGTCTCCGACAGAATGTGCAAGAGCGGCAACCTGCAATGGCGAACCACCCGAGCAGATGACGAAGTATTGGCAAACAGCATCGGGGATGCCTGTGAGGTCGGCCACCACGATGTCCCTTCCTTTCTTCTCCTGTAATCCTTCTACTATAGCTTCTACCAACTCGTTCTTCTTTTTCTTCATTCGCAATATATTATAATATGTATTAGAATCAATCGCGTGCAAAGATACGAAAAATTAGTTCATGAATCACATAATAAGGTTCATAATTCAATTTTATTAAGTTTTTTTTTGCAAATTATTTGGTCAGTTTGCAAAAAAGCCATACCTTTGCAGCGCAATTGGGCTATGGTGTAATGGTAACACTGCAGATTCTGGTCCTGCCTTTCCTGGTTCGAGTCCGGGTAGCCCAACGTTGAAAGGTGGAGGCTGTGCTGAGGAAGTGCGGCCTTTTTCAAACATAAAAGAGAAACAAAGCATTTTATAATCACAATGGACGACTATCACGCGGATAATTACAGTTCTTAGTGCTCTGGAGTCTGCATCGCTTTGCACGCTCCAAAAGGAGCCAAGGATTTATGTGCAAGTACCCCAAAAAAGCAGAGGAGGAACAAGACGATGCGAACATACTGGAACACTTCGAATGGTCTGCGTACCATTGGAGAATGGCAGCCTGGCTGCTGGGTGCAGGTGACCTGCCCAACAGAGGAAGATGTAAACTTCCTGGAGCAAACGCTCAAGATTCCCGATTACTACATTAGCGATATTGCCGATACGGACGAACGTGCCCGTTACGACATTGACGATGGCTGGGTGCTCATCATCCTTCGTATTCCTTATGTCAAGGAAACGAAGAGCAGAACGCCTTATACTACGATTCCTCTGGGTATCATCATGAAGGGCGATGTGCTCATCACGGTCTGCAACTTCGAGACAAACATGATGATAGACTTCGTTTCCTATCAGCAGAAGCGTGGCTTGGGCTTCGTCGATAGCGTGGATATGATATTCCGTCTGTTCCTCTGTTGTGCCGTATGGTATCTGAAACGCCTGAAGCAAATCAGCACTCGCATAGATAAAGCCAAGCAGAACCTCGACCGCAAGATAAGCAATGCCGACCTTATTGCTTTGAGTCGCTTGCAGGATAGTCTGACCTACTTCGTCACATCCATTCGTGGCAACGAGAATCTGCTTTCGAAGCTTAAGTTCAAGCTCCCCATCGACGAACTTGATGCAGACATGATAGAGGACGTCGGCATTGAGATGAGTCAGGCTCGCGAGACTACGAACATCTACACAAACATCCTTGATTCCACGATGGACACCTACGCCAACCTTATCAACAACAACATGAACTCGGTCATGAAGATGCTTACCAGCATCAGCATTATCCTGATGTTCCCGACGCTCATTGCAAGCCTGTTCGGCATGAACCTTGTCAATGGTATGGAGACCGCTTCTTGGGGCTTCCCGCTTGCACTTGTTCTCTCGATTGGCGTGACTGTTGCATTCATGTGGTATTTCAAGCGTAAAACGTGGATTTGAGTCATAGTTCATAGTTCATAGTTCATAATTAAGAGTTGAAATTTCAATAAACGTGATAAAAATAGTGCCCTTTCCTTGCAGGTTAGGGCATTTTTTGTTTATTTTGCGACCACTATACCTATTTTTAAATGGTAAATCGAATATAGTTAAATAGTAAATGACATGATGGACTCTTTAGAGACTAACGAGACTACTGCCCTTGAGCAGTCTTCTGAGATTACAAACGAACAACAGGTTGAGCAAACGGCTGAAGCAGTTGAACAGGCTGAGCCCGTAGTAGAAACACCGGAACAGGTAGCTGAGGAAACCAAGCCCGAAGTCGAGGAAACAGCGGAGCCTGAGGCCGAGGAGACAACTCCCGAAGTGGAGGTGACCGAAGCCGAGCAGCACATCGCTGAGCAGACCTTCAAGACGAAGGACGAGGTGGTTGCCCGCGTTCAGGAAATTGCCCAGAGTGGCGAAGCCGGCGACCGCGCGGAACTTAATCTCCTGAAACAGCTCTTCTACAAGTTCCACAATGCTGAAGTGCAGGAAGCCTTCAAGGCTTTTGTCGAGGCTGGTGGCGAGAAGGATAAGTTTATGCCGGAGATAGATACGGCCGAGCCAGCCTTCCGTGAAGCTATGCAAGCCATCCGCGAACGCCGTGCCGCTATCCAGGAAACGCTGGAGAAGCAGAAGCAGGACAACCTGAAGCGCAAACTCGAGATACTGGAACGCATCCAGCAACTGGCCTCTACGCCTGAGGAAGCCAACAAGAACTTCGACGAGTTCAAGGCTCTGCAGACGGAGTGGAAAGAGATTAAGACTGTGCCGGCCGAGCGTGCTACGGAACTGTGGAAGAACTATCAGCTTTATGTAGAGCAGTACTACGATCTGCTGAAGCTCGGTCATGAGTTGCGCGACTACGACTTCAAGAAGAACCTCGAGACCAAGATGCGTCTCATCCAGCAGGCAGAAGCCCTCGCCGAGAATCCCGATGTGCTGCAGGCTTTCAACCAGCTGCAGACACTCCATCAGGAGTGGAAGGAGACGGGGCCCGTTGCAAAGGAAATCCGCGAAGACGTTTGGGCGAAGTTCAAGGAAGCCTCTACCATCATCAATAAGAAACACCAGGCCTATTTCGATGCCATTAAGGCTCGCGAGGAAGAGAACCTGACGAAGAAGACAGCTCTGTGCGAGCAGCTCGAAGCCTTCGATACAGAGAACCTGAAGAACTTTGCAGACTGGGATGGCATCACACAGAAGATCAAGGAGTTGCAAGCTGAGTGGAAGACCATCGGCTTTGCTCCTCAGAAGATGAACACCGCCATCTTCGAGCGTTTCCGTCAGGGTTGCGACGCCTTCTTCGAGAAGAAGAACGCTTTCTTCAAAGACCTCAAGGAGGAACTCAACACCAATCTGGCGAAGAAGAAGGAACTCGTGGAGAAGGCCGAGGCTCTGATGGAGAGCACCGACTGGCGCTCTACGGGCGACATCCTCATCAACCTGCAGAAGCAGTGGAAAGAGATTGGCACCGTTCCCCGCAAGTATAGTGAAGACCTCTGGAAGCGCTTCACGTCAGCTTGCGACCACTTCTTCGAGGCTCGTCAGGCAGCAACAGCCGACGTTCGCAACGAGGAGAAGGCCAACAAGGAAGAGAAGCTCGGCATCATCGACCAACTCAAGCAACTTGCTGAGACTGAGGGAGATAACGTCATCCAGCAGGTTAAGGAACTGCAGCAGAAGTGGAGCGAAGTGGGACATGTGCCTTTCCGCGACAAGGAGAAACTCTATAAAGAGTATCGCGAACTCTGCGACAAAATCTACGACGCATACGGCGTCAGCCAGGCAAAGCGCCGCCTGAACAACTTCCGCAAGAATCTGGCGGAAAAGGTAGAGAACGCCGGCAGTTCACTTGGCAATGAGCGCCAGAAGATGCAGCGTGCCTACGAGCGTATGCTGGCTGAGATAAAGACCTACGAGAACAACATAGGTTTCCTCAATGCCGGTAGCAAGAAGGGCAATTCCCTCGTCGATGCCATGAACAAGAAGGTAGAGAAGCTCCGCAGCGAACTCGACCTCCTGGCCCAGAAGATAAAGGCCGTCGACGAACAGATGAGAGAGGAATAGAAAACGCCCTAAGGGGCGACTGGGGTCCGGAGTATGCTCCGGAGAAGCCACTGAATGTGGCTTCGGCCCCACAAAGGGGAGCGAGTTTCCACTCGCGACGG
>OCVV012868412.1_pt1 | contig 21701 bp, 15 predicted proteins | sample 1539721 | NCBI WGS metagenome assembly OCVV01 (sample SAMN02144230, study PRJEB22623) | gut metagenome | biome: sheep rumen | host: Ovis aries | place: New Zealand
AATATAGCCCGACCCACGAAGTGGGCGGACAGCACTTAACAACTTGTTGTTTAGTGCGCATGGCCACCAAGGTGGGGAACGCCCTAAAAATTTTGACCGTAGCTCACCGCTACGGTCTTTTTTTTGCTGTGAGAAATTTATTATTCCGCAAATCCAGGAGGGGGCAGGTGCATGCCCGCCATCAGGAGCTTGCTGTCGCGGGCGTATTGCATAATGCGCTTGCGGCTTTCGGCGGATTTCGGCTTGTCCATGTCGTAGTTGGAATTGACTTCGGGGTGGTCCTTCTGCAGGGCGTAACCGTGCATCAGGTCGCCGACGATAATCAGGTTTGCCAGCTGGAATGCGGTGTGGCCCGGCGTGTGTCCGACGGCGTCTATCGCGAGCACTCCGTGGGGGAGGCTGTCGCCAAATGCGAACAAGTGAAGGCTATCCTTGTAGAGCGCCATGATGTTCTTCTGCAAATCGTTTTTCGGGATGTCATTCATCCAGGCGTCATATTCCACCTTGCCCGCATATACGGCGGCGTTCTTGAAAACCTTCGTGTCGTTGCCGGCATCATCCTTTGCGACAAGGCCCGAGATGTGGTCCACATGGAAATGCGTGAGGTAGACAAGCCCGATGCTGTCGGGGTTCACGCCGAGAGCGGCAAGGCGGCTCATGAGCTGCCCGCCGAAAGCCCCGAGGCCTGCGTCGAACAAGATGTACTTGCCGTCGACCTTCACGAGGAACGTGCTCACGCTGGCCGGGATGCCGTCGGGCATGTTCAGGCTGTTGTAGAGGGAATCGCTGGCATCGCTGAAGAGCGAGCGCGGGTTCAGCTTGTTGCCCATGTTGTCCTGAATCCAGGTGACGCTCGCGCCGTTTGAAAGCGTAATCGTCTTGGTGCCCTCGACTTGAGCGGCAGTTTCAACGCCCGCAGTTTCCGCGGAGGCGGTTTCCTTGGCGGTCTTGGTGTCGCTGCAGGCGGCGACAAGCATCGAAAGCGAGATGGTTCCGAGGAAGGCAAAGAACTTGTTCATATAGACTCCTTATTTACAAGATCCTCGCCTTGGTTCGACTACGCTCACCACAGGTCGCGAGGATGACGACGAAAGTGTTCGCGAGGATGACGACGAAAGTGTTCGCGGGGATGACAAAAAAATAAGAAATAGCATCCTCTTTTGTGAAAGATGTATCTATCTTTTAGGGTATGAGTGATAAACTTGTTCACAATGTCTGCACCGACGGATTCGAAATGGAATACGCCCAGTTCGGAAACGGCCCTCGCCCGCTGGTGGTCATTCCGGGTCTTGCCATCAGGAGCGTCATGAAATCTGCAGACGCCCTGCAAGTGCCCTTCAAGATGTTCACCGAAGGCTACACGCTTTACTTTTTCGACCGGCGAAAGGACGCCAACCCCGGCTATTCCGTAGAAGACATGGCCCGGGACCAGGCTCTGGCCCTCCGTGCCCTCGGCCTCAAGGACGTGGCCCTTTACGGAGTGTCCCAGGGAGGCATGGTGGCCCAGCATTTGGCGGCAAATTACCCGGAACTGGTCTGGAAACTGGTTCTCGGCTGTTCCACCTCCAAGGCAGAGCCCCAGCAACTCAAGGTAATCGGTGAATGGACTAGGCTTGCCAGGGCCCACGATGGCGACGGTCTCGTGAAAGCCTTTATCCGGGACTGCTTCTCGGAACCTTTCGCCAAACGTTACGGCAGGGCCCTCCAGGTCATGTACAAGGATGTCTCTGCCGAAGAGATGGACCGCTTTGCCGTTTTCTCCGACGCCTGCGATTTTGTGGACACCCGTAACGGACTGGAAAACATCAAGTGCCCCACCCTCATTCTTGCCGCAAGCAAGGACCAGGTGGTCACCCCCGAAGCCTCCCAAAAAATCTACGACAGGCTAAAGGCTGCCGGCACCCCCTGCGAACTGAAGATGTTCGAAGGTTACGGCCACGCCGTATTCGACGAGCTGCCCGAATTCAAGACCAAAATCCTCGAATTCTTGTCCGCTCCCTAAAAGCACCAAATGCCCTCTGCCCTACCTACCGAAAAGCCACGCTACGCCTTTGTGGACCTTGCCAAAGGCCTCTGCATCATGCTGGTGGTGTGGCACCACGTGGCAAGCACCTGGGGGCTTGACACCTACCCGCTGAAGCTTCCCCTTTCCACCTTCCGCATGCCCCTGTACTTCTTTCTTTCGGGGCTGTTCTTCAAGAGCTACGCCGGATTCTTCGACTTTTGCCTGCGGAAAGTCAACAAGCTGCTGATCCCCTTCACCTTCTTTTTCATTACCACTTCCTGTATTCTGCCGTTCATCCTCGCCCACTTCCACCTGCGGCCAAGCCCCGGCTGTAGCGTGTGGTATTCCTTCATTTGGCAGGGATATTTCCCGAATTTTCCCATCTGGTTCTTGCTGGGGCTTTTCTGGACCAACCTGATTTTCTACGGAATTTACCTCGCGGCAAAGAAGCTCCCGCCGAAATTTTCCAACGCAGGGCTTGTGGCCCTGTCATTGGCCGTTGGCGGCCTGGGATTTTTCCTCGGGCGAAAAGGCATCAATCTGCCCATGTTCATGGACACCGCCATGACGGCCATCCCCTATTTCTGCGCCGGACATTTTGCCTTCCGCTATACGGCTCTTCTCAAGCCGAACAAATTGGACAAGCTGAACATCCCCTTGGCCCTCCTGGGCTTTGGCCTGGTGTACCTACTGTCGGACTCCACGGTAAGCTATGTGCAAAACCATTTTCAACTGCCCTTCTGGAGCACCTACCTTTGCGGGCTATCCGGAGCGCTGGGCATACTCCTTTTGTCCAAGGCCATCAAGAAGATTCCCCTGGTGTCTTACTTCGGGCGATACTCCATCATGATCCTTGTGACCCACGGCTGGGTGCAGTGGGCCATTATCAAGATTCTGCGGGAATTTCACATCCACTGGTCCAAAGGCGTTTCACTCGTCTTCGTCTTCGTGGTCACCATGCTTTTATACTTGGGAATCATACCCTTTATGAAGCGGTTCATGCCCCATGTGACTGCCCAAAAAGACGTGATTAAACGGGAATAAAAAAGTCCCTCAGCATTTAACCAAGGGACTTTTTCAAGCTCTAAATAAATTTAATCCGTTATTCTCTTCACATATATAGCATCACAGGTATCTTCAAACCGAAGAGTATACTTCTTCCTTAACCCATAAGCTTTTCCATTCCACAAGAAGGGCAGACCAGACTCTTTCAGCTGATCCTGTGTAATCTTCAGCCAAGACTGCTCTCCAGTAAAGCAGAAGTAATCATAATTGTCAAAATCAAAATCATCAACTTTGAAATTTAACTGATCCGACTCTTCATATCCATCTACAGTCTCGCCATTGGCAATCTGGTCCAAAATATCAATAGCTATGTGAACAATTTCACACATTTGTACACAATTTGGCGAAATTAGACAAATGTTGGCGTAATTCTGAACTTGATGCCTACTCTGCCGCTATATAGATTTCCCCGCAAACATTGGCAAAATCCAGGGTAAAGTCCGCCCTGGCCTCGTATGCCGGACCATCCCACAGGAACGGGAGCTTGGATTCCTGCAATTTTTCCTTGGTGATTTCGAACCATTCCTGGGATTCCGTCAAGCAATAGTAATGACCCCGCGCAAAATCCAGGTCGTCCACGGTAAATTTCAAGCTTCTGCTCCCTACGAACCCTTCTACGTCTTCGCCTTGGTTTTCCAACAGGTCCCACGAGTTGTCGAGTTCCGCCGCCTTGCCGGATGCAACGTCATCCAAATATTCCTCCGTAATGACCGCAACACCACTTTCGTCTACCTGGATGTTGGACTCGGAAAAGTCCACCGAGGAACTGGAAGTTTCTTCGGAAGAACTGGAATTCTCAGAAGTGCTGCTTCCCTCGGTAGCGGAACTTTCCGCACCAGACGTAGGCGCTTGAGACGACGAGGAAACTAGGTCTGCCTTAGAAGAATAGACCTTTCCGGGGTGGTATCCGGGAACGGCGTCAAGGCCGCCATTGGCACTGGCGTCGGTAGAGGAAACCGTTTCGCCACAAGCAACAAAGCCCACGGTCAAAAAGGCGCTTAGCAAAAATCCGCAAATTTTAGATACCCGCATAGTAAACCTCTCCCTTTAAAAATACAATAAAGTCTGCACCCGTAATCCGCGCAGCAATCGCCATTCGTGCTTTCTAGTGGGCCAAAAGCCAATTTTTCCCATAGCCGACGCTGGCAACCAGCGGGACTTTCAGCTCCATTGCCCCTTCCATTTCGGCCTTGACCATGGCAGAAAGTTCTTCCAGCCGGTCCTTAGGGCACTCGAAAACCAGTTCGTCGTGGACCTGGAGCATCATCTTGAGAGGGAGATTTTCCCGGTTGATACGCTCCTGAATGCGGATCATGGCAATCTTGATGAGGTCTGCGGCAGATCCCTGCACAGGAGTGTTTACCGCCATGCGTTCCGCCATCTGGGATTCCATGCGGTCAGAACTGTCGATACCTGCAATGTAACGGCGGCGACCAGAAAGGGTTTCTACGTAGCCGTTCTTGTGGGCGTAGGCCTTGGTGTCGTCGATAAACTTTTGCACTCCCTGATACATGCCGAAATACCCGGTGATAAAATCCCTGGCCTGGGCCATGGGGATTTTCAAGTCCCGTGACAGGCGGAAGGCCGTCATGCCGTAGAGGATGCCAAAATTCACCACCTTGGCGTCGCGACGCATGTCTGCGGTGACGGCATCCAATTCCACCCCGTAAATTGCGGCGGCCGTGCGGGCGTGAATATCGATTCCTTCCTTGTAACTTTCGATAAGGGCGGGGTCGCCGCTCAGGTGAGCCAACATACGGAGCTCAATCTGGGAGTAGTCCACCGCCAAGATGACATTGTCGGGATTCTCGGGAACGAATGCGGCACGAATCTTTTTGCCCAAATCGCTACGGACCGGAATGTTCTGCAGGTTGGGGTCACGACTGGACAGACGACCCGTAGCCGTACCCCACTGGATAAAGCTGGTATGAATCCGCTTTGTTTTCGGGTTCACCAGCGTCGGGAGCACGGACACGTAGGTGCTCTGCATCTTCTTGAGTTCCCGATACTCTATGATGGCGAACACGATGGGATGCGGCGCACTGACGGAGAGTTCCTCCAACACGGCGGCGTCGGTGCTGCGCTTCTTGATTTCGGGGAGTCCCAAGGTATCGAACAGCACCTCTCCAAGCTGTTTGGGGCTGCCGATGTTGAATTCCAGCCCCGCCATGTCGCAGATTTCCTTTTCCAGTTTTTCGATACGACCGGCAAGTTCCACTTCCAGGTTCTTGAGGACAGCCGTATCCACGTAGGCCCCGACGCCCTCCATCTGGTACAGCACCTTCAGCAAGGGCATTTCCTGGCTGTAGAAAAATTTCTCGTAGTCCATCTTCTGGAGTTCTTGCAGCAGGGGCTTCCAGAGGCGGAGGGTATAGACCGCATCTTCGGCGCCGTATTCGGCGGCGTCCTTCACAGGCACGCGGTTGAAAGGAATCTGGCTCTTGCCACGCCCGATGAGATTTTCTATGGGAATCATCTCGTGGTTCAGGCGCTGCATCACCTGGTTATCCAGTCCGAGGCCCGTCTGACCCGGCGAAAGCATCCAGGCGGCAATGAGGGTATCTACTATCTTAGCCGCAGTAATTTGCGGAATGGAAAGACCGAAGGACCGGGAAAGCACATGCAAGTCGAACTTGGCGTTGTGAAAAACGAAGGTACGGCGATGCTTGCCGTCAACGACCTCGCAAGATTCATCCCAAAAGGTCAGGAACCATTCCTTTACGGCAGCACTATCAAAATTGCCTACGGGGAACCCGATGTCGTCGGTATGGGCAAGAGGAACGTAGTAGCCCTTGGGAACAGAGCCGTATTCGCTTGCGGCGGCAAGGCACAGCCCCACCAGATTGCAGGCCATAGAATCCAGACCGTCGGTTTCCGTATCCACACCGATTTCGGTTGCCGCCGCAAATTCAGCTTTCATCTGTTGGAACTTTTCGGCAGTATCAACGCAGATGTAGGCGGGAAGAACGTCTTCGGTAACGGCGGCGCGGTCGCTCTCCGAGAAATCGCCCTGCTGATTGTCACCGTCGTGCACGAACCCCGCCTTGCCAGGAACTTTTTCCAGCAGGCGAAGCAGACTATTGATTTCGTGTTCCTTGAAAATCTCTGCCAGGGTATCCACATGGATTCCGTTGTACTCCAGAGCAGAAAGACTCCCGCTAAAGGCCCGCTTGGTCTGAAGCGTCACCAGTTCCCGGCTCAAAAACGCCTTTTCCCGGTTCTGCTCCAGATTGTCGTGAAGCCCCTTCTTGGTTACCTTGTCCAGATTGGCGTACAGGTTATCCATATCGCCGAAATCGTTCAGCAGCTGTATGGCGGTCTTGGGGCCAACCTTCGGAACTCCAGGGACGTTATCGCTGGCATCTCCCATGAGCGCCAGATAATCCCGAATCTTTTCCGGCGGGAGGCCATATTTTTCCACCACCTGGTCAGGGCCAAAGTCTATGCCATCGGCACCCTTGGTCAGGTGGAACAGGTGAATCTTGTCGGACACAATCTGGGACATGTCCTTGTCCTTGGAAAGAATCACCACATGGTCAAAGCCTGCCTCTACCGCAGCGGTGGCCACGCTGGCCATCACGTCGTCGGCCTCGTAGCCGGGCTCCGAAAGCAGCGGAATTCCGCTGGCCTCCATGCTCTCTCCCAAAAGAGGCATCTGGGCGGCCATTTCTTCGGGCATGGGCCCGCGATTGGCCTTGTAGTCCGGATAAAGATCGTGGCGGAAAGTCTTGGTGTGGGCCACGTCCCGAGCGATGGCAAAATGGGTTGGCTTGTGCTTTGCCAGAATACGGAGTACCGCTCCCCAGTAGCCGTGCATCATGGAGACGTCTTCGCCCTTGCTGTTCACCAGCGGGTTCTGGCTATAGGCGTAAAACATGCGGAACGCAAGCGCGTAGGAATCAAGGAGCAGTAAAGTTTTTTCGGACATGAAAAAAATGTGAAATGTGGAGTGTGGAATGTGAAATTAAAAAAGTTCGGCCACTTTCGTCTGGGCGAGGATGCGGTTGTAGATGATTCGCTTGCCCTTGACGCCGTCGGTTGCGCAGATATGGTCCGTAGGCGGTTTCAAGAGAGATGCGACCAAGTGGGCGGCTACGGTTTCGGCGTGTACCGGCCGCACGTAAGCCGGAATCCATTCCGGATGGGCCCCGATGGTCTTTTGCAGAAGTTCTTCGCCAAAGCGCTTGTCCCTGTGCTTGCCCAAAAGCAGGGAGGGACGCACCAGGGTAAGCGTCTCGAAATTCATCATGGTGAGGCCCTCTTCCAGCATGCCCTTGAGACGGTTGTAGAAGAAAGGCGAATGGCTGTCCGCCCCCTGGGCGCTGACGCACAGAAAATTCTTGACCCCTGCGCTCTTGGCGATGGCCGCCAAGGAAAGCGGAAGCCGAACATCCACCTTTTCTTGTGCAACTTTGCTGCCAGCCTGCTTTTTAGTCGTGCCAAGGCAGCATATTACCGCATCGCAACCGAGAAACCCCGCCATAAGGACCTGGCGGTAGGTTCCGCCTACTTGTTCAAAATCCACCATTTCAAAGTGTATCTTGGATTCCCCCCGAGTAATTCCAAGGGCATGTAAGTCCGGCACCGTTCGCACCGGGCAATAGGCATGTACCACCTGCGGAAGCCTTGCAAGCAGACTCAAGACATTTTTCCCCACAAGGCCGGTGGAACCAAGCAATGCGACTTTCATATTTTGATTCTATTTTACGTCCGTCGAATCGGTGGAAACAGACGTCGTCTGGCCCTGCATCATGAAGCCGATTTCCGTACCCCGAACAGGGTACAGTTCCACCTGACTATTCCCGTTAAGAACTACGGCAATTCCAGTCATGTAGTTTACCCAACGACGGCTCTTATAGTAATTCACATCTACAGTTCTGTTACTGGCATAGACTACCAGAGGCTCAATCAGGATATCATGTGTCACAAGGACGCTGACTCTTTTCCACTGATTCATATTGGCAACGATATTCTCCATGATGAATTGGTTTCCACGCTCAAAAAAGTCATAGAAAAGAGGCTTCATCTGCTCGGCGTAATAATCCTCACCATATGCATATGCTGAAATTATTTTCCAGCCACCACCCTTCTTCAACGCAAAGGCGTCCAAACTGTCCGAAGAAACGGTCAAGAAATAGCTTCCGTTCAGCAAATCGGCTTGGGTTTCCGTAACACTAGCCGTCTCTCCCCGGCCTTTGGCGATATTATTACACGTTTCGCGAGTGCGGATAAAGTCTGTAGAAGCATAATAGAACGACTCATCACCACCTGCAAGTTTTGCGCCAAGATTTAGCGCCTGCTGCACCCCAACTTCGGTCAAGGGAGATTCCTGCCCAAGGCCCGATTCACGTTCCGCATGGCGCAGCACGAAGGCTATCTTATAACTAGACGGAGCGGCCTTGTAGATATCGGCTACGTCGAAAAACCCATTGCTGTCGGCAACCACGGACAAGGACCTTTCCGTGGTAATCGTTGCAGAAATAGGTTCTACGCTGGCCGCAGACTGCTCCGTGCCGGGTTCCGTTCCCGATTCCGAGCCAGGATCTGTCCCTGCAGAAGAATTGCTAAAGCCAAATTCCTGCGACCCTGGAGCCCCCGGATTGGAAGATGTTGAATCGTCTCCACAACCAGACATCAGCACAAGGAAGCCCATTACACAAACTAGGCCTAAAAGCTTGATTGTATTTTTGCTCCAGTCCATAATTTCCTCACGTTTATTTTCCCTAATTTAATTTTTTCTCGCTTTTGCGGGAGGGCGTGAAGTGGCTGTGCCATTCGAAAGGGGCATGTGCCCCTTTTGAACGCAAAAAAGGCCGGTGAGCAGGGCGAACATTAGGCCTTTTTATAGCGCAAGGGCCCGACCCGCGAAGCGGGGCCCGCCCATATCCAGGCAAAGATTTCTAAATTTTCCCTCGTGAATTTTCAACCCTAAAACCATAGGCTTAATTTTATGGCAAAAGCATCTAAGAAGGCTGTAGAAGCCCCGGTTCTCGGAACCGACGCGGAATCCTTCCGCAAGGCGTTCACCGACCATATCAACCACACGCTGGCCCGCAGCATGAACACCGTCACCGACCACGAGAAGTTCCTGGCCGTGGCCTACGCCGTGCGCGACCGTCTGGTGGACCGCTGGATCAAGACCCAGGAGACTTATTACGAGAAAGACGTGAAGCGCGTCTATTACCTGTCCCTGGAATTCTTGATTGGCCGTACCCTCGGCAACTCCGTGCTGAACCTGGATGTGGAGAGCGCCGTGACCGAAGCCCTGGACGAACTGGGCATGACCCTGGAAGAACTCCGCGAGCAGGAAGTGGACGCAGGTCTCGGTAACGGCGGTCTCGGCCGCTTGGCCGCCTGCTTCCTGGATTCCATGGCCACTTTGGAACTGCCCGCCACCGGTATGGGCATCCGCTACGAATACGGTATGTTCAGCCAGAAGATTGTGAACGGCGAACAGGAAGAACAGCCCGACAACTGGCTGCGTCTGCCGAACCCCTGGGAAATCGCCCGCCCGGCCAACGCCATCAAGGTGCCTTTCTACGGCTACGTGGTGAGCTGGACCGACGAGAACGGCAAGCTCCGCAACCGCTGGGAAACCAAGGACTATGTGCTGGCCCTGCCTTACGACACTCCGATTCCGGGCTACAAGAACAACACCGTGAACAACCTGCGTCTCTGGAGCGCCAAATCGACGGACGACTTCGGTCTCAGCTACTTCAACAACGGCGACTACATCGCCGCCGTGCAGGACATGGAACTTTCCGAGACCATCTCCAAGGTGCTGTACCCCAACGATTCCTCCATGAACGGCAAGGAACTGCGCCTGAAGCAGCAGTACTTCCTGTGCTCCGCCTCCCTGCAGGATATCATCAAGCGTTTCAAGAAGCTCCACAAGAACGACTGGAAGAAGTTCCCCGAGAAGGTGGCGATCCAGCTGAACGACACCCACCCGGCAATTTCCATTGCCGAAATGATGCGTATTCTCCTGGACATCGAAGGTCTGGAATGGGACGAGGCCTGGGACATTGTGACCCACACCTTCGCCTACACGAACCACACCCTGATGCCCGAAGCTCTGGAAAAGTGGCCCGTCAGCCTGTTCGAGAACCTGCTGCCCCGCCACCTGCAGATCATCTACGAAATCAACGCCCGGTTCCTCCGCATGGTCAGCATGAAGTGGCCCGGCGACAACGACCGCCTTGCCCGCATGAGCCTTATCGAAGAAGGCGGCTGCAAGATGGTCCGCATGGCCTACCTCTCCATCGTGGGTTCCTTTGCCGTGAACGGCGTGGCCGCCCTCCACAGCGACCTGCTGAAGACCACCCTCTTCAAGGACTTCTACGAACTGTGGCCTGAAAAGTTCAACAACAAGACCAACGGCGTGACGCCGCGCCGCTGGGTCCGCAAGGCCAACCCCGCCATGTCCGAGATTATCACCAAGAAGATTGGTGACAGCTGGGTCAAGGATCTGGACGACCTGCGCAAGCTGGAAAAGTTCGCCAAGGACGCCGCCTTCCAGAAGGAATTCATGGCCGTCAAGAAGCAGAACAAGGAACGCCTGGCCAAGTACCTGAAGGAAACCCAGGGCGTGGATGTGGACGTGAACACCTTCTTCGACGTTCAGGTCAAGCGTATCCACGAATACAAGCGTCAGCTGTTGAACATCCTGCATGCCATTCACCTGTACATCCAGCTGAAGGACGGCAAGGAAATCATGCCCCGCACCATCATGATCGGCGGTAAGTCCGCTCCGGGGTACTGGATGGCCAAGCAGATTATCCGCCTTGCCAACGCCGTGGCCTCTATCATCGATGCCGACCCGGTTTGCAAGGGCAAGCTCAAGATGGTGTTCCTGGAGAACTACCGCGTGTCCTTCGCCGAGAAGATCATTCCGGCGGCTGACCTTTCCGAACAGATTTCTACCGCAGGCACTGAAGCTTCCGGTACCGGCAACATGAAGTTCGCCTTGAACGGCGCGCTCACCATCGGTACGCTGGACGGCGCCAACGTGGAAATGAAGGAAGAAGTGGGCGACGAGAATATCTTCATCTTCGGCCTCACCGTTGAAGAAGTGACCGACTTGCTGGCCAAGGGCTACCGCCCCCGCGACTTCTACGAGAAGGACGACGACCTGCGTCGCGTTATCGACCTGATTGGTTCCGGCTTCTTCAGCCCCGACCGTCCGGAACTGTTCAAGCACATTGCAGACAAACTCCTGACTCACGACCCCTACATGCTCTGCGCTGATTTCCGCAGCTACGTTGATATGCAGGCCAAGGTGGCGAAGGAATACCAGAACAAGAAGGCTTGGGCCGAGAGGGCTATCCTCAACGTGGCTCGCATGGGCAAGTTCAGCTCCGACCGTACTATCAAGCAGTACGCCGAAGAAATCTGGCACGCCAAGCCCTGCAGCATCAAGCTGTAGGAGGCTCGAGGTTCGAGGTCGGCGCTCCGCGCCTTTGAGGTGTGAGTGGCGCTGGTCGGACCGGCAAAAAAATGCAGGTCTAACGTCATCCTGGGGGTGCGAAGTGCCCGAAGGATCCAGACCCGAATATCAAAAGTCCCGCGATGGTTCGCGGGATTTTTTGTTTATTTTATTGTAGCTAACCTCACGCAATCCGCGGCGTTCTGGGCGGCACGCCTGCCCCACTCCCCGCAGGCACCAGCCAGCAATTTCAAGAAGAACCGGTGTTCGTTGTCCAGGGAATCGGGAACGTGGGCGATTTCACCTTCCGGCGTGTACCGGGCAAGGCTTACTGTATAGTTCGAAGACGGCAATTCGCCATTCCGGGCAAAATTCACCGTGATGTTTCGAAGATCCGTAGCACTTTCACGGTCAACGACAAAATCCGCAGAGGCTCCGGCGAAAGGCCCGCTCACCACCTTCAGTTTCGCCTGGGCGTAGTTTCCGTCGGGCGATTCATTCCTGCTTTCGACACGGACATCGCCATAGGGAAACATGGTAAGGAACATGCTCAGGTCGTGAACAAGTAAGTCCAGCATCACGCTTACATCGCGACAGCGGCTGGAGTACCGGTGTTCCCGCCTAAATTCCAGATGCACGCCCCGACACGGTTCACAACCTGCCGCACTGCCGGCATGCCCGTCCGTAACGTCGGCACACCATTCGTTCAGTTCGGCCACAAAGTGCTTGCGAAAGTTCAGGAAGATGGGGTTGAAACATTCCGACTGGGCCACAAACAGCACTGTTCCCGATGCCGCTGCCATGTCCACCAGTTCCTGGGCCTGTTCGGCGGTAGTGGCCAGAGGCTTTTCTACAAAGACGGGGATTCGCCTTTCCAAAAAGAATTTCGTGTAGCGGTAGTGGGTTGTGGCCGGGGACGCAATGACCGCAAAATCCACAGTCTGCGCGTCACCAGCAGTATTTAGTTTGTCTGCAATCTTTTCAAATTCGGCATCGATGTCGGCAACACCTACGAAAGAGACACCGCAAGCCTCGAAACGGCCACGATGGCGGCCGCCCATGGTTCCGTTGCCTACAAGGATTGCTTTCACGGACTACTCGTCCTTCTTGCCTGCGCGGGCGGGGTCGTAGGGGTCCACGTGCACCAAGGCGTCCACCACGTTCTCGTCGGCCTGGATCAGCAACTGTTCCACCTCTTCGGCCACATCGTGAGCCTCCAGCAGGCTCATCTGGGCATCCACCACGATATGCAGGTCCACATGCAGGTCGCTGCCTACATAGCGGGTGCGGAACCCGTGGACGCTCATCACCTTCGAATGCCCGAGGGCAATTTCCAGAAGTTTCTTGGCCACCTGTTCGCTTGCCCCCTGGTCCACCAACTGCCTAGCCCCCGGAGAGGCTATCTCGTAGGCCGAACGCAGCACAAAGAAGGCCACAATCAAGGCACCCACCGCATCGGCAAACCAGAGTTGCGGAAACACCAGCGAAATGACCACCGCGATAAGCACCGGTATAGAACTGAAGGAATCGCTGCGGTGATGCCAGGCGTTTGCTTCCAGGGCCTGGCTTCGAATCTTGCGACCTTCGACGCGGGTATAGCGGAATAGAATTTCCTTGATAACAATGGAAGCCAGCGCCATCACCGCCACCACGGTTTCGGGGTGTGCACCCTCCCCCTGCAAAAGGGTCTGGACCGCCTTATAACCGAGCCCCACGCCCACGGCGGCCACCGAAAGCCCGATGCCCAGGGTCACGAGAGTCTCGAAACGCCGGTGCCCGTAGGGGTGTTCCGCATCGGGAGGCAAATTCCAGAAATGGCTCCCCACGATGACCGCGATGTCCGTCACAAAGTCAGAGGCACTGTGGATGGCGTCTGCCACCAGGGCCTGGGACCCACCGAAAAAACCGGCCAGGAACTTGAGTACCGTCAAGGCTGCGTTCCAGCCAAGCCCCACCCACGTCACGCGGCGGACTTCGGCACTGTCATCTTTTTTTACGATACGGGTCATAGTTAGGGGCTAGGGGCTAGAATCTAGGGGTTAGAAGTTGTAGGTTGTAGGCTTTAGGGTTGCTGGAGACAAGACGCTTCAATGGTAGGTGGTAATATAAAAAATGCAACGGATTGCGGTTCCGGGGCATCAAAGTTTGTGTTAGTAACGAGAATACTTTTTATTTTTGCAACCGACCCATGAACAAACTTCTGAAGATACTCGTCGTTCTCCTTGTGCTTGCGGCCATTGCCGTAGGCGTGAAGTTCTTTTTCTTCAGAAATTCTGCGGCAAGCGAAGTAGGCGTCCCTGTCAGCGCCCCCGTGACCAAGCTGACCCTTTCCACCGTAATCTCCGCCACCGGCACCCTGGAACCCGTGGACCAGGTGGAGGTGGGCACCCAGGTTTCCGGCGACATCGCCGAAATCTTCGTGGACTTCAATTCCAAGGTCAAAAAGGGCCAGGTCATCGCGGAACTGGACAAGTCCAAGTTGCAGTCCACCTTGAACCAGGCGGAAATCGCCCTCCATTCCGCCGAAATCGACTACCAGTACAAGGCCAACACCTACCAGAGAATTTTGGCACTGTCTCAGTCCAACAGCGCCAGCGCCGTTGACCTGGAGCAGGCCGAATACAACATGAACGCCGCCAAGTACGCCCTGGAGCGCAGCCAGAACGACGTGGCCCAGGCCAAGTTGAACCTGAGCTACGCCACCATCAAGAGCCCCATCGACGGCGTGGTGCTGAAACGGGCCGTAGATGTAGGCCAGACCGTGGCCGCCTCCATGAGCACGCCCACCCTGTTCGTCATCGCCAAGGACCTGAAACAAATGAAGGTCATGGCCGACGTAGATGAAGCAGACATCGGCTCGGTGAAAAAAGGCCAGAAGGTCACCTTCACCGTAGATGCCTTCCAGAACGAAACCTTTACGGGCAAGGTGCAAGAAGTCCGCCTGAGCCCCACCACCACAAGCAACGTGGTCACCTACACGGTGGTCATCAACGCCAAGAACCCGAAACTCAAGTTGCTCCCCGGCATGACCGCCACCTGCACCATCGTCACCAAGGAAGTGAAAAACGCCCTCACCGTCCCGGTAAAGGCCCTGAAGTTCAATCCCGCCAATGGCACCGCCTTTGCAAAGCCCGAAGGACTGCCGCCCCCGCCAGACGCGGCCGCAGGCGGATTCCCAGGAGCCTCGCAAAAAGGCGCAAAGAAAGGGACAAACCGCCCGGCTAAACAGGACGGCGACAAAGTCTGGATAAACCTGAACGGCAAACTGGTTCCCCACCCCGTCACCACCGGCCTTAACGACGGCGTAAACGTGCAAATCCTTGCAGGCCTGGAACTGGGCGATTCCGTGGTCGTGGGGCAAGAAGTCCAGTCCCGCACAGAAGCCGACAAAACCAGCGGCGGCAGCCCATTCATGCCAAGCCCGCCGGGCAAGAAGAAAAAGTAGTCAGGACAGAGATTGCTTCAGGGCCAAGGCCCTTCGCAATGACAAGTTGCCACATTCTCATGAACTTGCGCAAAAGCAAAAAGAAAAGGTCGCGGACAACCCGCGACCTAAATTTCTCTCTAGATCCTAGTCTCTAAATCCTAGCCTCTAACTAATTCTTAGCCTTAAAATCCGCCACGTTCTTGGCGAATTCTGCCAGGTATTCCTTGGCGGCCTTGACCACGGCCTCAGGCACATAGCCGAATTCCTTCTCCAGCACGCCAGCCGGAGCGGAAGCGCCAAAGCGTTCCAGACCGCAAGCCTTGCCGAAGCCGCCCACCACACGGTCGAACAGCACCGGAAGACCGCTGCTCAAAGCGAACACCGGGGTCCAGGGCACCAGAATCTTGTCGCGGAAATCCTTGGGCTGGGAGAGGAACAGGGCCGGGCTGATCATAGAAACCACGCGGACCTTCTTGCCTTCGCCGCGGAGGACTTCGGCGGCTTCATGTTCCAGCAGCACGTCGGAACCGTTGGCCACGAAGGTCAGGTCGGGACGCTCCCCTGCGGGAGTGTTGTCGCTTACAATGTAAGCGCCCTTACGGCAGGCCTTGGCGGCTTCGTAGCGGTTTTCGCCGGGGAGGCTCTTCACCACCTGGCGGGTCAAGATAAGAGCCGTGGGGCTGTCGTTGTTTTCGAAAGCCATTTCCCAGGCGGCAAGAGTCTCGAAGGCATCCGCCGGGCGGAGCACCAGCATCTCGGACTTGCCGTTTTCCTTCTTGAGGTCTTCCAGCAGGCGGATCTGGGTTTCGTGTTCGATAGGCTGGTGCGTGGGGCCGTCTTCGCCCACGCGGAAACTGTCGTGGGTGAACACGTACTTCACGGGGAGTCCCATAAGGGCCGCCATACGGATGGCGGGCTTCATGAAGTCGCTGAACACAAAGAAGGTGGCGCAAATCGGGTAGAGTCCGCCATGCAGGGCGATACCGTTACAGATGGCACCCATGGTCAGTTCCGCCACGCCCACCTGCACGAAGGCGCCCTTGAAATCGTTCGGACGGAAAATACCCGTCTTGTTGAGGAAGGCCTGGGTGTTGTCGGAGTTGGAAAGGTCAGCAGAACTGCAGATGATGTTGTGGTAATTTTCGGCCAGGTAGCCCAGCACCGTACCGCTGGTAACGCGGGTGGCCACGCCTTCCTTGATGGGGAGTTTGGAAAGGTCCAGCTTGGGAGCCTTGCCGGAGAGCCATTCGTTCAGGGTGGTGGACTTTTCGGCGTTCTTCTTGTCCCATTCGGCCTTCTGCTTTTTCCATTCGGCGGCGATACCGCGAAGTTCCTGCTTGCGGGCCTCGAAACCGGCCTTCACGTCGTCGAAAATCCGGAACGGGTCTTCGGGGTTGCCGCCCAAGTTCTTGACGGTAGCTTCAGTAGATGCTCCGGCAGCATTCAGGGGCTGACCGTGAGTGCTGACCTCGCCTTCGTAGCTGCGTCCGTCTTCGGCGACGGCGCCCTTGGCCATGGTGGTATGGCCATAGACGAGCACCGGGCGTTCCGTTTCGGCCCAGGCCGCCTTGAAGGCCTTGCGGAGTTCGGCGATGTTGCTACCGTCGCATTCAATCACGCGGAATCCCCAGGATTCATACTGGGCCACAAAGTCGTGGCTCATGACCTCTTCGGTCTTGCAGCTCAGCTGCACCTGGTTGGCGTCGTAGAAGAAAATCAGGTTGGAAAGTTTGAGATGACCGGCGATACGGCCCACGCCGTAGGCGATTTCCTCTTCAAGGCCGCCGTCAGAAACCAGGCACACCGTCTTGTGTTCCAGAATCTTGCCGAAACGTTCCACCATGAAGCGTTCCGCAATGGCCGCACCCAGGGCGATGCCGTGACCGATGCCGAGAGGACCCGAAGAGTTCTCGATACCGAGGGCCACATCTACCTCGGGGTGGCCCGGCGTGCGGGAACCCAGCTGACGGAAATTCTTGATGTCGTCCATGGTGAGCCGACCCACCAGGGCCAGTTCGGAATAGAGGAGCGGGCTCATGTGGCCGGGGTCCATAAAGAACCGGTCGCGGGCCATCCAGTTCGGATCGTCGGGGTCGAAGCGCAAGAACTCGGAATAGAGAAGCGTTATGGCGTCGGCAGCTCCCATGGCGCCACCCGGATGACCGGACTTGGCCTTTTGGACCATGGCGGCGGAAAGGATACGGACATTGTCTGCGGCTTTGGTAACTAATGAGTCTTGCACGACGGGCCTCTTTGGGTATAATTTTTGCGCCCCAAATCTAGTTTTTTTGGGCCATTTTCTCAAGGTATTCTAGGGCCGCAGAGCCCCTATATGAGAAAAATTTATATTTGCGTAAATTCAAAAAAAGAACCCCGAATTTTTTCGAACAACATGAAAAACTTTATTTCGTTGCTACTCAAGAACTTACTACATCCCGCAGGAATTATCGGGCTCATTATAGCCCTGGCCATCCCCTTCCTTATCTACCTGGGCCCTAACGTGGGCCACAAGGACACCATCCGCATTTTGGACCTGAACCTGCCCCTCCCCCTCTTTATGGTGCAGTTGGTGGCGGGAATCGCCCTGTTTGTCTCCCTGAACAAGGACTTTCGTGAATGGCTGAAGGGAATCCTTCCCGAAAAGCCCATCGCCCTTGCCGCCCTGATTTCGGCCATCGCCATCGCCGTCTTCGCCGGCACCCAGATAGAGGCCCGACACAGGGTCCAGAGCGACGAAAGCGTGTTCATGTCTGTCGCCCAAAACATGTACCTCAATCACCAATCCGGCACTTGCAACCAGGGCGAATTCGAGAACGGCACGCTGAACTGCACCAACAAGAGCAACAGCTTCAAGACCAAGGGACTTGCGTTCCTCTACACGTTGGGCATGCCCCTGCTCGGAAACGACCTGCACTGGATTTTCAAGGGCGAACTGCTGATGCTACCGCTCACCTTCCTCTTGATGTTCCTCGCCATCGTGGCCTGGACAAGGCAGCCCCTGCTGGCGTTCTTTGCGGCCCTACTCATGGCGCTACAGCCTACGGTGCTTTTCCAATTCCGTGCCATGTCGGTAGAACCCCTGTACATTTTCCTTTCGGCCCTTTCCCTGCTGGTGTTCCGCTGGGCCTTTGACCGCAACACCGTCCGGCACTGGGCGCTCCTCGCCCTCACCCTCGCCTTCTTTGCACAGACCCGCCAAGAGACGGTTTTCTGCCTGCTGCCCTTTATCCTGTTTGCCCTGCCGAAAATGCTGGACAAGAAGGATTTCAAGGCCCCCGTCTTTTTCGTACTCCTCTCCCTGTTCTCGGTACCGGCACTGCTCACCATCAGTTATTTCCAGGGATTCGGATTCCAGGGCGGCGAGTTCTCTGCCCACGGGCACTTTATCGAAGACCTGGTGAACAACTGGAAAGTCATGACCAAGCCCCTGAACGACAAGGGCGAACTTGTAAACCCCTTCCTCACCTATTTCAACTGGCTGTTCCTTGCCGGGCTCCTATACCTGATCTACCGCGCCGTCATGGATTTCCGCAAGGGCAACAAGTTCTACCTGGAAGTTCTCGTATTCCTCGCTCTGTACCATATCCAGACCTACATGATCCTGGAAAACGTGTCCGGCGACTTCGGCATCGAAATCAACCAGCGCTATAGCCTGGTGATGATTCCCAGCATGGCTTTTTTGGCGGCCCTGCCGGTAGCCCACCTGATTGAATATTTCGGTACGGACTCCAAGACCAAAAAACAGACCTCGGCGGTGCTGGTACTGGGACTCCTCTTTACGCTTCTCTTTGCGGGCTGGACTTTCCATTACAAGCCGGACTTCAACAAGAACATCATGTACAACCGGAACCACCTGACCACCGAGGAGCAGGAAATCTGGAAATGGCTGAACGAACAGCAACCCACGAACAAGCTGTTCATCTACGGCAGGCCCTGGCACTTTATCGCCTACGGCGTATCCGCCTACCACTACGACAAGGTCCGCCAGATGAACGACGGCAAGATCAAGGAACTGCTGGACAAGTACAACGGCGAGGTCTATTACATCCGCGGCCTGGACTGCTGGGACAGCCAAACCTACCACAAAAAGGCGGTGGAACACCGTATCGCCACCACCTGCGACGTGTTTGAACGGGAAATGGACCTGGAGGGAGTCAAGAACGTCTTGATTACCAACAACTACTGGGTGCAGATTGCAAAGTTCAACGGACGCAAGAACTACGACCCCACAAACATCATCCAGGTTTTCGAACCCACGAGAAGCGTGGCCGCTCCGGCAAATGACAGAGCCGCTGTAACTACAGGCGACAGCGCTGCGGCAAATCCGAGCGAATCCCCGCTACTCCTGAATTTCAAACTGAAAGAACAGAGGGGCGCTTCCAAGAACTGGACGCTCCGGATTGTGCACGACAGGGTCCTGCTGAAGGATACCGCCTTCGTTCCCGGAGATTACAACATCTTGGTGAGTTACGACAAGTTGCAGCCCGGCTACAACACCTTCCGCTACATCGTCCTGGACGGCAACAAGGTCCTGGCCCAGGTGAACAAGACTTTCTTCAACGAAGGGAACGGCGTAAAGAAACTGACTGACATGCGTTACGAATCCCACAAGCAGGAATGGGGCAACATGGGCATGAACAAGAGCATCGAGGGCAAGCCCCTGACTATCAACGGGCAGGTCTTTGAAAACGGCATTGCCACCCACGCCGCCTCCGAAACTGTCTATGGTATCGCCGGGGCGTTCAAGGCCTTCCGCGCAGGAGTTGGTCTGGACGATGAATCCCTCTGCAGCGAAGGCGTTTCCGTGCAGGTGCTGGGCGACGGCAACGTGCTTGCCGAAACGCCGGTGTTCAAGGCCGGAAGCCTCCACACTCTGACCGCAAACATCGAAGGGGTGCAGAAACTCGCCCTCAAGACGACCGCCAAGGGAAGCATCGACTGCAGCCACGTGGACTTTGTGAATCCGATGCTGATACCGTAAGCGGCTTCGCCGCAGTATGAGGTGTGAGGTGTGAGGCGTGTAATTAGTCATTACACACCACACATTCCACATTATTACTATATTACTCGTATGCTCCTGTCCGTCATCATCCCCGTCTATAACGAAGAAGAAATCGTTGCCGAAACCTACCGGGTTCTGGAAGAAGAACTCAAGGATATCGAGCACGAGCTGATTTTCGTGAACGACGGTTCCAAGGACCGCACCCGGGAAATCCTGGAAGGTCTGATTCCCGCAGGTTCAACCAACAAGTTGGTGAACTTCAGTAGGAATTTCGGGCACCAGGCCGCCTTCAGCGCCGGGCTGGACCACGCCCAAGGCGATGCGGTAGTCATTATCGACGGAGACCTGCAGGACCCTCCCGCCCTCATCCACGAGATGCTGGAGAAATGGCGTGAAGGCTACCAGGTGGTTTACGCACAACGAAACAAGCGCAAGGGCGAGACCATCTTCAAGCGTTTTTCCGCCTACTGCTTCTATAGGCTCATCGGCAAGCTCACCAACATCGAGATTCCTCCCGACACCGGCGATTTCCGCCTGATGGACCGCTGCGTTGTCGATCAGCTGAAAAACCTGCCGGAACGGAGCCGTTTCTTGCGCGGGCTGGTGTGCTGGGTAGGTTTCAAGAAGATCGGCGTCAAGTATGACCGTGCCGAACGTACCGCAGGCAGATCCAAGTATCCTCTGAAGAAAATGCTCCACCTAGCTGGGGACGGCATCACCGGATTCAGCTCCGCCCCCCTGAAAGTCAGTTTCTATTTCGGCCTGTTGGCCACCCTCATCGCCTTCGGCGTTTTCGTCTGGTCCATCCTGGAAAAAATCCTCTCCCCCGCCACCACGGTGCCGGGCTGGGCCTCCCTCATGACGGCCATCGTGTTCTTTGCCGGAGTGCAGCTCATTTCCATCGGAATCTTGGGCGAATACATCGGCCGCATCTACGACGAAGTCAAGCAGAGACCGTTGTATATTGAGGATAAGAAGTAGGGTTAGGTATTAGGTCGTAGGTGGTAGGTATTAGGATCTAGGGGCTAGGATCTAGGATTTAGTAAGGCTGGTCTCAAGAGGAGTCATCCTCGCTGTCATTCTGGAGCGCAGCGATAGAATCACGAGGATCCGCTAGAAAGTTTAGAGCAGATTGAAGCTAGAATTTTTTTTCTAATAAAAAATACCTTCTAGCAAATAGTTTTTTGTATATTACCCCTCGGTTTCCCGAAGGGGATTCTTCGTGGTTCAAGAGGTTTTGAACCAGTTGCCAGATGGGCCGGCGTTCCGGCCCAAATTCCCATATTATCAAATGAACAAGGCCATCGCGGTCGTTCTCCGCGCATGGCCAGGAGAAACTATGATGAACGAAAATACAAGTGCTGCAAAACGCAGCCACGCCCCATTCTTTCGATGGTTGTTCTCAAACACCACGCACGCAAGGAACCTGCTGGAACTGTCGGCGAAGGTGAACCGGGATCTGAGCGAGTTCCTCTCGGTGGTGAACCTGGATACCTTGATTCGGATTCCCGATTCCTACTCGGAAGTGGACGAGACTGGCGAGGCGGACATCGCCTTCCGCGTGAACGTTGCCACAGGCGCCCCAGTGCTCGTAGGCATTCTGCTGGAGCACAAGTCCGGGCGTGATGTCGGCATCCTTGAACAGATTGACCGGTATGTCCATTCCGTCATGCGGCTACACGAAGATAACCGCATATTTAGCGGGTTCCCCACCATGGCGATTATCTTTTACAACGGTCGCGAGAACTGGGACCCTTTGAAACTGCTGGAAAACGGA
>OCVV011114214.1_pt1 | contig 21700 bp, 23 predicted proteins | sample 1539721 | NCBI WGS metagenome assembly OCVV01 (sample SAMN02144230, study PRJEB22623) | gut metagenome | biome: sheep rumen | host: Ovis aries | place: New Zealand
CTTGCTTTATCATCAATAAATCTAGTCTTTAAGAATCCTGATTTTGTAATTTCAAACTTAGGATCATAACAAACAATATCGCCGTTTTGAATGCCAAGCTTTAATACATCATCTTTACTCTTAACTTTTTCATCAATTCTAACTTCTAAATTATCAATACTTCTTTGCTTTGTTTTTGAATCATCAAAAACATGAACAGCTGGCGAAGTTGATTGAATAGTTCCAGTATATACTTTTCCGCTTCTTGTATATATCTTACAATATTCACCATCTAATGATGGAGTTACTGGACCACCTAGTGTAGTTAAAGCTAATGCACCATTTGCTTTTACTGATCTAACCATTAAACCAAGTGTATCTAAATGAGCACTAGTAGCAACTAACTTACTTGAGTCAAGTCCCTTTTCACTTACTTCAATAGCACCATTATTCATTATTCTATAATCGCATCCAAACTCATCTAAATATTTTGAAACAACTTTAACAGCGTTTGCTGTATATCCAGATGGTGAATCACATGTAAACACATCCTTTGAAATCTTTTCAAATGCCTTCTTATCAAATTTAATCATTCTCTTTACCTCCGTCACTTCTTATTACAATTGCATAAGCATAACCATTTTCTATTTCACTTTTTATAATTATACTATTATTGATTTCTTTCTTATTAATATATACACAAAATGAATTTAAATTTTTATAAAGCCCTGTTCCTTTTTCTTTTAAATATGCTTCCTTAATGGTCCATAATTTAAAGAAATCATTTTTACAATCTTTGCTATCTTTTAAACACTGATATTCCTCATCACAAAAAAATCTCTTTGCAAGTTCCATATATTTTCTGTCATCTACTCTTTCAATATCACAACCCACTTCACAATCGCTCAATACTAAATAAGCCATATCAGATGAATGTGAAATGGAAAAATATATAGGATTATTTTCTATATACGGTTTACCGTATTCATTATACACAATCCTATCTTCATATTCGTTTAAACCAAAATCAGCCAAAGCTTTCTTAAACAAATAACCAGATGCAAGTGATAACAATCTATCAATCTTCTCTTTGTACTTTAATATTTTTTCTTGACGATGTTTTGGTAAAGAATTAAAAACTTGTTCATATCGATCATCATCAAATTCACTAATACTAGTCTTGTATTCTTTTATAATCATGTTAATAATTCCTCTTTAATTCATTATACTATATTTTATATTTTTCTTCTAGTTTATTAATCAAAAGAATACACTATATTAATAAGAAAAAGATTTAAAAAAAGATCATACCGAAGTATGATCATTTTTATATCAATTCTTTTTTATCATATGTTATATATGAAAGTATTGCAAACACTAAACTGATGACAACACTTATTACAATGCACCAAATACTAATACTACCATTAGCAATGATACCTCTTATGTCAGCTAAACTATAAAGACTTAAATACCTAAAAAACTTCACCTTGTTTGACATTTCAGAAATAGTATTAAACAAATAGAAAATAAATACCATCATCAAACTAATACCTAATACTTTTTTATTTCTATTTAATAAAGTAGTTATAAATAGATTAATAAAGAACAAAGGAAGCGCAACTAATAAAATGCTAAAGCAAAGCAAGAAAAACTCTTTTTGATTAAATGAACCGCTTATCAATAATGCAATATAATTAAATAATGTAAAAATAACAACAAGTGATACTAAATAAATTAAAGCAGCAATCAATTTATTCGTTAATATATTTTTTCTCCTTATTGGTAGAAATCCTAAATACTCAATTGTTTTATCTTTTTCTTCCTTAAATAAAATACTAGAACCAAGTATTGAAGCATAAAAACCAATACTCAATAATACAATTGTGAATCCTTCACTTTTAACCCATCCATATGCAGTATCAATATTAGTTATATCCATATTAAATGCTTTTAAAACACTCTCGGGAAAAATAGCCATCAACTCGTTCATACTTTCCTTTGCTTCATCATTAATAATATATGGATAAATTAAATATACAATAAAAAACAATACAACTAAAATAGATGCAATTATAATGAAACTCTTTAAATTATCTTTTAATTCCTTTTTTATCATTTCATCACCTACATATAATAATTGATAAACAAGTCTTCTAAAGATACTTCTTCAATCAATAATGTTTCGATATCATATTTAGCTAAACAACTAGTTACTTCATTTGGTTTTAACTTATTAATGAATGTTACCTTACCATCTTCTTCTCTCACAAATTGCAAATCTAATTCTTCTTTTATTCTTTCAATATCTTTTGATTTGATTGTTAAATAAGTAAAATAATCTTTTTTGATATTCTCAATTGTATCTTCTTTAATGATCTTTCCATCTTTAATAAATCCAACGACATCACAAATATTAGATAATTCACTCAATACATGTGATGAATATAGAATAGTAGTGTTCTTCTTTTTTTCTTCTACTAAGATATCATGAAATGTTTTTTGCATAATTGGATCAAGACCAGATGTAGGTTCATCTAAAATCAATATTTTGGGTTCATGCATTAACGCTAAAACAATACCTACCTTTTTTAAATTACCTAAAGACAAATCACTAATAGTTTTAGATTCATCAATATGAAGTAGTGATACTAATTCTTCTCTTCTTTGCTTTAAATCTTTCTTATAAAAAGACTCATGATAATCAAACATCTGCTTGATTGTGAAATCATTATATAGATTTATTTCACTTGGCAAATAACCAATATCATTTTTGATATCTAAATCATCTTTATCAAATTCTTTTCCACTAATATAAATCTTACCGTCATCTTTATTAATTAAACCTAAAGTAGTTCTAATGGTCGTTGACTTGCCTGCACCATTAGGACCGATGAATCCATAAATCTTTCCCTCTTCAATTTTTAAAGAAACATCTTCAACACCAACAGTTTTGCCATAATACTTCTTTAAGTTTTGAATATCAATAACCATTCTTCCCATATTAATTACCTCTTACATTTTAATAATATTACCTTTCTTACATATTTTATCACAAAAAAGTGTATATGTAAGTGTATTTCTTAAAGATTAGCAATAAAAAAAGTTGTGCATAAAACACAACTATTTATAAATCAATTATTTAAATGTTCCAAAAGCAGCAATAGCTTCATCAACTGTCATAGTTCCATTTGTCACTTGAGCACCAGCTTTACGAACTTGTGTATCAGGAGCATCAGCTAATCCCAATTTGTACATATAAATTATCTTATCAACGTTTTCGCCAAGCGCAGAATAAATTTCATCCAGCTTCATATCCTTGCATGGTGTAACCATTCTCTTGTTTTGTGCCATTGCATTAAGTTCAGAAGTTGAAACTAAAAATCTCATAAATTCATTTACTATTGATAAATTCTTACTATTCTTATTTACAGAAAAACCAATAGAAATTGTATTCAAGAAGTAACTACCAGTTTCTGTAGATGGAACTAGTCTGAAACTATACTTGAAAGGATTTGCTTGGAATGCTTCAGATTGAATTTCACGTTTCTTAGTTCCTGATACTGTATTACTTGAAGACATCATCATTGGAACATCACCTTCAAAGAATCTCTTAATTACTGAATTATAATCATCCGCAATTTCATTACAGCTCTCTAAATCAACAATACCTTTGCTCATGAAATCAACAATTAAATTCAATGATGATCTCATATACTCGCCAGCTTCAGGTTTTAAGGCATTTAAATCTTCAATAGCTTTTTCATTTCCACTAATGCTTCTACAGAAATGAGGGAAGAATAGAGAATATAACATAGGTGAATTCTTATTATAGCCCATTATTGGATTAGCATAACCAGCTGCTTTTAGCTTATTACAAGCATCAACTAATTCACTATATGTAGTTGGAACTTTAATATTTTCCTTTTCAAAAATATTCTCATTAACAAGCATTCCATAAGTTGTTGTGAAAATTGGAACAATAGATATTTTACCAAGTTTATCTTTAGCTAATAATCCATCTCTAATACATGATAGATCAATTTTTAAATCTTCAGCAGATAAATCTTCTGCGTTTTCAAACAAAATACTATAATCATCTGAATCCATCATCCAAGGCATTGCAAAGTAAATATCGGGAGCTTCTTCACCTAATAATGTTGTAGCAATAACACGATTATAATTATCTAATTTAGTATACTTAAGCTCTACATTTGGATAAAATTCATTAAAACGATTAAATTCTACTTCTAATGCTTCATTATTATCATAATGTCCAGCTACAGTAATTACACCGGATATTTCCTTATCTAATGCTGGTTTATATCCAACATCTTCTTCATTCTTTTTACAACCAGTAAATGCAAACAAAGTCACAATTAAAACTAATAAGCACAATGCTTTTCTCATCTTTTTCATCATTGTTTACTCCTTATTTTCTTTATTTCATTAATAACAATATCAATATCAATTGGCTTTGCAATATGACCATTCATACCAGCATTAATACATTCAGCTATATTTTCTGAAAAAGCATCTGCGGTCATAGCAATAATAGGAATATTTGCTTTTTTTGGATTATCTAACGCACGTATTCTCTTAGTGGCTTCAAGCCCATTCATCTCTGGCATTTGAATATCCATAAAAATTAAATTATATTGATCATCGCTTGATGCTATCAATTTTTCTAAACATTCCTTGCCATTTTCAGCTCTCTCAGAAGAAACACCATACATATCAAGTAAAATACTAATGACTTCCCAATTCATATCATTATCTTCGGCTATTAATACATTAGTACCAGTGATATCTATGTTTTGTACATCATTTTTTAAATTATCAGTTGAATCTATTTTTATTATCATATCTTATCTTATCAATCTCCAAATCAATAGTGATTGTAAAAGTAGTACCTACTCCTTGTTCACTAGTGCACTCGATTGTTCCTCCCATTAAATCAACCATCTTCTTAGTAATAGCAAGTCCTAAGCCAGTTCCCTGAATCTTATTAACTCTCGAATCAACTTGACGTGAGAATGAGTCATACATAGTCTTCATAAACTCAGGAGTCATTCCCATACCATTATCACTAACAACAAATATTTGTTTAACGCATCCTTCTTTAGTACTTTCTTCTTGCCTCAAGTATACTAATACTTTACCATTCTCAGGTGTATACTTTACTGCATTAGATAGTATATTAATATAAATCTGATTAAGTCTTATCTTATCGGCATATAAATAATCCTTATCAATATTTTCGATATTGAATTCAAAATACAAATTCTTTTCTTTTATCATTGGTTGTAACATATGAACCAAGTTCTTTGATGATTCAGTAATTGAAAAGATTATAGGATTAAGTGTCAACTTACCGCTTTCAATTTTTGAAATATCTAGTATATCATTGATAAGTGTCAACAAATGATTACTAGCAATAGATATCTTATGCAGCTTATCCTGAAGTATTTCTTTATTATCAATCATCTTTTCAGCTATTGTTGTTAAACCTATGATAGCATTCATTGGTGTTCTAATGTCATGTGACATTGTAGAAAGGAATGCAGTCTTAGCTTTATTAGCTGATTCAGCTGCAATAGCCATTTGATGTAGTCTCTTATTGGTAACACGCATATATATTGAATTAAGAAGTAACAATACAAATAAAGCAATAGTACTAACACCGACTAAAAGCCAATCAATCGTCTTTCTTGAAATTTCTGAAGTCCTAATATAGCTAAGTATAGACCATCCATTTGATAAAACAAGTGGTGTATGAGCAATAATACATGAATTACTCTTTGAATCATTCATAGTAAAACTTCCAGTAGATGTACTCATATCATTTTTAAGCGCTTCAAGTCCACTATTATCTATCTCGTTGTATGCCCTATAAAACTCATAAAAATTATTATTTTTATAAGAATTACCTCTAATAATATAATCACCATTGCTATTGATGAGTGACAATTCTGCTTTTTGAAATTCCTTTTGAGGGAATACCCATTTATCTTGCAACTCAGAAACGTATACAACTCTCAATAATAATGTTGCTTTTTCTTCATCAGTGACAGAATCGTATGTCTTGATTTTATTGATAAAAGCAAGCGATTGAATACCATTCATCGGATTGGTATATTCACAGCTAATATTAATCCCTTTTCCTACATCAGAAATCCAATCTGTTTTATCAAGCACTTTCATACTTGCATATGAAACAGTATACTTACTAGGGTCATTAATGCTAGGTCTTGTAGAAAGTCCAGTCAATCCATCTACATAAATCAAGTGCGCCATTGCATTTTTTAATACGTGAGAATTTGCAACATAATTTCTTGCTTCTTCCAACGTCATATGCTGTGAATTGATATAATTTGCCCAAACATCACAAATTCGCTGTTCTCCTTCAAGATAATTTCCAGTAATGTTCTCCATTGCAACTGTCATATCTTCGAATTTAACAACTTGGTTTTTGTACCCTTTTTCATAATCCATACGTGAATAAATAACAACAAACAATGAAATTCCTAGTATAATAAAAAAGTTTATAAAAAAAAGTAGTTTATGCTTCATCCTCTAACTCCCGCATTTCTTTCACTGAAATTATATTTTGAATATACCATAATTATATTTCATTGTCAATTAAGACAAAAAAACACATGCATCATATAATTAATCTATTTGTTTTTCAGCCATTTTTTTCAGTTACATCTATATAGATAAAAAAGAACTTATCAAAATGATAAGTCCTTTTTTCAGAGGTCAATCTTTCAAATCTCCATTTTTATATGATTTGATGTATGATTTGAAATTAGCTAAACATTTGCCCTTTTTCTTACATTCGCTACATCCACAAGAACATGCTCCTTTTCCCTTAATCACTTTTTTAATTTCATGTACAAAGGGAAGCACAACAAGTAGAATAGCAATAATTATAATTATTGGCTCAAACCATTTCATATTATTTTACCACTTTACTAGTCATCTTTTGACCAATAAACCAAATACCAAATACTAAAGCAATTACTACAATAATACTTAAAACACCTAAAAGTGCATTAACACCAAATAATAGCCCAATTAAATATACTACTACACTAACAACATATGATGCTCCTACCCACCAAAGAATAGTCATCCAAAAACCTTTCTTTGAACTTTCGCCTTTTGCTGTTCCGATTGCTGCAAAGCAAGGGAAAGTAATAAGGTTATATGCTGCAAAAGCATAAATTTGTGCATTGTTTAAAGTAAGTGAACCGGGTTCTAAACCAAGATTTGCCATAGTTGCTACAACATCTTCTTTAGCAATTAATCCTGTTATTGTTGCAACTGTATACTTCCAGCCATCATCACCAATTGCCCATCCGCATGGATAGAATATATATTTTAATGCATGACCAATAGAAGCAAGAATTGAATCTTCAATATCATCAACTAATCCATTCCAGAATTGCCAACCAAAGCTAGATAAGAACCAAATTAAAATAATTGATGCAGTAATAATTGTTGATGCTTTGATTACGAAATGTTTTAATTTTTCCCATAAATGTATACACAAACTCTTGAATTGAGGTAAGTGGTATTGAGGTAATTCCATAATAAATGGAGATACTTCTTTATTCTTACTAAATGCTTTAATTAATAAAGCAGAAAGAATAGCAACTACAATACCTAATAAATAAATTGAGAATACAAATACATCACCTAAGAAACTACCTGTAACACATAAAGCAAGCATTGCCCAAATAGGTGCCTTAGCTCCACAACTAAAGAATGGAGTAAGTCTAATTGTCATATCACGTTCTTTTTCATCTTCTAGAGTTTTTGCTCCCATCATTGCTGGAACTGAACAACCAAATCCCATCAATAGAGGGATAAATGATTTACCACTTAAACCAAACTTTCTAAATGCTCTGTCCATAATAAATGCAACACGAGCCATATATCCACTATCTTCTAAAATCGAAATAAATAAGAACAATAATAGAATTTGAGGAAGGAAACTGAAGATTGAATCAAGACCAGTTAATAATCCATCACAAACTAAACCAGTATACCAAGTTCCCTCAGGCATGAAACCTCTAAATAAATCAATTATAGCTCCGGTAACATAACCCATCCAACTTTGTAAGAAAACACCAGGAGAAGGTATACCTTCTAATAATAGACTTCCTTCTTCTACCATTCCATCATAACCCATTCCAGTAAAGAAATTGATCCATCCTTCGTTTGCAATTGAAATGCCAAATATCTTATTTAATCCAAATAAGTCTTCACTGAATGTTAAATGGAATACAACAAACATAATTACTAAGAAAATTGGAATAGCAAATATTCTATGTGTTAATACTCTATCTACTTTATCAGTTTTTGTTACTGCTTCATGTTTGTTCTTCTTAACAACTTTTGAAAAATGTTTAGTGATATATTTATATCTTATATCTGCTATTCTTCCTTCAAAGTCTCCTTCAAAAGAATCATTTACATATCTTTCCTTAAACATTGATAGGCTTTCGTTTTCTTTAACGTGATTTGCTACTTCAATTTCGTCGCCTTCAATTAATTTGATTGCATGAAATAAAGGACTTTCAATACTTGCTTGATTAAATAAATCGTATGCATCATTTACTAGATTCTTTAAATCACTTTCACTTAGAACACTAGTCCCTACTCTCTTCTTTTTAGCTTCATTGAAGCATACTTCCATTAAATCATCAATGCCTTTTTTCTTTAAAGCTGATATCTCAACAACTTTAACACCCAAAGTTTCTTCTAATGCTTTTGAATCAATTACATCTCCGCTTTTATCCAAAACATCTGTCATATTTAATGCTACAACTACTGGAACATCGATTTCCAATATTTGTGTTGTTAAATAAAGGTTTCTTTCAAGATTAGTTACGTCTACAATGTTAATAACTAAATCAGGTTTCTCATCAACAATATAATTTCTAGATATTACTTCTTCTGGAGTATATGGTGATAATGAATAAATACCAGGTAAGTCTACTATATCAATAGGTTCACCTAACTTCTTATATACACCTTCTCTTTTATCAACTGTTACACCTGGCCAATTACCTACATGAGCAGTTGAACCAGTCAAACTATTAAATAAAGTTGTTTTTCCACAATTTGGATTACCTGCTAATGCAAACTTCATACTAAATTTCCACCTCCACATTACTTGCTTCATCGCGTCTCAAAGATAATTCATATCCTCTAATTGTTACTTCAATAGGATCTCCTAAAGGAGCTAATTTTTTTACAGTAATACTTACTCCAGGAGTAATTCCCATATCAAAAATTCTTCTACGTAATTTACCTTTAGCACTAATCTTTTGTACTACACAGCTTTCACCTACTTTTAAGTCACTTAATAATTTTGTCATTTTTTTATACCTCACTCGACAAATATTTTACTAGCAAGATCATAATTTAATGCAACCCTGCTTTCCATAACCTTCAAAACAATAACACCATTATTATTTTGAATCACTTCTACATTACCAGTTTTCACAATACCTAAATTTTCCAAATGCTTTTTAACTTTATCGTCGCTAGCAATTTTCATAATTTTGTAGCTGCCACCAGCATTCGAAAACACAACAGGAATCATATAAACCTCCTTATTTGTTATCATACGCTAACATTATACTCGCTTTGTTAGCATATGTCAACATTTTTGTTGTCTTTTGCTAACAAAAATAATTTGATTATTAATTAATATTAGTATATAATGTTACTAGTGAGGTGTGTTATGAACATTTATGAATCAGCTGAAGACTACTTAGAAAGAATATTAATGTTAAACAATGAAGGAAAAAAAGTAAAATCTATTGATCTAGCAAGAAGTTTTGATTATTCGCGAGCATCAATTTCAAGAGCAATCAATAACTTAGCTGACGAAGGATTCATCGATATCATCAATGGATATCTAATCCTAACTGAAAAAGGAAAATTAATCGCAAGCAAAATGTTAGAAAGACATATTGTATTGTCTGATTTCTTTGTTTCACTGGGCGTAGAAAAAAAACAAGCATTAGTAGATGCTTGTAAAATTGAACACGATCTAAGCGATGAAACATATAATAAGTTAGTTAATCACATAAAAAAGCAAAAATAAAAAGACTTCCATAAGAAGTCTTTTTTTATTAATCAAGAAAAATACAATATAGTCTTATGAATTAAAACACCAGCAAAAAGTTTTCCTAACATTATTTCGCTTTCACTATCATAATGAGCTAAATCAGGAGTATCAACTGGTTCTTGATCGTAATGAAGCCCAGCTTCAATTGTATTGATGAAATAGTTATGATCACTTTCATTGCTATATTCTATTTTTGCTTCGTTCACATTTTTATATTCTATCCAATAAGCAGAATCACTAATACCAGCATCAATAAAATCTATTGTTTCTTGATATGATGATAAATCTTTTCTCAAAAAACTAACAAATTCTTTAGTATTCTTATAATATCTCTCATCGAACCTCAAACCAGCATCGCTTTCTCCTTGCATCCAACAAATACCGTCTATTGTGTACTTATAACCTTTATTTGTTAAATAATCTAAAGATGCCTTTGTAAAGTTTATAGCTGCCTCATATAATTCTCCTCGTTTATATTTTCCATTCATCCATTGATTATCTAAAACGGAGCCTCCCCATGAATATTTAATGATGAAACATTTTAATCCAGCTTCTTGGTAAGTTAAACTGATTCCAACTTCTGGTCCAAACTGCTCTTTTGAAGCACCATTTCCTAAAGAACAAGTCACAAATTCATTATTTGAAGAGTTAGATCCATTCTCACAAATGTAATTAATATAAACACTATCAATTCCTTTACTTGCTTTTTCATAAGTTTCAATATTCTTTTCTCTTAAATAGCTACTGTTTGAACAACCTGTTGCATTTGATTGCCCATATAATAGAACAACTCTAATCTTTTCATCATTAACATTATTTAAAGTATCTTTAACCGAAAAATCAGTAATTGCACCAAGTTTATCAGCTTTGTTACAAGAAGAAAAAGAAATCAAACTTAGTAATAAGACTATTACAATTAATACCTTCTTCATTATTACTCTTCTTTCAAAGATAAAGTTACTGATGCCCTATTTAGCAAAGAATTAAGTTCAGTTCTACTCATATTATTAATATGACCAAGCTTTGTATACCTCCACTCACTTTCACTATAGAAAACTGATATAGCATTACCATTATATAAAACTATATCCCCTGGAACAACATTCATTTGTATATCGTTTCTAGTAATTGATTTCCCAATTGCTCCAGTTTGTTCAAATCCACCGTATTCACTCATATTAATAGTTAGTGGCATTAATTTATAAAGATCTTTTACAGATTCATTATCTTCCCAGCTAACTTCAACCTCTTGTTCATCTATAAATAATTTCATTTCTTTTTTCATCTCACTTTTAACCTCTACTTTTTGTTCTAACCAGTCAACAATTTCATCTTTTGATGCACTTGCTGAAAATCTCTTTCCTTCCATCCAATTAGCTTTTATAGCACTTTTTGCTAAGTTCGTAGCACTACTACCTATAGGAGAACTACCTGAAGTACAAAATGGGATTATGGTCTTATCACTAAAATCATATGACTCTATGAAAGTGTATAATATTTTAGGTGCTTGTCCCCACCAAATTGGATATCCTAGAACAATAGTATCATATTTAGAGATATCACTAATAGCATTTTTAATTTCAGGTCTTGCACTTTCATCATTTTGCTCTCTATTAGCACGACAATCAGAATTATAGTTAATATCAGCTTGAGTATATTCTTGTTTAGGAACAATCTCAAAAATATCACTTTTCAAATGTTCCTGTGCATAAATAGCTAGTTTTTTTGTATTATTCGTTACAGAAAAATAAACCACTAAAATATTACTATCTTTTGTAATATAACCTGTATTAGGATCATCAGTTGTATTTAAACCATCAGAAGCATCTATGTTATTCGGAATATTAAGTATATCTTTCTCTGAATTCCCATTATTTGAACATCCACATAATACAATTAATAAAAGAAATATGATTAAAATCTTCTTCATTTCTCTATCTCCTTATATATTTTTCATCTTTATCATCTACAATCAAAGAATACTTTTCAACTTCCATATGCAAATCATATTTTTCTTTTAATAACTTAATCTTATTCATCAAATTAAGTTCATGATGTCTATCAAGCGCCTCTTGATTTATCCAAGAATCAACTAATAAAACACTGTCATCATCTTTAACAGGAAAAAAATATTCATATCGAAGATTACCATCCTCTTTTCTTATTTCATTAACAATTCCTGATGACAACATCTCATTCACAAATTTCTTTGCATTTCCTTCTATACCTTTATAACGAATTAGACATGTTATCATAAAATACTACCTTTCTTTATTTCATTTTCGTCTACTTACATTTATATTATAATACTTGGAGTTAACTCTAAGTCAAGGAAAAAATAAAAGGATTGAAATTAAATTGTACAAGCACAGCCCCAATTCTCCTCACATACACAGAAAAGCCTCGCCCCAAATTGCCAAATAAAGCTAAGCGCCAAGCACCTGCATGCATTATATCGTGTATTTTTTTATTTGCGAACCCTTTTGCTAATAATTTGCACAATACTTGCGCAAAGCATAAAAAAAGCCAAGAATAAGCTCAGCACAGCGCAAAAAAAAGGCCCCGCATCCAGCAGAGTCTTCTTTTAATATTATTAGCTTGTAGTCTAATACTCTTTGTCTAAGCTATAAGCTAATCATTTTTCACTCCGTATCTATTACTCCAAGAAGATATGCATATGCACTACCAGAGCATCCAACATACTTAATAGTTCCATCTTCGCATAACTTATATATCAACGAGTATGTCATTTTTGTTGTTGCCAATCCAAAGAAACTATCATTATTGCCAACAGCAATATATAATACATCATCCAATTCTATTGCATTAATAATTGAACAACTAGTATCAAAAATTTCTTCAGTTATATTAATATAGTCATTTAATTCCCTTAATGCTGTTAATGATGTTATTTCTTCATCATTTTTACTTAATATTACTTTATCAGATGAAATGTAATATTTATCTCTATTATCATTATATGATTGTTCACTTAACTCTTTAGTTTGTTGTTCATCACAGAGCAAATTTGTTTCAACGTCCACACATTTCATTTCAAAATTGGTATCTATATAGAATAAATAATTATGATAAAGTTTATCAACACGCCGACAGGAATTTAAAACAACTTCATATTTATTAAAGTTATAATCATATATAGTACATTTTTCATTAAAATCTTTTGATGCATAACAATTATTGCAAAGTTTATAATTTGTACCATCTACTTCAACATCCATTATATTTCCATGAATATCAAAAAAAGTCCATTTATCATTATTATTAAGGAGCAAATAATCATTAAGTTTTACTAAAGTGGATTTTTCTGAACTAAACAATAATATTTCTACTTTTAAAGTCTTAACATTTATTCTACAAACAATTTTATCATTTTTAGTTTTGTTACTATAATCAGCACTTACATACACATAATCTCCTAATAACTGTACACTCCATGTGTCAATATGATTATTAATTCTTTTTTGATTTTTCTTTAATTCTGCTCTGATTAAAGAGTCATATTTATAAACAACCTTATCCTTTGTTATTTGATGCTCTTCAATAATTGTAATACCATCTTTACCACATATGTTCATCATTTGATTAAATTTTGCTTCGTATTCATTATTCGTTTTACAACCACTTAAAATGATGCAAAGGAACAAAATTACTAAAAATAAAGTTTTCTTCATGAGCATAACCTCCTTACACAAATATGACAAATGAACACACAAAAATGTGATATTTTTATTAATCTATTATCATTATATCATATTATTAATAAAGAGCACAAAATACAATCAAATTCTTAGATTTACTTCAGCAGTATCACTTCTTTTATCCAATACATCACCATATCTAAAGTGTATGTCATTATAAGCATAGAATATGTTCTTACATTTGTTTAACTTCTTCTTAATTTTTTTAGTTCTAGTTTTACTATTTCTCATAAGCCCTCCAAGTTGTTTTAATACATTTCACTATGTACAAGCACAGCCCCAATTCTCCTCATATGCACAGAAAACCTCTCCTAGCCAAGCGCCGGCATGCATTATATCGTGTATTGTTTTATTTGCGAGCCCCTTTGCTAATAATTTGCATAAAACTTGCATATTGCATTAAAAAAAGACTATGCTTTTTGCATAATCTTATTCTTGAACAACTATTGTTCATTTGCAATAATTTTTTGTTTTATAGTTTCAATATCGGATTCAGCAATTATCGATTGATAATTACTTATATCAACATTATCCATAAATAAATTCACTGAATTATCCTTATATATTAACATATATTTTTCCTTACTTAACGTTGGTGTTAGTTCATCAACTACATCTTTATAATCCTTAGATTCATCTCCATCAATACTAATAAATAAACTACCTTCTTTTACTTCGAAATATAAAGGAACTTCGGGAAAAAAATAAAGATTTTTACCCTCTAAATAATAACAATAATTATATATTACCAAATCAATATTAATTTGCTCTTCTTTCAATCTCTCAAATAATTGATAAGTGAAACTTTTATAGTAATGATGCGAATATCTTATTCTCTTAATTCTTTTTGAGTAAGAATTTTTGTATTTTGGATATTCTTTGATTAAACACACTAAATAATATATCCCAACAATTAGTGTGAATGGAAAAAAATTATTGCTAGAATTATTATCCAGATGCTCATCGTTACTCTTTTCATATATATTTCACTCCAACATTATTTAGATTATATCGTTTTTTCTCCATTTTATCAATCAATTATACAGTACAAAGCTAGGTCAAAGTAAAAAAAATCATGCATTTTGCATGATCAATTTCTTAAATTCTTGTTATTAGCACCGTTCTAGCTAGGCATGGCATTTTTGTATTCATGAGAAGCTTTGAGCTTGTGCTTTAACACAAATGTACAAGCACAGCCCCAATTCTCCCCTAGTGTACAGAAAAGCCTCTCCTCAAATTGCCAAGTAAAGCTCAGCGCTAAGCCACTCATTGCAATGTAAAGCCCAGCACACGCCTCGCATGTATTATGTCGTGTTTTAGTTTATTTGCGAACTATTTTGCTAAAAAACTTGCGAAATACTTGCACAAAGCATAAAAAAAGACCATACCTTAAGTATGATCATTTTTTAAAAGTATGATACCTTGTTTATAGCACTAGCTAAGCATTGCCAGGTGCAGCATTTTTGTGCATGCGTGAAGCATTGAGCTTGTGCTTTTACAAAAATCAATCCCAGCAATCAAAAATGGTGACCTAGACGGGGTTCGAACCCGTGAATGTAAGCTTGAGAGGCTTATGAGTTAAACCACTTCTCCACTAGGCCAAATGACTTTTAGATTTTAACACACAATATACTAAAAGTCAAAGTTTATTCATCTAAAAGTCCAGTTATCTTCTTTATTCTTCTTGTTTATCTGTACATTAGCCACATCAACAAAATATTGATTACGTCTTATACTAGTATAATAGACTGGAACAACATCTCCTTCACTGATATCAAATCCATTTTTATATGCTTTACTAGTAAATTTCTTTTCTGCCCATTCACAATCAATCCTATAATATTGATTCTTACTATTATAAGAAGTTCCATCCGGATACACTCTTGTAACTACCGCATCCACTCTTCTTCCATTCTTCACAATATCTTTATAGCTATTAAATGCGATTACAGTTCCTATATAGATATATCCAAATCCACCAAAAAATATTAAACCGACAACCATTAGAAGAATTGTGAAAAAGGTAGTATTAGTCATATATCTAATGTCTTCAGGATAACTCTTATTAACTCTTGCACTAATTAAAGACCCAACTTCACGCGATTCATTAACTCCACTAAGCAAAACATGTTCAAAGTTTTCACCATTATACGAATATGATACATATATTTCATAGCTAATAGTTTGATTGCCATCACTATCGGTAGCAACATTTTTCTCAACAGCATCAATTTTTGCTTCAATTACTTCACTTTTATTATTAAATGATATTGTTTTAATAAGTAATACGATACCAATTATTAAACAAACAAGACCTGCAAGTGATAGTATTACCTCTATAATCCTTAATCCTGTATTTTTTCTATATTCAACAGTCATTATAATCTCCTTGGATCAAAGATAACTCCACAATCTCCTACTCCATAAAGTTTACCTCTAGTATAACAATATGAATTACATTCCTGGAAATTATCAAAAGATACTTTAAATATCTTATCCATTTCAACGTTTTTAGCTACATCATAAAACTCTTCCATCTTACTTTTAGGATACATTACAGCCCCATGTCCAACTAGAAAGTTATCAAAATCATATTTTAAAGTTCTCTCTAACATCTTAACATATGTGCTTAAAGGAAGAGATTCCTCTAAAAATAGCCAAACAAATGGGCAAGCAGCATCACTAACAAGCATCAACTTCCATTTTTTAATATATAATCCGATTGATCCGTGAGTATGCCCTTCCATTTTTATTACTTCTAAATCTACATCTCCTAAATCAAATACATCTCCAACTTCTAACAGTTTTAAATTTCCAGTTCCTTCATTTATGTATTTATCAACATCAAATCCGTCTGGAAGCACATTTAGTCTCTTAGCAGATTCAATATTTCTCTTTCTTCTATCAACTCCACAATGCTTTTTACATAATTCCACATCATCCTTATGTATATAAACGTATTCAAATTGATAGTTTCCACAGGCATGATCCATATGTCCATGACTGTTCACTACAATTAAAGGCTTATCAGTAATACTCTCTACTTCTTTTTTTAAATCTCCGATGCCATAACATGTATCAAATAATAATGCTTTATCGCGTCCAATTACTAACGTTGCTAAAACTCCTAACGCATCTTTGATTTGATATAATGAATCATTATACTTTGTTACTGTAAAGTATGCCATATACTCCCACCTCTATTTTTTCATTTATGTCCTATATTAATAAGAAAGAGTTTTTCTCATTAATGTTATTATTTCAATTGGCAGGGCCTATTGGATTCGAACCAATGCATGTCAGATTCAGAGTCTGAAGCCTTACCGCTTGGCTAAGGCCCTATAATATAAAGGCTAAATAAATTAATTTAGCCTTTCTTATTAATATTGTATCGAATTGTAATACTAATTATTCACCACTACCACCAAACATTTGAGAATATAAATCCTCTAACTTGCTTGGATCAGATACATTATTTGTGATTTGTGCAAAGAATTCTTCTTGAGCTTCTGTAGAAAGATTGTTAACAGCAGCAACAAGTGCCTCTGTATCTTCAGCTTCAAGTGTTCCATTATTTAATGCTTCTTGAACATCATTCAAAGCATCTTGTACTTCTGCTACAGTTTCTGCATCACTTTCACTAAATCTTGTAGTATCTAATGTAACACCAGCTCCTAATGTATCATTAATTAATGTTGTTACAGTATCAATTGTACTAGCTAAAGTAGCATCTGTATACTCTACAAAGATCTTTAAGCAATCTTTATCAAATGAAATCTTACTTACTTCAAGAGGAGTAGAAGATGAATCCATACTATCTTTAATGAATGTATTAAATACATCTGCACTAAATTCTAACGCATTTTCAGTAGCATTATACTTTAACATATCATCTGATTTGAAGTTAGCAGCTAGCATATCAGTCATAAATTTGCTACTAATATTGATATTATTACCTAGTTTAATAGTATTAGCTAACTTAATTTGTACGTTCTTATCATCAATTTGAATAGTATTACCGGCTAAGATAGCAGTAGTTTTTACATCGTTGATATTTAAAATAATAGATATTTCCACAGTTTTACCATCTTCTGATATATCAAATACGATTCCTTCAACCGCAAATTTGAAGTTTACACCAGCTAAAATCTCAGCTTCAATCTTAAAATCCTTATATCCTTCAGTATTTGTATAGATAAATCTACTAAAATCTTGCTCAGTTAATGTAATAAACTTTTCTGCACTAGGATTTGCTAATGAAGACATAACCATTGTTTGTGCTTTACTCTTAATCATCAGCTCAGAATCAAATTCTTCTTTAATTCTTTCATCTAAAGTTGTCTTAGAATCCTCAACTTTCAATGCATCTAAGTCAACTCTTAGTCCGAATAACTTATCAAACATACCAAATTTAAGCATATCATTAGCTGGATCAAACAAAACATTCAATAATTCGCTCTTCATTGAACCATCTTCTTCACTTCCTAAGACGCCATGTACCCAATCAGAGAAGTCTTGTTTGTTTGCAATCAATGTATAATCATCAATATTGAACTTAAATGGTAGGTTAACCTTCTCAAGTTGAGCATTAACTTCCTTATTAATGTCAATGCTTGACTTAATTTTATCTAATACAAAGTTACTTAACGTTCCATTTATAAGCTTAATCTTACCCATTTGTAATTCATTGATGTGTAAAACATACTCTTCTTCCTTAGTTTCGGCACTAAAAGTGAAGAATAATCTTGTTTTATACTTGCCTGCTATATCGCCTGTAATATTAATTGTTACATTTTCACCGTTAATCTTTCCATACAGGCTCTTAGCACCTAATGCTTTTCCACCTACAAGTGGTAAATCACTAGGGATTTCAAATGAAAAAGCATATATTTCCTTTGAAGTTGTTCCGCTTTTTGGATTAAAATCTGGATTTAGATACTTTCTTATCATTGAAAACAGTAAGATATTTAATGAATCTTCATCAAATACTAAGTCCAAATTGTAATCTTCTTCCATATTATCTAGTCCATAAGCCACTCTTTGGGCAATTATTGTATCAGTTGTTGCTGAAGTATCGTATAAATCGATTGGAGCCTCATCAGTATTATCACTGATAGCATATAAAGTAAGGCCAACAACTGCTCCTACTATTAAAAGAGCAATTAAAACTAGCCCGATTACCAATTTAAATAGTTTTCTAATCATAAAACCTCCTAAATTTTATTTACAATTGATTATACCATATTCATTACTATTTGTTAATTTTTTTATTTTAACTTTAAGGTTATATTAATAAGTCATTCAATCAATTGCTTTTAAACTGTGATTTTTAAAGCCATTGTTAGAAATCAAATCAAAATAGGAGTTGACCCCGAAATTTGCGCTACAATCAATTTGTTTTTTCAAACGAAAATTTTTTTCTCAAGCAACTTTGTTTTTGCCATTTTTTGCCTTGAATTTCGCTCAGAATTTATTTCTTATGGTTTCGAGAATAAATAGTTATCTTATAACGTCAATAGATTTCACGCGAAAAATCAAAAAAACCAATTTTTAGGCTAAAAATCCTAAAATTGGTTTTCTGATTTGCAATTTTTTTAAATTGAATTCTAATTTTCTTCTTTTACAGTTAGATTCCTAACCCATTTTTCTTTTCTAATAAAAGCATTACTTAAGAATAATTTTACAATGTCAAGAGCATGAGTTGCGAGGTATGTAGTTACAATTGTGATGCCCCAAGCCTCTGCATTCACTCCCATAACGATTGCAATAGGTATTCCGACTAGATAAGTAGGCCCTTGATCAAGGATTACAGCCCTTAAACTGTCTCCTCCAGCACGTAAAGTGAAGAAACATACCGCATTATAACAATAAATAGCAGTAAATATGCTAGTTATTGATAAAATCTTAATCATAATTGATATAACTTCAGGGTCAGAAGTAAAAACTCTTGATGTTAATGGAGATGTAGCAGCCATTAAAATACCAACTAAACCGCCCATCATGACTCCTAAACCTCTAAAATAGTTGACTTCAACCCTTGCTTTATCAAAATTACCCTCTCCAAGAGTAGATCCGATGATAATTGAGGTACCACTACCAAGTCCTGCAAACACTATAAAGAATAAATCACTGATATTTTGAGTGTAAGCATAGGCGTTATACCACATATCATTATGATATGTATAAAATTTAGCCATTACAACCATACTCAAAGACCAAAATAGTTCATTAGCAACTAAAGGAGTTCCTCTTTTAAGGTATTTCTTCATTAAATCTTTAGAAACGTACCAATGATGGAATGTTCCTTTAAACCATTCATTGTTTAAAATCACGATTGAAACAAAATATGCTACAGTTTCTACTGCTTTTGAGATATTTGTTGCTAATGCAGCACCGATAGCACCCATTTCAGAAGCTCCTAAATGACCAAATATCAAAACCCAGTTCATAAAAATGTTAACTACAATACCGATAGCACCTATTACAAGTGGAATATTAGGCTTTTTAATTGACCTATAACCATTTGCAATAGACATATTTATAGCAACAAATACATTACCATATCTAATAACATCCAAATATTGATATCCATATTCACGTGCATTTTGGTCCATAATATATGAATCGACAACATAATTGCCTATCAAAGTGATCAAAATAAAACCTAAAATGGCAAATGCAACAGAAATATAGATAGAAAAGCGCAATGTTTCCTTAACCTTTTCCCTATCTTTAGCTCCAAAATATTGAGAAGTAAAGATATTAACGGCTGCAATCAACCCTAGCCAAACGAAATTGCACACAAACATAAGTCTATTTGCGGCACTTACGCCGTTATAAGCTAAATGTAACTCATCATATGAGTTAATCATTATATTATCTATGTATCCAGCTAATGATAAAAATAGTTGTTGCAGCATTATTGGGATAATTATCGTAAAGACTCTTTTAAAGAAATCTTTATCGCCAATATACTTCCCCATATTAATATGCCTCTGAATTAGTATAAACCATCAAGTGAATATGTTTATTTAATACTTTCTCATTCTTTTGAAGATTATCATAAAAGTAACCTAATGCATTCCAATCCTTGAAATGTCCATAAGTAGATACAATAATTAAATTATCAAAATCATAATTTTCTAATATTTCATAAGTAAATATAGCATTTTGGTTTGTTGATAAGGATTTTCCTTCCTTAATAAGTTTCTCTTTAGGTATTCCTTGCTTTACCAAATAGTCATACATTGCATCTGCCTCACTAAAATTTACTGCCTCATTTGCAATTCCACCAGATAAAACAATGTATTCAGGATTAAATTGTTCATAAACCTTCAACGCTAACTCAAGTCTTTTATACATAGTCTTCGTAAGACTTCCATCATTATTAATTCTATTTCCTAAAACAACAGCGATATTCTTCATCTTTATTATTCTCCTTATTATTAATTGATTTCCTATAAGATTATACTACACTCAACATTTAAAGTAAATCAAAACAAATTTTTAATACCATAATTATTAAAAATAAAAAAATCGATTGATAAATCAATATCAATCGAGGAATTCAACTGGTGACCTGGACGGGATTCGAACCCGTGAGTGTATGCGTGAAAGGCATATGAGTTAAACCGCTTCTCCACCAGGCCAATGAAATGGCGCCCCAACACGGACTTGAACCGCGGACACCGTGATTAACAGTCACGTGCTCTAACCAACTGAGCTATTGGGGCAATAATAGAAAAGGAGCTTGGCAACGACTTACTTTTGCAGGGCGTACCCAACTATCATCAGCGCGATAGTGCTTAACTTCTGTGTTCGGTATGGGAACAGGTGTATCCACTATGCTATA
>OCVV011244544.1_pt1 | contig 21684 bp, 18 predicted proteins | sample 1539721 | NCBI WGS metagenome assembly OCVV01 (sample SAMN02144230, study PRJEB22623) | gut metagenome | biome: sheep rumen | host: Ovis aries | place: New Zealand
GCAGATATGGCTCGATATAAGCACCTTGCAATACCATCATAATGGTCCAAGCGATGATAGACAGCGAAAAGATCACACCACCACCACGCAACACAATACTCGTGTGAGAACTGCGTTGATTCGGTTTGTCGATGATGTTACATATGTCTGCAATGCGGAAATAAATCAGTTCTGCGACTACCAATATAACGGCTATTGAAATATAGGCTAACAAACTATCCATATATAACAACTTAGAACTTCCTCCAGACCATTTTATTAACAATACCCACGTAGCTCTGGATGATCTTTACCACCTTGGTAGAGACATTTTCTTCGATGTAGTCAGGCACGGGAATGCCATAATCGCCATTCTGGTTCAATGTCACTGCAGTATCTACAGCCTGGAGCAATGACTTCTCATCGATACCTGCGATGATGAAGCATGCTTTATCGATAGCTTCGGGACGCTCTGTAGAGGTACGAATACAGATAGCAGGGAATGGATGACCTACACTTGTAAAGAAACTACTCTCCTCTGGCAGTGTTCCGCTATCGCTCACCACTGCAAATGCATTCATCTGCAAACAGTTGTAGTCATGAAATCCCAGAGGCTCGTGCTGAATGACGCGTTTATCGAGTTTAAAGCCTGACTGCTCCAAGCGTTTGCGGCTGCGGGGATGGCAGCTGTAGAGGATGGGCATATCATACTTCTCTGCCATCTTATTGATGGCGGTGAAGAGACTCATAAAGTTCTTCTCTGTATCGATATTCTCTTCTCTATGTGCGCTTAACAATATGTACTTCCCCTTCTCTAAACCAAGGCGCTTGTGGATATCGCTAGCCTCAATCTCTGCCAAGTTCTGATGCAGTACCTCAGCCATTGGGCTACCAGTAACGTATGTACGCTCCTTGGGGAGACCACAGTCAGCCAGATAGCGACGTGCATGCTCAGAGTATGCCATATTCACATCACTGATGATGTCCACAATGCGACGGTTGGTCTCCTCCGGCAGACACTCGTCCTTACATCTGTTACCTGCCTCCATGTGGAAAATGGGGATATGTAAGCGCTTCGCACCAATCACTGACAAACAGCTGTTGGTATCACCTAACACCAAAACTGCATCTGGCTTGGTTTCAACCATTACTTTATATGACTTATCGATGATGTTACCCATCGTAGAACCGAGGTCATCACCAACAGCTTCCATATAGATATCAGGATCTGCAAGTTTCAAGTCCTTAAAGAAAACCCCATTGAGGTTATAGTCATAGTTCTGCCCAGTATGTGCCAGCAGGCAGTCAAAGTACTGACGACACTTGTTAATAACAGCTGCAAGACGTATGATTTCAGGCCTTGTGCCTACTATGATGAGAAGTTTCAGTTTCCCGTTATTCTTAAAATTAGCCATATCTTTTATTTTACAGGTTCAAAAAATGTATCTGGTTTGTTTGGATTGAATATTTCGTTGCAGTACATGACCGTCACCAAATCTTCTGTATCACTCAGGTTGATGATATTGTGCGTATAGCCTGGAAGCATGTGTACAGCCTCTATCTTATCACCGTTTACCTCCCACTCAAGCACCTTGCCTTCTGGATCATTGAGGTTCCTCTGCTGAATCAGTCCGTGACCTTTTACCACGATGAACTGCTCGAACTTGGTATTGTGCCAGTGTTGGCCCTTGGTGATGCCAGGTTTTGAAATATTTATCGAAACCTGTCCCGCATTCAGTGTATGCACCAGCTCCGTAAAACTACCTCGATCATCCACGTTCATCTTTAATGGGAAGGCAACTTTCTCCTTAGGCAGATAGCTGAGATAAGTTGAATAGAGCTTCTTTTCAAACGAGTTTGCAGGTATCTCTGGTATCATTAGCGTTTTAGGCTGTTCAGCAAAGTTCTTTAAGAGCTCGATAATCTCACCCAAAGTTGCCTTGTGTGTTGTTGGCACATAACAATAGCGTCCAAGCGGTCCATCAATCACTTCAAGGCCTTCAAATTCGCAACGATGTTCCTTTTCCAGAAGACAGGCTATCATCTCATCAACGAGGTCGTCGATATATAGCAGTTCCAATTCAACACTGGGATCGTTGACTGTATAAGGCAGATCATTGGCAAATGCATTGCAGAACGTTGCTACTGCACTGTTATAGTTAGGGCGACACCATTTACCAAAGAGGTTAGGAAAACGGTAAATGAGCATCCTTGCACCTGTCTCTTTGCCGTACTCCAAGAACAGATCTTCACCTGCCTTCTTACTGCGTCCATACTCACTATTGCCAAAACGGCCAGTAAGAGAAGCTTGCTGTGAGCTTGAAAGCATCACAGGACACTTATTACCATGCTTCTTTAGTGTATCTAGCAGAGTCGATGCAAAGCCAAAGTTACCCTGCATAAACTCCTCCTGGTTCTGCGGGCGATTCACGCCAGCCAGGTTGAATACGAAGTCAGCCTCTGCACACCAAGTGTCTAGTTCCTCTAGAGTACTATTGAGGTCATACTCATATACAGCATCCACAGCGACACCATAGTTATGAGCTTTACCGTCCTTAATATTATTAAGCTGGGCACAGAGATTCTTCCCTACGAAGCCCTTTGCGCCAGTAACTAGAATTTTCATATCAAACTAGGTTTGGAATACCGTTCAATTCGTTCTGGATATAAGTCAACGAAGCAATCTTCTCTTTCGTTTCCTCCAGATTCAAAATTTTTGTGTTGTTTGAATTAAATTCATCAATCAACGCGCGTTTGGTGTCGCCCTCCTTGAAGTACTTATCGTAGTTCAGATCGCGATTGTCTGCAGGCACTGCATAGAAATTGCCCATATCAATAGCTTTTGCTGCTTCTTCCTTGGTCAGTAGCGTCTCATACATTTTTTCACCATGACGTATACCGATGACCTTAATCTCTTCCTTTTTGCCACCAAAGAGTTCACATACGGCCTCTGCCTGTGTCTGGATGGTACAAGCAGGTGCTTTCTGAACGAGAATGTCACCATTCTTGCCATTCTCAAAAGCAAACAGTACCAAATCCACAGCCTCTTCGAGTGACATGATGAAGCGAGTCATCTTGGGCTCGGTCAGTGTGATAGGATTGCCCTTGCGAATCTGGTCAATCCAGAGAGGAATTACGCTACCACGGCTGCACATTACGTTTCCGTAGCGGGTGCAGCAGATTTTGGTGTCACCACTCAGACGGCTCTTGGCCACTGCGATTTTCTCCTCGATAGCCTTGGTGATACCCATGGCATTGATAGGATAAGCAGCCTTATCGGTGCTGAGGCAGATCACACATTTTACGCCTGCATCAATAGCAGCATCCAAGGTGTTGTCTGTACCAATCACATTGGTCTTTACAGCCTCCATGGGAAAGAACTCACAACTGGGTACCTGCTTCAAGGCGGCTGCATGAAACACATAGTCCACACCTTTCATGGCGTACTTCAGTGTGCTTTTGTTACGCACGTCGCCAATGTAGAACTTAATCTTGTTAGCCACCTCCGGCATACGTGCCTGGAAGTCGTGACGCATATCGTCCTGTTTCTTTTCATCACGTGAGAAGATACGAATCTCCCCAATATCTGTTCTTAGAAAACGGTTCAATACCGCATTACCAAAACTTCCCGTTCCTCCGGTAATAAGGAGGGTTTTGTCTTTAAATACTGACATAATATGTTATTTTGATTATTCTATATCTTATAATTCTCTAATACATCCAATGGCTCCCATCCAAGTTCGCGTCTTGCTTTCTCATTGCTAAACGTTAGGCTCTTGGTCATCTTCTCCAATTTGTAGCTGTTGATGGGTGCTTTAGATCCCAGTAAATCTCCAACTTTGGCCATGCACCATGCCATCCTGTAAGGAATATTCAATGGCTTTCCTTTTCCTAATTGCTTAGCTACTGACATGGAGATTTCTCCAAACGATGGTTGGCGTGTGTCACAGACATTATAGATGCCACCTTTTTCTTCCAATAAAGGAACTAAACGTGCAATGTCCTCTGCCATTAGGATACTCTTCACTACCTCACCTCCAGCGATGTTCATATAGTATCCCTTTTTGACACCCCTCACCATTGATCCGAGATTTCCAGGTGCGTTACGGCCTGCAAGTAAGGATGGACGCAAGATGCCAAGCTTGACACCATGATGAGCGCACCATTTTGTCAGATACTTTTCTGCCATGATTTTACTCTCAGCGTATGGCGATGTACCCTCTAATGGGTGCTCCTCTGTAATCAGATCACCATATTCACATCCATATACAGCAACCGTAGAAATAAAGACAAGCGCCTTAGGAACTCCAGTTTTCTCCAATGCCTTGCAAAGATTTACCGTCCCTTGATAGTTTACATCATAGAATACCTGCTTTTCTACCTCCGTCTTAGGTATGACGTGAGCCTTGCCTGCAGCATGAAGCACCACATCATAATGGGTATTAATGGGTGGTACCTCTTTGGCAATGTTGAATTTGATGTCATCATTATCGGTCAAACCTATGGTATGAACATCATACATCTTCTCCAAAATAGGTCTTGTGTTATATCCTAAGAATCCGGATGCTCCGGTAAATAAGAGTTTCTTCATTATATCGCTTCTACAAATTTGTTGAGTATAATATCTTTCGCATATTCCGTTTCTGCCACAAGTCTTGCTCGTTTGCCCATTTCTGCGAATTCGGGTTGTTTGTCTTTTGATAAACTAGCCAGGAATCTCACAATTCCTTCTTTATCATCTGGTTTGAAGACAACGCCTATCTGTTTTTCTTTAACAAGAAGACCTATCTCGCTATCTGGCTCGCCAATAAATAGAACCGCTTTCCCTGCTGCCATGATGTTGTATGTCTTTGATGGCACGCCAAGTCCATACATACCTTCCGTCAAAGTAACTAAAGCCATATCACAGCTATTGATAACTTCACTTTGTTTCGATCTGAGATAAGCTCCGTGGAATACCACATTGCTCATTTTATGGCTTTGAGTATAATCCTTCAAACGATTCTCTTCTGCTCCAGTACCCCAAAGATGAAATTCTAAATTGTTGTTTGAAGACTCTTCAAGGTTCTCTATAAGCTCCTGTAATCCCTGTACTCTCCCAATGTTGCCGGCATACTCCAAAACGAACTTTTCAGGATGCAATGGGATACCCATAGGAGAAACAATATCCAAGTCCGCCCAGTTCTCTATAATGGTTACTTTAGGATGGTGTTCAAATCTTTCAACCTTCTGTTCCAACACCTTCTTCATATCACGTCCCAAAGCAATCAACTGATCTGCTCTACTATATGCTTTATCAAAGAGATTTTTTAAGAAATGAAAAGCCCAAGAAGGCAAATTTAAACCAGCAGGTTTGGTGTTCTCCGGGAATACATCATGCACCAGGATATTCAGTTCAAAGTTGCGTTTTTTTCTAAGTCTTGAAATCAAGGCAACCACAGGTGCCGGATTTGTTACAAGCAACACCTTATCACCTTCTTTGATGTTTTTTTGGGCAATAGTGTAAAGCTGGCGACTAATTACCGCAAACCTCATTCCCTTGCCAAAGAAGGTGTTCTTATCTAAATCCACCCCTTTTACATGAATAACAGAGATTTGGTAGTCCAGTACAAACTTATTGTTTGGATCCGTTTTCTTACGTTTATCATATATTTCAGGACCACAGATAACTTTTACCTCATATCTTGAAACCATCATATTTGCAATTTCGCCTAATATGAAAGCTGTTGAGGTCTCATCTGGGGGAAACAACTCAGATATAATCCAAAGCGTTTTCTTATTACTATTCATAAAAAACTAGTCAAGCATCTTATATTAACCGATTACAGATTTCATCAATTCATTATACATTTATAATTGAAGGTATTCTCAAATCGTTTACGTGCGGCATTAGAAAATCCTGGTAATGCATCGATAATTTTTATAACAGCCACCACTATTTGTTCAAATAATGTATTATCATCTATTGCTACTACTTCTAATCCATCTCCAGCAAATCTTAATATTTTTTATCAGTGCAACAGCCGATGTGTAAAATGTAAAGTTCTTTTATCCCTTCCGCTTTGGGGAAGCGAGCATAAGTTTTCTATATAACATAGGGAGAAGTATAATACCCGTTTATCACTTCATCACTCAATGGTCTGCCTTTTTTTATAATGGATTAGGCAATTTATTCTTTTTTTCACCCCATTCAGCAAATTGGAGGAATCACTAAACGAATAATCACCTTCAAATGTTCTTGAAGGAAATAATAAGTACTGTTCTCATGCTGACACTCTCCATTGTTTAACGAGTGCCTCCTACATCTGAATGCTTTTTTCCTCACATATTGCTTGCCCCCCAAGACGGTTTTCATAGATTTTAGCATCTACCAAAAATCTATAAAAATGGGCTTGAATAAATGCATGGACATACCCTGCCTTCCCGTCTAAGAAACCTAGCCTCAAATAATAGATATACCAAAAATACAGTTTCGCTCTAATAAAACAGGGTAGTTTGTAATAGAAGCTATTTCTAATCTTCTTTCTAATAGATGCAGTTTTGGATATATTAGAGACATCTGCATCTAATTTCTTCAAATAGGACTCAACTTCCATATCTGCATACCAATCATGTTTTTTCACATAAGAGGATAAGTCTTTAAAATCGTAATGTAAACAATCATTCTTCAATTGAAGATATCGTCCTTCGTTTAATTCAACGTTATCGCCCAAAGGCCTTTCACAAAACCTTGCTTTCCCTCTCTTAAAGATATTTATCTTCACAAAAGGGTAAGCCCCTCCATATTTAAGAAACTTTCCAAGAAAATAAACTTTAAAACGCATCTCAAAAGCATTCACATCATCCTGTCTATGAATCGCACATGCATTTACAATTTCTTTAGCAAGCTCTGAAGGTACAACTTCATCTGCATCTAAGCGAAAAATCCATGTAGTATTAATCTTTATATTATCTAAAACCCAGTTAAATTGAATACCATGATTCTCAAATGGAACATGGCTGTAGACCTCTGCACCAAGAGTCTTTGCGATTTCACATGTTTTATCAATACTTCCACTATCTACAAGAATGATGCGATCAGCAAAACATCTGACAGAATTTATGCTACGTGCAATATTCCTTTCTTCGTCTTTTGTGAGTATAACTACTGTAATATCATTCATTATTTAAAAATCTTTTCAATTAAGTTTAATGAGATAACAAATGCATTCTCATTATCACATTGTCAACAATTTACATGGATCATTTTTAAGTATTCGGGCCATTCGCCCATATCTTTCCATGCATCCTCGCTAACAGGGAAACAGCCTACACGGCCGCCACGGGCCTTTACCTTTTCCATCAAATGTGTTATGTGGAAGAACTTACCTTCAGGAATCTCATTGATTAAATCAGGATTCAAAATGTAGACACCCGTATTAACCTGATATGTCTGTTCCGGTTTTTCTTTCAGGCTGACCATCAAACCATCTTCACCAGTCTCTATTACACCATATGGAATCTTGAAGCTTTTAACCATGGTAACAATTGTCATGTCATTATTATTGTTGACATGATAATCGTATACATCACGATAATCTTGTTCGTTGATACTATCACAGTTGCTAACGAAGAAAGGAGTAGTTATCTTCCCTTTTAGAAGTGATACGCTACCAATTGTACCAAGAGGCCTATTTTCCATAAAAAACTCTATGTCATATTGATGTTCAAGTTGACTGAGATAATATTTCATTATATCAGCCTTATAGTTTACAGACATATAGAATTTATGGCAACCGATGCTCTCAAACTGATCCATGATTACCTCAAGAATAGTTTTATCTCCTACAGGAACAAGGGGTTTGGGGAGAACGTTGGTAATTGGTTTCAAACGAGTCCCTTTACCTCCTGCCATAATAACTACAGGAAGGTCTATTTTAGGGCGATTGTCTGCTACGTTCTCTGTAAAGACATCATGCCAGAACAATACATCTACAATCTCACCAGCATCATTCAAAACCGGCATACAGTCGATGAGTTCCTTGAACATAATATCTTTGATATGCTCAATGGAATCCTTATCGGATGCATAAATTTTGTCTCTGTCCAGAATAATAGAAACCGGATCAGAAAGGTTTGCCTGACGAATGATGGCACGCTGAATATCCCCAATGGTAAGGATACAATCAAACTTATCTCCATCAAAGACGAATACGAGCTTGGTACGATGGCCATCCATCCGCTTCAGGGCAGATACAATGGTATCGTTTATGCTGATGATTTTATCTTCGATTTTCGAAATATTGTTCATACACAAAAAAGGAATTTTTATTATTTATAATAATTCAAGACGTACACTTGAAGGTATATTAACTACTCTATCTGCAAACCAGATTGTATTCTTTAATCCGTCATTCTCACATTTCTCGAACATTGGAAGGCGGTTCATCAGTTCCCAGATAGGGCGTGTCATTACACCGTTATCATTGGTTTGAGTCAGGAAGTCAATCTGAGCCTCTTTGTTTTTTAATATGACCACATTCAACCAATAGTTAGAGAAGGTGTCAGGTGAGTCAACAAAAAAATCTATGTCTGGCACGTTCTTAAAGAATGTCTCATATTCAGCGGCAACCTTGCGCTTACTGGCAACATACTCATCCAAATGTTCTAACTGTGCACAACCCAAAGCTGCATTGATATTGGGCATACGGTAGTTGAATCCAATATGGTCATGACGGAACTCCCAGCGATGAGGAATCTTTGCCTGAGTAGTGATATGCTTTGCAAATGCACCCAGTTCTTCATCATTGAATAGCATCATACCGCCACCACCGGTGGTGATGGTCTTATTGCCATTGAAACTGATAGCACCAATCTTACCAAAAGTACCCGTATGCTGTCCTTTGTACTTAGATCCAATACTCTCTGCGGCATCCTCCACCAATTCAATATGCCACTCTTTACAAAGAGCAGCTATCTCTTCAATGCGTACTGGATGACCAAAGGTATGCATGGGAACACATGCCTTGATTCTACGGCCTGTATTCTTGTTGTAGCAAGCATATTCATCCTCTTGGAAAGCAAAGTCGTGACTCTTATCGAGTTCGTTGATACGGGTGTTCTTGCGTACTTCTGCATTCTTTTGGAGCCACTCTTTCAGAGCATCTGGTGAAAGTCCCATAGTGGAATGGTCAACATCCAGAAATACTGGATACGCTCCTATATAGCTTAGTGCATTTTCTGTAGCGATGAATGTCAAAGCCTGTGTCAAAACCTCATCATCACGCTTCACACCAACGAGTAATAAGGCCATGTGGAGTGCATTGGTACCGCTTACGCAAACCACAGCACGCTTGGCGCCAGTGTAGGCTGCCATATCATCCTCAAAACGGTCAACAAATTTACCTACGGAACTAACGAATGTAGTATCTATACACTCGTTTAGATACTTCTTCTCATTACCAATGAAAACAGGGACAGCCAGAGGAGTGAACTCTTGGTTGCCATATACGGACTTGATAAAGTCTATTGTCTTTTTATAATCAGCCATGATTATTATTGTATTTTAATCTCAATTACACTTGACTTTGTCGAGATGTATTCGTAACTCGGCAATACTCAAGCAAGCTTGGTATTGCTCTCGCTACTCTACATCTTTTGATCTAGGTTCTTACCCTTCTCCTCGTGTTCAAAGTTAGGGATGAACTCCTTGATTGCATCCACTACCTGAGCTTTGGTAAAGTTTTCCTTGGCAAAGATGCCTTCCAGTTTCTCAAAGAAGCCATTCACCTCAGTCATTTCATGGCGGGTAGTCTGTTCTACTACTCCAAGGGCTTGGAAGCGTTGCATATCTATCTTCTCACCAGGAACGTAAAACTCTTCGTATGCCTTTTCACCCGTGGTATCGGAGCCAAAGTAAACTACAGGATAGGTTTCACTATCGTACCCCATCTGAGATGCATACGTGATTGCTTCTGCATCATTAGCGCATTGCTTTTTCTCAAAGCCTTCAGCCTTTACAAATTCATCGCAAATAGCAGAGAAAGTCAACATTTGGTCTTCGCCCAACTTCGGGAAGAACACTTCACCACCATTACCCAGAATGCAAGCAAGCATACAAATCTGACCAGACTCCTCAGGACTTACAAAGTAACGCTTCACGTCAGAAGGTGCCACCAGCGGCTGTTTCTTCTGCAGGCGGTGAATCCAACCGTCAGGCAAAGAGCCATTGCTGAATGCGACATTTGCAAAGCGTGCTGTTGTCACCTTGAAATACTTGTTGTATGCCATCACCAGGTCTTCCATAATACGCTTACTGGCACCCATGATATTTACAGGATTTGCAGCCTTGTCGGTAGAGACGCAGAAGAAGTGCTTCGGTGGATAGACCTTCAGCAAGTCCATCAGTTTCTTGGCCTTGATGTCGTTGTTCTCAATGAGTGCTTGTACGCTATAGCGGTCTTTCTCTGAACGCACATGCTTGTGGGCTGAGAAATTAGCCACAATATCAAAGCCTTTTTCTTCACGGAAGATGCGCTCAAAAATAGGATCTGCAAAGTTCAGGGTGTAGCAGCGGAACTCATCAGGGACGTAAAGACCATTGGTAGAGCGTACATCGCGAACCAATTCTGCCAAACCGTTCTCGTTGAGGTCAACAACTACAACAGATGCTGGCTCAAACCGCAATACTGCCTTTATGAAACTGGACCCAATGGAACCAGCACCACCTATTACACAAACCTTCTTGCCCTTGATTTCATGGGTAAGAGCCTCCGCATTTATCTGAATGTCCGCCTCAAACAAGGAGTTTGGACGGAAGGTTACGGAATCTGCTATGAATTTGTTTAAATTGAACATGACTTATGATAGTATCTATTTATTCTCATTCAAAATTTTATTAAATATATCAAGTGTTTTCTTATATATTACACTTGAGTCAAATCGGGCACGAGCATAATCAACGCAAGCCTCACTAATTACTGCTCGTTTAATCTGGCATTTTTCTACCACTTTTGCCAATGCGTCAATATCATATGTCGGGGTAAATACGCCTAATGGCGGACTAGCAATATATGGAGTCCCACGCTCTGCAAAACCGCATAATGGAGTTCCGCAACCAAGAGCCTCTAAACATGTATCAGATTGTGTGTCATTGAGGCTAGTGCAAACATAAATGTCTGCTAATGATAAATATTCGGCAACTTCAGCGTTAGAATCAAGCCTAGGCAACTTTATAATATTATCTGGCGTTTCCACCTCAACATCAAAGTTTATGAAAACAAAGGTTATATCTTTCCTATTATATAATTTCTTTGCTAATTCTACAAAATATTCACCTCCTTTGCTATTATAAGGTCCTACTCCTATAACAATCTTATTATCCCGTGGAATAGAATGCTTTATTCTTAAATGAGAAACTTCACGTGGAAAGTACACCTCATCATAGTTAATTGGCTCATCTAACGCATAAATGACCTTATCTTTTAACAATGCAGATGTTAAAGCGGTTTCTTTTACCCATTGGGGTGCTATAAAAAATAGATTATTAAAATCTTTATAAATTTTGGCCTTCATATCAAAAATTTTACTAGTCCTGTCAAAAAACCAGGACTCAGGATAAACCTTATATGAGGGACAATCACAACAATGAGTTTGAAATTTCATACAATCATAATGAGTTGAGCATTTGCCTAAATATGGGAACTCGTCTATCATTGTATAGACAACCTTATAATTATGAGATTTTAAGAAATTCAGCAAATCGTAATGATTGATATAATATGCCTTTAGATTGTATAACAATACTATATCAGGATTGAATTTTTTTATTATACTTATAGCTTTTTTTGTGGGGATAGCATTATGTAAACCTTCTATTCCGACCAAACGAGACATAAAAGCAGAATACATCGCAAGCGGCCTGGTCGTCAAGCTTATAACATCATCATCGATGATAGCTTCCTCGCCTACACCTCTACACAAAAGCTTTACTTGATGGCCATTGTTACGCAAATACTGCATAAAATTATAGGCAATCTTTCCTGTACTGCCTGTGTGAGAATGTACGTTAAATATCAATACTTTCATATGGTTCCAATTTTGTACACTGTAAATTTCAACGTCCAGGCTTATAAAACACCATTATAGATATTATTATGCCACCTGCATGTCTAAACTAAATTATACTATATTTTTATTTCACACTAATGGTTGTATACCATTTTTTTGTTTACGTTTTTTGGCAACATATTAATAAATGTTGATTACCATCCTCATAACAAATGAGTCTTGATTAATTCCATTTGATAATATGGATTCCAATTATCGTCAATTTCCTTATAACAATTCTCACGCACCAATTTACGATTTTCCCTATTTACCCTAAACCATTTATTTATGGTTAACGCTAAACTCTCTGTATCGCCATGTTCAAAAAAGTCGCCTGTTATACCAGCTTTTATAGATTCGAACTCTGGCATCTGCATAGCGAAATCATTATGAGAAATAGCAGGACATCCAAACATTAGAACATGCATAGCTGTCAAACCAATATTACCTGGTGCAACGCAAAGGTCTGCGTTATAAATTAATTCTGCATTCGTTTTCTCGGAATAACACTCGCCAAAGAACCATACTTGTTTTTTGAGACCATACCTTTCTACCATACTCCTTAAATTATCGCCCTCTACTCCATCACCTATAAAAACCAAATTATAAGATTCCCCCTTAGCTCTTAACAGATTCAATGCATCGATGAGCATATCAAGTCTTTTTACGACCGTTAAACGTCCAATAAAAATAATAACTGGATAGTCATTACCAAAATGATCTTTATAAATGCTACTTACTTTTATTTGTTTGCGAATCTGGAGTTGTTCGTCATAGTCTAATGAATTGTGAATGGGGAAAAGTCTATTTTTATCAAACCCATCCTCTATCATCAGGTTACGAGCATAATTCCCATATACGAACACACCATCTGCCATTTTCAGCAGAGGTCTTTTCCAAAAGAACTTTTCTATCCTGCCCTCTTTACCATAATAACCATGTGTCCATAGGTATATTCTTTTTCTTGGATAAAGGATTCTTTTAATTATACTAAATACGAGAAGTGACACGTTGCCTGTTGCGCCCAACATAAAATACACGTCATAATCCTTCTTCAATAATAACAAAAGGCCTCTTACCCAATAGAGCCTTCCAATGAAAATAACTGGTAGTTTATAAACACTCTTAAGTTCGGTTTTATCGAACATTTTTACACCAGTATCAATATCTTCTATATACCAATCACATTCATAGGTATTATCTAACATTCTGTATATAGCCTTTCTATATAAAGCCAAATCATTAAAACAGCAACAAACTTTCATATAATCGTTCTAAAATATCAAAACCTATTTTGCAATATCTACCCCAATTTCTTCTAAATAATAATTCCTTATATTATTGAACTGTACATCGTTTTGATTATCGCCATTATTAATGCTCGTTAATGAAACATTGTCACTAATGTCGATAGGAATAACCCTAAGGAAATTAAAACTTGACTTGACAACCCTTCTGTTTGCTAGTCTTGTCATTGCATATAACCATAAATCATCAGCATAATAGGAAAGTTCTTTTGCCAAATTAAAATTCAATGTATCTCTATATAAAGAATGTGGAGGATATAAGGCCCCACCAACCCCCATTGGTATTAAACCTAGCATATCAACGGGCGCACTACTTTTGAAAATATTGAGCCACTCAGCGTATGGCTTTATTAAACCATTCTCAGACGATATCTGATGAGTGTTATTAGTAATTACACACTGCGGGTATTGGACATGAGCATTCCACAGAGCTTCAATGGTATCATATGGATACATCATATCGTCATCGACTGTAATGATATAAGACTCCGGGAAATCATTCATCGCGAAATGATATTTCCCATGAGCTCTTAACTTGCCACTTCTAAATCGTATTTCAAATATATTATCAATTTCCTTTAAAAGGCTTTGCGGCAAATTTTCTTTAGATACTTCCTCATTAATTAAATACAATACAATTTTTGATGGTAATACAGTCTGACGCTTAAGACTTTCAATAGTTAGCCATAACGTATTCAATCTTTTAGGGAATGACGTTAATGAAACAACTATATCAATATTGCTTTCAACTGTATTTGGCTTTTTCCTTGTTAGAACACGCATTAGTATTGCCTGGCACTTTCTCAGCACAAACCTCATCAATGATAAGGTATTATTTATTATAGCACCTTTAGTATCTGAAGATATTGGAATTCTACCGTAAATATCAAATAGTAGCTTGTACATGGTTTTTCTTTTTAAGTGAACTTTCGAATGATAAATAAAATTTTACTACAAGAATAAAAATAAACCATAAAATTGCTCTTGACAATCCACCAGAATGCACTTCCTCAAAACAATTAAATGACTCTAATACTATGTTTGTTATAACTAGCATACATATATAATTCGTTGCATGTAATATACAAAAATTAAAAACTTTAGATATAACCAATGCGTTAAAAGCACATACAAGTATTACGCCTATCCACCATCCCCAGAAATAACCTGAACCAAAAGCGCCAATATAAGAAGATGTATAATCTACTATTTCTTTATGTTCGCCATATTCAATAAATGAAGTAACTATATAACCAGGTTTCATCAAAATATCTTTGTCAGTATCCCGACCTAGCCATTTTGGCCAGAACTGTCGTACTGCAGCAAATAAAACTATAGGATTTATACCATCTTTTTGGACAAGTTTATAAAAGTATGAATTAGTCTGCAACGCATCAAAGCGTCCAAGTAACGCCTCTGACTGTTCATTATCAACTAGTTTATCTTTATTTTCAAAAACAGTTATAACTATTTCTTTTATATCTATATCTTGTGTTATTCCATTTGTGGGGTCCCAGCCAGCTGCATACCTTTTTGCATTCATAAAAGGATATATAAATCCGAGCATAAAAACCAAAGCTAGTATCAATATAGTAACACTTTTAATTGTCAGAACTGCTTTGTCATTATATCTGCAATACAAATAATAATGTATCGCAAATATGAAAATGGGTTGTATTATTGCTCCTTTATAAAACCCCCAGACAACAGTTCTTATTACTTCTAATACAACTAAAACGTAAAATGTATATCTAATTTTTTTTTCTGGTTTATATACACTTACAAAAGCGAGGATAATTAATGCCATCGGCGAAAATCCGTCAAGAAACATACCAAGAAACCCCACGCTCAACGATTCCGAAATGATTGTATAAAAGAAGCCCCAAGCATAAATAACGAAGATTTTTCCCAATAAATGTTTCTTCTGTAATAAAGATGTCAAGTCGATATTTAGGATTCTATTGTTTTTTGAAAAGTATGTTAACAACAAAAGGAACATCATATAATAAATGTTCATCGCTATAGCACATGGGAATATCGAATCTGTGTAATCGAATTTAAATTTAAAATGAACTCCACCCTCAGCCAGAATTGCATTTGATATTGTCGGTATTATTAATCTTAAGTATGCTCCAGCAAGAAATAAAATAGACAACGTGAAGCCTTCAAAACGCATTTCAGATTTTAAGAGTACGGATACTACTATAAATGATATCATACCGTACATAGCCATTAAACTGAAAGAATTCTCCAGCCCTGCAAAGCAGACTATCAAATACAGCACAATACTAGCCAGTAAGTGTACCGTGCACAACTTATATCGTGTTTTTAATATATTAATTATGTTCTTACTATTATAGGCCATAATTTTTTGTCAGAGATAATGAACACGGTGCTAAGATTATCATTTATAATGCATCTTGTTTATGAGAGGTTCAAAAAATTTATAAATCCTAATTACTAAATGAGAAAAAAGACCTTTCAGTGATGACACTTTTGTGAGCCCAACATCTTCAATGTTAAAATCAAATCTATTATTCCAACTGTTCTGTAACCCTACGTGGCTATTTATAGTTCGCCTTGATACAAAGCTGTCGATAATCCATTTGGGAATTTTGTATCTACTTAACAGTTGACGAATTAGGTATGAATCTATTATCAACCATTGTTTTTGTGTTTCCACTTTTAACGATTCATTGACGCCAATCCTATAAAACATTAGAGGCTCGTCATACAGATAAAAATTAAAATTACTAGAAAAGAGCACATTAAAACAGTAGTCCAAACTAGGATAGAATTCTTGATTATATCCTCCTAACTGAACTACTTTCTCTTTGTTAAATAACATGCCTGAAGGTGTTCCATATGCATTACCGTAATAAAAATCAAGACAACTTAATCTCTTAACTTTCTTTTGGATTTTAGTTTTAGGTTCATCTTTCCTATCTTCTTTTGGCTTTAATATACCAGCATCTTTTACTTTCAATATAAAACCGTCAACAGTCGACAAATAATTAAGATACAATACATCATCATCATGAAGCATAACAACCCACTTGGTCTTTGATAACTGAAACAATCTGTTCCAGTTACCCGCCATACCCAGATTTTCTGCATTCTTATAATAACTGAGATTTTTAGTATTTTTATATGATGCCATCATCTTCTCTGTGTCATCGTTCCTCTCAGGGTTATTATCTACTACAATGACATTATATGAGAAGCTACAATCTTGATTCAAGGCACTATCTATTGCCTCTTTAAGGTATTCTGTCCTCTTATACGTTGGAATAGCAATAGTATATTCAGCAGACGAATCTTCATTCCCAAAGACTTTAACTGACTCTATTCCTTCTATTTTTGCAAAATTATCCACATATGCAAAAAAATCTGTGTTCTGATCTATCATTTTATCTGATTTCTAATAATGTTATACAAACCAGTATTCCCCTGCCCCATAAATGCATAAGGATTAATACGCAAATCGTCTAGCACATATTTTGGCCATCTCCAATTATTATAAGCAAGTTGGACTAAGCCTTGGGCTAATACAACTCCTAGGAGGCCTAAAGAGGTAAAGCGTAGAGAAAAATACATGAGAATGCCTATCAGCGCACCCGACAGCAAACCAGCCTTTACAAACGGAACCTTATTTGCTGTTACTATTACCGTCGAGAAAATAGTATGATTTCCCTCCAGGGTCATCACTATTAAATATAATATACTTATCAGCATTGGTGGCACTTCTGCATTCGATCCAATTAACTGTAAACCCCAAGGTAATAATAGCACTAAAGCAGCTCCTCCAAATATCATAATAAGCCAAAACACTACGACTGTGATCGATAATTTACGTGTAATTTCTACTTTATCATGAACAACCTGAAGGCTGGCTATTTGTGGCTGATATGAATAGAAAAGAGCTGTGGCAACACCACTTAATGTAGGTACCACCTGTGTCAGAATTCCAAAAGATCCAACAACAGAAAGTGGTAAAAACAATCCAACCAAGAACAGGTTCAGTTTCAGTATAGCAAAAGAACCAAGGGAGTTTATACCCAGTTTCTTTGCATTATACCATATCCCTGATATAGCTTCACTAGTCTCTTCCTTTTTGATGTCCGACGGCAGTTGCGCCTTCATCTGGGGTGTATAGAACTTAATGTGGCTGTATGCAAAAAGAACGAGAGGCGCCAACATATTGGCCACTACAACCGAGATAAGACCGAAGCCACAGAAAACAAGCACGCTACAAGTAATGATATATGTCAGTTTCGACAAGATGATTGACACTGACGACTCATATATCTTACCACTTCCCGTTAAGAGGCTCCTATAATAGATAAAATAGATATTAAAATAGTTAGAAATGCAGAATACTATCCATATCAACAAACTGTTATTGACATCTTGAAACCCATGAGTAACATGATGGATATAATAAGTACCAAGAGTCAGCATAAGAACCAAAACGACTATCGATAAGCGTCTATAGATAAACTTTGCCGCATGAATGACCGTGGACAATAATCGATAATTAGGCTCCGCATTGGCTTCATCGTGTAAGCCTTCTTTTTCCACTCGTTTGGCACCACTCAAAGCGTAAGTAATATTTCTACCTATCTGAGGAGAAAAGCCAAAATCAATCAATGCAACCATTGACGAGATGGTAAGCATCAAGTAATTTAGACCAATTTCTTCTGCACTAAGAAAGTGAAGTATAAGAGGTAGGACTATAACGCCAGTTCCCATATTAAAGAATATGGCGATATAGTTCCAAATTATATCTTTTTTAGTTGTTGTTATTGCGCCTGACATTTTTACTGAATTTTCATTCCACTCAATAAACTCTGATCACTCCACAGATAATCCCACTCACCAAATCTTCCTATAGTTTCAACACCCACAGAAGACAGGTAATCACGGACTTCTTTCCTTGCTTCATATATTGGCTTTGTGAAAATGACATTCGCATATTTCTCAAAACCAATATGGGTAAAGAGAATATCATCTTCGCAAATGATTCCTAATTCACATAACCGACCGACCGTACCGTCCAACAATTCATCTTCAGAATACTCTCCTTCTTTACAATATACTTCCATCTGAAGGCTACTACATCCCTCAGGCGCATTATCCGGACTCTTCATAGATGGAGAATGAACACGGGCAGTCAAGATGTCCTCATCATACACATACCACCAAAGATAAGGAGGAATGTTCTTATTCTTGAATGCAACAGAGATATGATAACCACAAGTGCATTCGAGTTTAGTTGATGCATTCACTACTTCGTAAGGAACATTCTGAGCCATTCCTACCACCTCAGGTAACGGCAAACTAGAAATAAGCCTCTTGTATCCTACTTCAGTTCCGTCTTTGAATGTTAGGGTCTTATTCGCTGTATTGATAGATACAATTTCCTTCCCATATCTAATATCAGCCACATCTGCCATCACCTTGAGAAATGCCTTATACCCGCCATATTTCGGATAGCGCATTTCCTTGGCATAGTAAGTAATAGGCGTCTCAGAAGTCTTGCTGCCAGCAATCACTTCATCCACAGAAGGCTGGTAAACTCTCTGACCGACCCATTCCGTACGTAGTTCTTTTGCCTCTCGCATCCAATACTTTCTGGTGTAAACCATCGGGAAGTGTTCAGCAAAGTAATCCCCAAACTGCAAACGGAGCCAATCCTCATAGTTATTGATAGGCATCTCGTCAGGAGTCTTTCTATTCAGGAAGTCTTTAATTATAATCTGCTTCTCTTCCTCTGAAAGGGGATAAAGGTTGTTTTGGGCAGGATGCTTAATCCAGATACCCTTATAGATATTGTAGGCTTCAGGGAGGTGGCGGTAAATCTCAGGAGATGAAGCATTGAAGATGGCATTCACCTGCTCATTTTTAGAGAATGTGAAATGAACAAAACGGTCAAAACGGAAACCATCAATTGTAAAGTTTCCACATAGTCCGCCGTAAGTGTTATCTCGCTCAAAGATAACACTCTTCTCACCACGCTTATGCAAAGCATAACTTGCACCCAGCCCAGCGATTCCTGCTCCTAATATGACGTTATCGATGATTTCCATTCTACAGATTAAACACTCTTCAAATAGTCCTTCAAGCTCATTAGGTGAGTATCTTTCTCAGAAATAATCAAATTTTGCTCACCTCCTATTAAATCCATTGGCCACTCAATAGCAAGGTCTGGATCATTGTACATGATACCAGAATCTCCATCACCATAGAATACCTCACCACATTTATAGCTAACTACAGAATCTTCAATCACGAGATACCCATGGCCAAAGTACTGCGGGATATACAGCTCAACTTGATTATCACCCGTCAAATGGAAGCCTCTCCACTGACCAAAGGTAGGAGAATCAGGACGCAAGTCTGCAATTACATCATACACATGGCCACTGATGCAACGTACCAATTTAGCCTGCTGCTTCACCAACTGGAAATGCATGGCACGTATAACACCTCTCTTAGAGATGGTATAGAACACCTCTTTCAACTCATGCTCAATGCCATTGGCCTTGAACATATCAATGTTGTAGTCCTTTACAAACCCACCACGTTCATCCGTTGCATAGAACGGTTGAATCTTATATGCTCCTTTGAGGTCAAGTTCCTCGAAACTAAACTTTGTAATCATTATTGCTCAATTGTCTTTAACCAGTCCATCGTCATCTTGGTTCCCTCGCCAAAAGGAACATCAATCTCAAATCCACAATCGTTCTTGATGGCATCAATGCTGAATGTGCTCAGCGGCATGTTGGTACCGGTAAATGGCACATCACCAAACAACGGCTTAGCCTTCGGACCGCAGGATGCAACCATTTCAAGGATAAACTCTTTTAAGGGGCGGGCATTGCCACTACCAATCATATACTCGCAGAAAGGTTTGCCTTTTTCTGCAACCAGATAGAAGGCCTTTGCCACATCACTTACGTACACAAAGTCATAATTCTGTGTGGCAGCTGTGAACTGAAGGGGCTCACCATTGATAATCTTACGCAGAGTGGTATTCACAAAGCGAGGTGAGAACTCGCCTACTCCATATGCGTTAGTGATCATAGGCCAGAGAAGGTCAATACCAATGTTGGCAGCCACACTCTTACACATGCAGTGCGCAATGTGCTTTCCCATTCCATAGATGTAGCCCATTCCTGGATGACTACCTTGAGAATGAATTGCTGCTTCAACCTCATATTCCATAATGCTACCTGCACATACAAAGCGGGAACATCCCCACTCTTTAGCAGCTTTCAGGCACTCTACAGTATTTAGAGCGTTCTGCATCTGGAGGTTGTAATCAACACGTGCCGGACCTGCAGAACCTGCCCATGCAAAGTGAATAAACGTGTCATACTCACCCTGCGGGATCATTTCCAACATAGCCTTGATATTTGTGATGTCACATTGCTTATAAATCAGGTTTTTATGCTCTTTCAGTCTACGAGCCTCAGGCCCCATATCAAGAGCAAGTACTTTCTTGCCGTTGTTCAGGAAGTGCTGTACGGTATAGCTGCCAACAAATCCGTCAGCACCGGTGATGATTACTCTCTCCATACTTATCTAATGAATTTTTCTATTTCTTCAATACAAATCTTATATACGTCTTCTTTCTGGTAGCGCTTGTACCAATCAGAAGTCAAGATAGCCGTTTGAGTAGCATCGAGTCTCGGTTTCCACCCCAAACGGGTCTTAGCCTTAGTGATGTCCAGCATTAGCAGGTTTGCTTCATGCAAAGCATTTGGATCAGACACATCCTTCAATTCACCATAGCCAAAGTTCTTAATCATGGCAGATGCCACTTCCCATACAGTCAGCACGCTCTCCTGTTCCGGTCCAAAATTCCAGCCTTCACAATACTCCGTAGGATGCTCCCACATCTTCTGAGCAAGCAGCATATAGCCACTTAATGGTTCCAAAACATGCTCCCAAGGACGGACAGCTTTAGGACTACGAATATCAATAGGCTTACCTGCCTCCAAAGCACGAATACAGTCAGGTATGATGCGATCTTTGGCCCAGTCACCACCACCTATCACATTACCAGCACGCACACTAGCAAGACTTACGTGATGTTTCTTGCCGTAATCATCTGGATTGAAGAAACTCCTACGCCAGCTCTGGATGGCTATCTCACACGCGCCTTTACTGGAGCTATAGGGATCGTAACCGCCAAAAGGATCATCTTCCTTATAGCCTCTCATCTGTTCCTTGTTATCATAACACTTGTCGGTGGTAATCATCACACCCACTTTGACGCTTTCCGTTGCACGGATGGCTTCCATGA